>Ga0194137_10002241_pt1 | contig 11464 bp, 6 predicted proteins | sample TARM_MetaG_T3_14_FD_134025 | JGI IMG/M metagenome (GOLD analysis project Ga0194137, IMG submission 134025) | Freshwater microbial communities from Pennsylvania, USA, analyzing microbe dynamics in response to fracking - TARM_MetaG_T3_14 (version 2) | ecosystem: Environmental > Aquatic >...
CTCCACAATGGAATGGTCAGGTGCCATATCTACACCCGACTGGCGCGCCAGCATGGTTGCCTCGCGCAGCACGATATCCATTTCTGCGTCGATATCGTCAATCGGCTCAATGGTTTCAAAGTTCAGCCGGCGCTTGAGCGCCGCACTCATATCAAACAGGCCACGGTCCAGCGAGTTTGAAGTTGCAATGACGTTAAACCCTTCCCGGGCATAGAGCACGCCATCCTCGCCCTGCAGTTCAGGAATCTGCAGCTGACGCTCGGACAGAATCGACAGCAGTGCATCCTGAACCAGCTGCGGGCAGCGGGCCAGCTCCTCGAAGCGAACCAGCTTGCCCTGCTCCATACCGATAAACAGCGGGCCGGGAATCAGCGCCTCGCGACACGGCCCGAGCTTGTCCAGCAAGCTGGTATTCCAGTCGTAGATCAGTTGTCGATAGTGGGAAATGGTGCCGCCCTGAATGGTCAGCCGTGATTGGCCAGAGACACCGCAGGCGATCAGCTCCGACAGCCAGGACTTGGCGGTACCCGGCTCACCGATCAGCATGGCGCCCCGGTTGGTGGCCAGTGACACGATTACCCGACTGACCATCTCGCGCGGCGCAACAAACTTGCGCTCGATACCCAGTGCCTCGTTGCCGAGCACAAAGTGCTCGATGGCGGTTGGCGACAGCAGCCAGCCCGGTGGGACCGGCCCGTGATCCTCCTGCTGCAGCATGACCAATTGATCGTGAAAGCGGTCTTCGGCGGCCGGCCGCTGGATAGCCTTGTCTTTCATGTCCATTCTCCTCAGGCCTTCCATTGACCGCGTTTTTCCGGTGCCATGCGTTCCTGTGGCAGGATACGCGGCAACTCGCTGAGCGGAATATTGCCCTGGATAACGTGATCCAGGGCGCTGTCACGCATCGTGTACAGGCCCGAATCGAGGGCCAGCGCACGCAATTCGCCGACCGGCGTATGGCGAGATACCGCATTGCGCAACTCACCGTTGAACTGCAGATACTCGATAACCCCGACCCGGCCACGGGTGCCGGTGCCATTGCACTGTGGACATCCCTTGCCGCGATAGCAGCGAAAACTCCGGGGGATTGCCTTCGGAAACAGCTCCTTGAGAATCTCCGGGTCAGGGTCATCCTCGATCTTGCAGTGCTCGCAAACCCGTTTGGCCAGTCGTTGGGCAATAACCGCCAGCAGCTCACTGGCCAGCGAGTTCGGATGGACGTTGAGATCGAACAGGCGCTGCACCGCATCTACCGCGTCGTTACAGTGAAGGGTCGACAGCACCACGTGGCCAGTCTGGGATGCACGAATAGCTTCAAGCGCGGTTTCATGGTCGCGAATCTCGCCGACCAGAATGACGTCCGGGTCCTGGCGTACGAACGAGCGCATGGCGTCAGCGAAATTGAAGCCGATGTCAGGGCGTACCCGGGTTTGCTGAATGCGGTCGATGGAGTACTCGATCGGATCCTCAACCGTGATTACCTTGCGCGTCGTATCCTCAGCCAGCAACTGCAGGCCGGCATTGAGGGGCGTGGTCTTGCCCGAACCGGTCGGGCCGACTACCAGCACCAGGCCGGCAGGGTTACGCAGCAGGCGGCGATACGCGTTGGCGATATGCTCCTGCATCCCCAGTTTCTCGATGCTGATCAGCGAGGAGTTCTGTGGCAGCAGACGGATTACAACGTGCTCGCCATGCAGCGACGGCTGAACCTGAACGCGCAGATCGAAGCGTGCGTCACCTACCCGCGCCTGGGAACGCCCACCCTGCGGCAGTCGCCGCTCGGCGATGTTCAGCTCGGAGCGCAGTTTGATCACGTTGATCAGCCCTGCATACTCGGTCGGCGTGATGTAGTAGTGATTAAGGTCGCGCAACTCGCCGTCGACACGCAGCCGCACACGAATATCAGCGCCATATCGCTCCAGATGGATATCACTGGCCCGGTCTGCAACGGCGTCCAGCAGTAACGCCTCATACAAATTGACCAGTTTGGCTTCGCTGTTCTCACCTTGGGAGGCAAGCAGGTCGCTGTCGCCGCTCTTTACTGTCGTTTCGTCGATACGGTCGAGGGTCTTGCCACCGCGCTCAAGCGCTCCCCAGATGCGCCGGTAATCAACCGGCGTGACCAGAACCCGGTCAATCTTCAGGCCAGGGAACAGTTGCTGGACTTCATCCATCGACGCATTAGGGTCACGGCAAGCCACTATTACCGTCTTGCCATCGGACTTGATTGGAATGATGTGCTCGTGACTCAGGTAGGCGCGTGAGATGTTGGCATGCAGTTGCGGATCAATCCGGGCCATGACCTCACTGGCACTGAGCAGTGGCAGGCCATAGCGTTCCGACAGCGCTCTATACAGTTTTTGCGCGTCCAGATTCTGCAGGCGGCTGATCTCGTCAACCAACAGGGTACGATTGCGGGCGGCCTGGGCTCGCGCCTCGCGCAGCATGTCTGGCGACACAAAGCCCAGTTCGACGTAAATGTCATCGCCGTTGGTAACAAACTCGACATAGCCATGTTCGCTGCGCGCTATGCGCTTGTTGCCGCGATTGATGTATTTCACCAGCATCTGGCGTGAGGCGTCACCGATCTCGACGCAGATGAATTCGCCGCGTAATGCCAGTTGGTCCCAGAGCGGTTCTCGAGTGGTAATCTTGGGTGTGGAAACTACGATCAGGTCGAATGGGGCCAGATCCGCAGCCCCCAGGCTGGCATCGGCGCAACGGACTGTTACGTTCGTCAGCCCCTGGGCAGCAAGCGTCTGGCGAGAAAAGTCCGCCAGTTTCTGCAGCCGCTCAACTGCTATGACCTCTTTGGCCAGCATGGCCAGCACCGCAGTGAGATAGCCAGAACCCGAGCCCAGATGCAGTACCCTGGCATCCGGGCCGAGATGACATATCTCAAGAATCTGCGCGACCGTTTTTTCCGGCGGAATTCCCCTGCCGGATACCCGATGCTCCCCATCACCGAGGACAAACGCCCCGCGGTCAACACTGGCCAATGCATGTGCGTTACGCTCAATCCGATCCTTGCTCTGCAAATCAGCCCCCTTGTGACCGGTCCCTACGTTTGCTCGTGACATTTTATCTGACTGTCACTGGTACATTCTAATACGCACCTATGACCGACAAACTGATCATGGTCAACTGCTTTATGCCAATGCATGCGGCGCCAGGCCAGCAGGGTATTTCCTCCAGCCGGATATTGACATGGCGTGGGGCCTGAACCATTTTGATTGGAAACGGAAATGTCCGTCATATCTCAGAGACACGTCCATGAAAGCGGAATCTGGCCTTGGTGAAGATACCACCATAAAGCTGCACTCCCTGTTCGATGCAGTGGGTGCCTATGTTTACGCCAAGGACCGCAGCGGCCGATACCTGTATGTCAACAAGGCGGTATGCGATCTTTACCAGCGCCCCCTGGAAGACATTTTGGGTCATGACGATAGCACCTTCATGGATATATCTCTGTCGGCGGGCCTGGTTCGCAATGATCGCCATGTAATCGAATACGGGGCAGAAGTTCACGAGGAGGAGCAAATGCTTCTCCTGCATGAAAGCAGGCCGCGATCGTTCTGGACCATCAAGGTTCCGATCCGCGACGCCAGCAACAACATTATCGGGCTCAGTGGCATTTCATCGGAACTCGACAATATCTACGCCAACACCTCCGACGCCATCCGTCACAACCGACTGCTAAACACCATTCTGTCCAACGTCGACGCCTATATTTATGTCAAGGGAGCGGATGGCACCTACTTGTATGCCAATCAGCAGGTTTCCTCGCTCTACGGGCAGAATAACGACGATGTAATCGGTTTGAACGATATCGATATTCACGGACCTGAAGTCGCCGAACGGCTGATGAAGCTCGATCGCCGGGTGCTCGACTCGCAACAACGCCAGGCCAGCGAGGAAGTGTTGCTTGACCCCAGTGGCGCTGCCAGGCACTTCTGGTCAGTCAAGATGCCAATCAGTCTGCCGGGACACCCCAATGCATTGATAGGCTTTTCATCGGACATCACGGAATTGCTGACGTTGCGCCAGGATATCGCCCTGGCCAAAACCATCGATCCGCTGACCGGACTGTTCAATCGCGATGCACTTGAAGACATTTTGAACCGCAAGATCAGTGCTGCCGACCAGCGCGCAGATACCCTGGCCGTGATCATGCTCAATCTGGATCAGTTCAAATACCTGAACAACACCCTTGGCCACGCTGCCGGCGACGACATTCTGCGGCAGACAGCACAGCGTCTGGAGACGGCCAATTGGCTGAATGGACACCCGGCCCGTCTGGTGGGCAACACCTTTGTCGTGGTCCTGCCGAACCTGGCCGCCGGGGCCGGCGACGCAGCCTCAATGGCCGAGCGTATTCGGCTGCTGATCGGCATGCCCTATGTGCTCAATAACCAACCCTTTCACCTGACGGCGAGTCTGGGCGTCAGCCTGTATCCCGAAGACGCTGATCACGCTCAGGCGCTGCTGGCAAACGCCGAATCGGCCATGTATCACGCCAAGGAGCTGGGCCGGGATCGCTGGTGCTTGTATTCATCCTCGCTGGGAGCTGCGGTCAGTGAGCGACTGGATCTGGAGCGGGACCTGCGTGCGGCGCTCGCGGCCAATCAGTTTGAACTTTACTACCAGCCCAAAATATCGGCCCGCAATGGTCAGACCGTCGGTGTAGAGGCACTGATTCGCTGGGATCGTCCTGGCTACGGCATGATGGCACCTGACCGGTTTATTCCGCTGGCCGAACAACTTGGTTTGATTGTTCAGATCGGCGACTGGGTTATTGATCGAGCATGCGAGCAGGTTGCCAATTGGGCGCGCGAGGGGCTGGCAATCTCGATTGCGGTAAATCTGTCTCCTGCACAACTGGTCGAGAGGACCCTGGTCGATCGTGTGGCTGGATTCCTGGAGCGGTACCGTATCGGTGCGGACATGATCCACATGGAAGTGACCGAATCGATGATGCTCAACGATCCGGAAGAGGCCATCGTTCACCTGCAGCGGCTGCGCAATCTGGGCATCACTCTCTCGATTGATGACTTTGGAACAGGTTATTCATCGATGGCCTACCTCAAGCGTTTACCGGTAAACCGGATCAAACTCGATCGCAGCTTCATCCAGCAGATTGCTACTGACCCTCGTGAGGCTGATCTGTGTGCGGGCATTATTGCTCTGGCGCACAAGCTCGGATTGTCGGTCGTGGCCGAAGGCGTAGAAACCATAGAGCAAAAACAGATTCTGGCAGCCATGGACTGTGACCTGTTTCAGGGCTACCTGTTCAGCAAGCCGCTGCCCGGTAACGAGGCGACCCGTTATCTCAGGGCTCAGGCCCAAATCACAGAAGCCGCCCAGCTTGTTTAGGCAGGCAGGTCTGCGGGTAGCGCTCACAACAGAGGAATAAGGCCTATGGATAACCTGGCGCTACAGTGTCAATGCGGTACCGTCAGGGGCCGCGCAATCCGGGTCTACCCTGTCGATGGTACCCGTGTGGTCTGTTACTGCCGGGACTGTCAGGCATTTGCCCATGCACTCAATGCTGCCGAGCGCGTGCTGGACGCCCAGGGCGGCACGGATATTTATCAGTTGCCGCCAGCGAGGCTGCAGATTCATCAGGGGCATGACCAGATCCGCTGCCTGCGTCTTAGCTCCAAGGGGCTGTACCGCTGGTATGCAGGCTGCTGCAACACGCCAATCGGCAATACGCTCGGACCCGGGGTTCCACTGGTCGGGTTGATTCACAGTTTTATCAGTGACCCCTTTGCCGAGCAAAAGATCGGACCCGTGCGCGCACGAGTCAACCTCAAGGGTGCCACGGCAGAGATCCCCAGAGACAGTGTCAAGACCGCGCCAGGCCAGGTATACATGCGCAAGTTGCTGTTGCGGATGCTGTTGTGGAAACTGACCGGCAAGGCTCGCCCCAATCCTTTCTTTATGGGCAAGAGCCCGCGCGTAACGCCAATAATTCTCTCGCCAGGCAGCGCTGTCGAACACAATGGCGCCACCGACTGACAACAAGCCCCTTCCGCGTCTTGTTGCGATTTTCGCTGCTGCCTGGCTGCTGTGGGTTAGTATTTCGCGCAAAGGCGGCACAATACGCCGGCATTTACCAAGGACGGACCTAGTGCTTTTCACTCGTACCCGGCAGATGGTTTTCTGGCTGCTGCTGAGCTGCTTCGCTTGCGTTGCCGAGGCACGAATCGTAATCGAAGCACTGCCGGTCAATTTGACCGACTTCCGCATCGACTACTACATCGACGATTCGCAGAATCTGGATTATCCCGAGGTCCGCGGCAAAACCTTCAGTGAAACCGCCAGTAGCACGTCCCTTGGCACCAATGCACGCGTTGCCTGGTATCGCCTGTCGCTTGAAAACCGGGCAAGCCAGACGTTAGATCTCAATCTGCATTTACCCCATGCCTACCATGTGCAATCCATTCGGTTTTATGAAGAACGTGATGGCACGCTGGTGCGCAGTGAAAGGCTCAACCTTGATCAGCCTGCAGATACCGGGCTGATGTTCCGCGGCAGTGCCATCTATCAGCTCACACTGCCCGCGGCAAGCAGCACGACGCTATATGTGCGCAGCCACGCCTATTCGCACCAATGGTTTGCGCTGAACATATACGACCTTGAGCATTCCCGACGAGCGCTGGTGGGCGTCTCAAACGACATTGCCCTTATGGTCGGAATGATGCTCGCGCTGGTGTTTTACAATCTGCTGCTTTACTTCGCCACCAGCAAGATCGAAAACATTTACTACTCCTGCTACCTGATCTCCGGTCTGGTCTGGATTGCCCTGTCATATGGTCTGGTTGCCAGCCTGTTCGATCTCTATGGTCAGGCTGTGTTCATGCTAAATCTGTCGCTGATCACCATGCCCATCTTCCTGTTGCTGTTCATGATGGCCATCTTTGAGACTCGCCAGCACTATCCGCTTGAGCACCGTTGCCTGCAGTTCGTTCTGGTACCGCTGTGTGGCATGTTCATCTGGGGGTTGTTTGACATTTCCGCCGCGCTGAAGCCGGCCAGCAGCGTGGCGCTGGTGATGATGATCGTCACGCTGTCGGTCAGTATCTCTCTGCTTCGCAAGGGCAACCCGCTGGCCAAGTATTTTCTTCTGGGACACCTGCTGTTCGTGTTGTTCAACACACTGGCGGTGCTGTTCTACAAGGGACTGATTGAGCCGAACTATGTCGCCAGTCATGGCGTAGGCATTGGTATCGTGCTGGAAGCACTGATGCTGGCGTTCATTATTTCCCACCGCATCAGGATACTTGAGCGCATTCGCGCCTCGCAGGATGAGCTGAAACGTCAGGCCGCGACGGATCCGCTGACCCGGCTGCATAATCGCCGGTATTTCGCTGCAACGGCGGAGGCCCTGCTGAATCAGTGTCGTGCTCAACAGCAGCCTGTGGCCATGGTGATGGCCGATATCGATCATTTCAAGGCCGTCAACGACACCTGGGGCCACGCGGCTGGCGACAAGGTGATCGAACACATCGCCCGGATTCTGAAAACCTGTAGTCGCAACCGCGATCTGCCGGCACGCTTTGGTGGCGAGGAGTTTGTCATCCTGCTGCCGGATGCTGACCTCAATCAGGCTCTGCAGTGCGCGGAGCGCATTCGTTCGGAGGTCGAACGCAGCCGGTTTGACATTGGAACTGACGCTCCGCTGCATGTCACGCTCAGCCTGGGCTTGACGCAGCTGGATACCGCCCACGACAGCATTCAATCAGGCTTGTCACGTGCCGACGAAGCACTTTATCAAGCCAAGCACGCCGGCCGAAATCGAGTCTGTTTCGCGGACACGCCTTCGCGCACGTCAGACTAGATCGTTACATTATCAGGCTACCAATCAGGGCAACCGCCGAAGACTGTTTGATCGCCTTGAGTCGACAATCAAGCTGGACCAACTGATGAACCGAATCAAACTTGTGCTCTTGTTCCTGCTGGCTCTCATTACCGCAGCCTGGCTGGCCGCGGACACGCTGATGCCTGACCCGTTTGGCTATTTCACGTTTCGCAGCGTGTTCGTTCAGTATTCCGGCCTGCTGGGTATCGCGATGATGAGCGTTGCAATGGTTCTGGCTACCCGCCCACGCTGGCTGGAGCGCCATCTGAACGGCCTCGACAAGATGTATCGCCTGCATAAATGGCTCGGCATTGGCGCTCTGATCGCCAGCACCGCGCACTGGTGGTTTGCCAAGGGCACCAAATGGATGGTTGGCTGGGGCTGGCTAACCCGCCCCGAGCGCAAGAAGGATGGCGCCGCACAGGTGTTGCCTAGCATTGAACAGTGGTTCCGTGACCAGCGCGGACTCGCCGAGTCGATCGGCGAATGGGCGTTCTATGCGGCCGCCATCCTGATCATTCTGGCGCTCATCAAGACGTTCCCTTACCGATGGTTCAAGAAGACCCATAACTGGCTGGCGGTTGGCTATCTGGCGCTGGCCTGGCACAGCCTGATACTCGTGAAATTCAGTTACTGGAGCCAACCGGTTGGCTGGTTGACACTCATACTGCTGATCGCCGGCAGCGTCTCGGCCATTATGGTGATAACCGGACGCGTGGGCAGGGGTAACCGTGTCGTGGGGCAGATTGAGGAGCTGACCCATTATCCGGGCCTGGACGTTATCGAAGCCAGGATCGCGCTGCGCGAAGGATGGCACGGACATGCTCCGGGGCAGTTTGCCTTTGTTACGTCCAAGAGCGGTGAAGGCGCCCATCCTTATACCATTGCCTCGGCCTGGAACCCGTCAAGGCCAACAGTCACCTTCGTGGTAAAGGCGCTTGGCGACTGGACCTCGCAGCTAAAGACCTGGCTCAAGGTTGGCATGCGGGTGAGCGTTGAAGGGCCTTACGGCTGTTTCGACTTTTCCGATCCGGCGCCCCGACAGGTGTGGATCGGCGCGGGTATTGGCGTCACGCCTTTCATCGCACGTATGCACTCCCTCGCGCAGCAGGGCGGCGAGCATAACGTCGATTTCTTTCATGTGACCCGCGAGGTTGACCAAATGGCACTCGACAAACTCACTGCGGATGCCGCTGCGGCCGGTGTTCGCCTGCATCTGCGCCTGTCCTCCCGCGATGGACACCTTACGGCGGAGCAGATCAGGACCCTGGTTCCCGAATGGCGCCAGGCCAGCTTCTGGTTCTGTGGCCCGACGGAGTTCGGTCAAACGCTGCGCCGCGACTTTGTCAGTCAGGGCTTGCCTGGCGCACGGTTTCACCAGGAGCTGTTCGAAATGCGCTAGCCCTACCGAGTGCTCTCACAGATGCATTCAGCGTGGCGACTGTCTCGCTTCCCGCCCGAATTGAGTGTTCAGGTGGCACTACCGGAAATGTGCTGTTGCAAATTCCCCGCGACGTGCTCCGCCCTGCCCCGGTAAAACTGCTCCCGATCAGTCATTGCCGGCGCGGCGCCGAGTATATTGATCGGCAACAGCATCGTCGGACCGGTTAGCCTGCACGCTGTTTAAAGCAGCGTCGGCAGCCCGCGTCAGGGAGTCAGGGAGCAAGGCATGGACGGGAATATTTTCGTACAGATCGGCATTCTGCTGGGGTTGTCTGTTCTCGGCGGCGCCCTGGCGCAACTGCTGCGCCAACCGCTGATCGTCGCCTTCATTGCGGTTGGCATTCTGGTCGGCCCTTCCGGGCTGGAACTGGTTGCCCAGAGCAGCGAGATCGAGCTGTTCGCCCGCCTCGGCATCGCCCTGCTGCTGTTTGTGGTCGGCCTGAAACTGGACCTGCATATCATTCGAACAGTCGGGCCGGTAGCACTCGCTTCTGGTCTCGGTCAGGTTGTCTTTACCTCTGTTGTAGGGTACCTGCTTGCCCTGCTGCTCGGCCTGTCGCACGTGGCGGCTATCTATGTTGCGGTAGCGCTGACTTTTTCCAGCACCATCATTATCGTCAAGTTGCTCTCCGACAAGCGCGAGATTGATGCCTTGCACGGCCGCATCGCGGTCGGCTTTCTGATTGTCCAGGATATCGTGGTGGTGCTTGTCATGATCGGTCTTACCGCATTCGGCAAGGCCGATAGTCAGGTAAGCCTTGGCTGGGAAGCGCTGCAGGTTATGCTCAAGGGGATGGCAATGCTGGCCGTGGTCGCCTTGCTGATGCGCTATGTGCTGCCCGCGCTGCTGCAACGCCTGGCCCACTCGTCCGAACTGTTGATGCTGTTTGCCATCGCCTGGGCGGTGCTGGGCGCGGTGGCAGGCGACGTGCTGGGGTTCAGCAAAGAGGTGGGCGCCTTCCTCGCCGGTGTATCGATCGCCTCTACTGCATTTCGCGAACAGATAGCGGCGAGACTGGTCAGCTTGAGGGATTTTTTGCTGCTGTTCTTCTTCATTGAACTGGGCGCTGCACTGGACCTCGGCATGCTCGGCGGGCAGATCGGCGCATCAGTGGTGTTTTCGCTGTTCGTGCTGATTGGCAACCCGATAATCGTCATGATCATCATGGGCGCAATGGGGTATCGCAAGCGGACCGGCTTTCTTGCCGGGCTGACAGTCGCCCAGATCAGTGAATTTTCATTGATTCTCGCGGCGCTTGGCTACAGCCTTGGGCATTTGCAACAGGAAACTGTCGGGCTGATAACGCTGGTCGGCTTGATTACCATCAGCGTCTCCACTTATATGATTCTGTACTCCCACGCGATATATGAGCGTTTGGCGCCCTGGTTATCAATTTTTGAACGAAAGGTTCCTTACCGCGAGCGCGATGGTTTGCCCGATGGGCAGGATACTGTCGACGTGCTTTTGATTGGTCTTGGGCGCTACGGTGCCGCGCTGGCTGATAACCTTCGGCGCCGCGGCTGCAGGCTGCTCGCTGTGGATTTTGACCCAGCAGCGGTTCAGCAGCATGTGCGTGACGGTTATCAGGTGCGTTACGGCGACGCTGAAGATCCGGAGTTTATCGCCACCCTGCCGCTGGGCAGCACCAGTTGGGTTGTGAGCACTGTCCGTGAACGCAGCGTCAACCTGATGCTGTTGCATGGCCTGAAACAGAGCAACTATCGTGGCCAGGTGGCCATAGCCAGTTCCGCTAGACACGACAGCAAGGTGTTGGCAAAGGCTGGCGTGGATCTGTTGCTGATCCCCTACGCCGATGCGGCCAAAGAAGCGGCAGACCAATTGCTGGCACGGACGGCAGCGCGAGATTCCGCACCGGCTGCCATGCCGCATTGAGGTATCTGCCACGGCCGATGGCACGGTGTAACCTGCGGTAGCAACAGCCGATACGTTGACGCAGACTTGCCAATGCGCCTGCCAGGCGCGAATATGCCGCGGCATTCAACTCGGCGCTGCCTGCGCCCGCCTATCCCTACTTGTCGGAGCGCCGGTCATGCATCCTGTGCTGATCTCCATTTCGCTGCTGGTGTGCAGCAATATTTTCATGACATTCGCCTGGTATGCCCACCTCAAGGAACTCAATAACAAGCCCTGGATCA
>Ga0194137_10002243_pt1 | contig 11460 bp, 10 predicted proteins | sample TARM_MetaG_T3_14_FD_134025 | JGI IMG/M metagenome (GOLD analysis project Ga0194137, IMG submission 134025) | Freshwater microbial communities from Pennsylvania, USA, analyzing microbe dynamics in response to fracking - TARM_MetaG_T3_14 (version 2) | ecosystem: Environmental > Aquatic >...
AACTGTTCCTGCAGCTTTAAGAAGAGAGGAAGAAAACCAGAAAACAAAAAAGAAATAACCCCAAAACCGAAGAAGAGGCCCTCTAAAAAAGTAGACCCATTGCGGCAGGTGTGGGCCGGTATGATGGACAGGTGTTACAACGAAAAATCTAAGGCTTACCAGGACTACGGTGGCAGGGGAATCAAAGTCTCTAGTGAGTGGCATAGCTTCAGGCAGTTTGAGGTAGACATGCACCCAAAACCAGATGGTATGACAATAGAGAGACTTGATACAATGGGTGACTACTGCAAGGCTAATTGTGTGTGGGCTACAAGAACAGAGCAACAGAATAACCGCAGAAGCTCTATACGGTTTGAATTCCATGGTAAATTGCTAACAATAAGAGAAATCTCCGAGATAGTAGGTTTACCTTATGAGACTTTAAGAGGGAGATTGGTAGTGTATAAGTGGAGCATGGAAGACGCCGTAAACCCTATAAGAAATATACAGCCAAAAAAGCTAAACAAGTCACTCGCAGTAAAACTTTACAGCAATTAAATTTCTAAAGGAAGAATCTTATGAAGCCACAGTTAGCGAACGATGCGAACCTAGCGACACTTATCTACCCCGTCGGTGTGCAAGTTAAAATAGATGGCGTTAGGGCTTTGAACATCAACGGCACACTTACAGGCCGCAGCCTTGACCCGTTCAAGGGTTTCGGTGTGACAGAATATTGGAGTCGTCCGTGCTTCAAGGGACTTGATGGGGAGATGATACTCGGCAGCAATCCCGCAAGTACTGACCGCTTGTGCAGCCTCACGACAGGTGCGATGGGCGCGTTTAAGGGTATTACCGAAACTCCGAATTTGAGCTGGTGGGTTTTCGATGACCTAACAAATCCGGCAGACTCTTACAGTGTGCGCTATGCTCGCCTGAAGGTTCGTGTAGCCAGTCTGGATCATCCCCGAGTATACCTTGTGCCGCTCCACATCGCCAATAGCCGCGAAGAACTGGACGCACTGATCGCCCGCTTCTTTGACGAGGGCTATGAAGGTGCCATTATCCGAAACCTTGACGCGCCAGCTAAGGAAGGCCGACCCAGCAAGGTGAAGCAGGAGCTTGTGCGTGTAAAGGGCTGGATGGACAGCGAAATGCTTGTCACTGGCTTTACCGAGGGACAGACGAACACCAATGAAGCCAAGACCAATACCCTGGGGCGCACTGAGCGCAGCAGCGCTAAGGATGGCATGGTGCCTAATGGTATGGTCGGCAGCATTCACGGCACCATGATTGGCGACTGCTTTCACCCCATTACAGGTGAGAAGTTGTTTGCAGATGGTCTGCCTATTACTATCGGCACTGGTACTATGACGGACGCTGAGCTGTTGGACTACTTCAAGCATCCTGAAAAGCTGGTAGGCCATCCAGTCAAGTTTAAGCACCTTGCTCACGGCACAAAGACACTCCCCCGTATGGGACAATACCTGTCACATAGACTTCCTCAAGACATGTAATATTTAAATATATTCTTTACTCAATCTGACTGACTGACTCTCCTATAATCTGCTTTAGCGGTAATGCTTCGGTAGCTTTAACTAACTTATTGTGAGGGATTTATGCGTAGACCAGAACCAAGTGTGGGCGACCGTTTTGGCAGATTAGTTGTTACATCTGACAGAGTAAAGGTAGGCGATCACTATAAGCTTGGCGTAGTATGTGATTGTAAGGTTGAAAAACTAGTGAGCAAATATTCGCTGCTGAATGGTTTAACTAAATCCTGCGGCTGCATGCACAGAGAAGCTATAGCAAAACTTGGAGAAGCAAACCTTAAGCATGGGAAAACTAAATCGCCCGCTTACAGCGCATGGTCTTCGATGCGCCAACGGTGTAAAAATAAAAACGATAAGGACTACAAAAGATATGGGGGCAGAGGTATCGAAGTATGTGTTGAATGGGAAGAGTTTGAAAATTTCTACATTGATATGGGTGACCCACCGAAGGGCATGTCCTTAGATCGAGCAGACAACAGTAAGAACTACAGCAAAGATAATTGTAGGTGGGCGACCCCAAAACAGCAGGCAAACAATAGGCGCAGCAGTAGAAAGTTAGAGTACAGGGGCGCCACGTATTCGTGGGAAACTTTGGCTAAAGAGTTTGGAATAAATGTATCCGCCATGATGAAGAGAGTAGCCAATAAACATTCTTCGACTTTAGAGATTAGAAAGTTACCCAATGAAAATTAAAGACTTGCCACGTATGGGCAATTACATCAGTCACCGCCTGAAGGAGGATATGTGAAATCGGTGACGGGTCTCGTCGTAGCTGTATGTTTTATCGCTGCGCTTCTAACTGGGGTAGAGGTGTGGCAGCAGTATAGGAACATAGCTATCACTGCGCAGAAAGCTTATGATCTGGGCTATGCGGCTGGCAAAGACTCAGTCTCCACACCAAAAGCCTGTGTGGCATGGTGGTTCGGAGAAGATGCTAAACTTAGGCATCAGCAAGCTGTTCAGGCTTATTGTAAAGGAGTGAAATGAACGTAAAGATACTTATAGCCAAGCTTTCTAAGCCTCACTGGATGCCTACTGATCCCAGGTTGGTTGTCAAAAATCTTACTGTGGAGCATATAGGACAGTTAAATCTGATGTGGGTGATGCTTGGTCGCAAACCAATTACACAAGGGTTTTTCGATAACCACCTAGAAGAGTGGGCACTTGCTGGCCGTATCTCGGTCCAAGTTATCGACGGCGCTTTTGTCAGAGAGTACGCAACTTTGTTTTCAGAAGCCGAATTCATCGCCTTCGTGCGGGCTCATCCTGAAGTGTTCACAAGATACCTGCCGATGAAGAGATGGAATCAGGTGTTTAGAGTAAAGACACGCTCATGACATATAAAAGCCTCAGCGCTTCTGAGGCAGTGGCCCAAGTGGTCGCTGACCTCTCTATACCTTTCAAGCCCGCACCTCTGCAGATAGAAGATGCTGTATCAGCAGTTATAGCCGGGAGGTTTGCTCTGCTTTACGAAGTCGGTGTTGGCAAAACCGTGACTGCTACGCTAGCGGCTACAGCTCTAGACTCCGAATACAAGATCGTTATCTGCCCACCGATCATTCTCGACCAATGGAAAGAATGGCTCAACGATATTGGCATAAGGGATGTCAGTATTTACCGAGGCGCCCGCCGCACAGTAGATATGCTGGATCATCACTGGGTGCTAATGTCGCATGCTATTCTTCGAGACAGCTTTGAGGCTATTAAAGCGAGACTTGCCCAGCGCGACGTTACTCTGATAGTCGATGAAGCGCAGGCGTTGAAGAACCCACAAAGCAAGTTGTTCAAGTGTGTGAACCAATTTGTGGCTCCTGATCGACACCTGCTGTTGCTCACGGCTACACCAACATCCAAGCCAGAGGACACCTACACCTATATCAAACTCAAGACCCCAACGCTTTACCGCAGCTGGGGCCACTGGCAAAACCTGCACGCACTTGACCGGGACATTTTCGGTACTATCACAAAGTACCAGAACCTGGAAATGCTGGCTGATCGGTTCGCCATGCAGAGTGTCAAGCGCACCAAGCGGGACGTGTTCGGTGATGTGATGGAGCCCATCTATCAGCGTATGCCTTATGAGCTGGACCCGAAGCACTACAAGTTGTACGTCAGACTTGCTGAAGAACAACTGCTTCTTTTGGCTAATGGTGACAAGATCGACGCCACTACAGCCCAGAGACTGCGGCATGCCTTGCAGCAAATCGTGGTGAACTACGGCAAGTTCTCGGGCAACCCAGAAGACCGAAGCCGTGCCTATGACATTATCGACCAAGTAATCGAAGAAGTCGATCCAATGGACAAGTCCAAATCAAAGCTTGTCATCTGGACTTACTACGTTTCGACCTCTGAGTCTGTGACTGCATACCTGAAGCAGAAGTTTGGTGATCGTGCTGTAGTGGCAGCGTATGGCAAGGTTAATAGCCAAAAGGCTATTGATGCCATCATGCAAGACCCGGAAGCGCGGATACTGGTAGCTCAGCCTTCGTCTTGTGGGGTAGGCCTGAATCTGCAGCACGTATGTTGGGAAAATCTGTTCATAGAGCTATCCACTACACCTATGCAAGTACGACAAGCCGCCGGGAGGACTGATAGGGCTGGGCAGAAAAACAGGCCAACTATGAGGTTTGCTCAGGCCTTGAAAACAATCCAGATAAAGTTATTCCAGCAGCTTTTAGATAACGACGACTTAGTAACACAAGTTGAGCGCACACCAGCCAGCCTGCGTGCCGAAATTTTTGGACAAAGTTAGTGACCACTGACCCTCAGTCTCCCCGTAGAATGAGGGCTTTCTTTTGAGGCTTAGATATGAATTTAGACCAACGACTTTACATTGAGCGGAGCCTCGCCGCTGAAACTTCCAAGCGGAACCAATCCAAGACGGACCATAGCGAATGGGAAGCTTCAGGCTTTACTTTCCGTGTCTTAGCGCATTACGGTAAAATTTTCGTGGTGTGGCGCCACACACTCAAAGGCCCTCAAATCTTGGGCAAGCTTCGGGTCATAAACTTCGATGCTTGCATATCCTCGGGTTTAGGCGCAGCTTTCGAGACTGACACTACTGACAGCGGCGAAGGTGTGCAGTGGGTGGGCCACAGTCCAGCGCGGCTGTTCGACCTGCCGGTCTTTGTGCATGTTCCTTTTATTTCCGAAGTAACGTACATACCAGAATCACGCAACCCTGAGAAGTACGTAATAAGGTTCCCACTCGTATTTAAGACTGCGAGTAACCCCAACTCACCTGTAGCTGGGGATATTTACGTCACACAGGTTGGAGAATTCCGGGGCCAGTACCCTGAGTTTGCAGATTTGAAGTTGTGAGGTACTTATGCCTACTGTAACTTTAGGGCAGGTATTTGGCCGCTTAACTGTAGTGTCCCAGGCGCCAAGCCGGGGAAAATACCACTATTACCTCTGCCGTTGCGAGTGTGGTGTAGAGAAAGAGGTGTACAAGAGTAGCCTCACCAGAGGTATGACTTCCAGCTGCGGCTGTATATTCAGAGAAGTGCAAAGCGCAAGACTTACAACTCACGACATGTCAGGGACTCCTATCTACAAAAGTTGGGCAGCTATGCTTGGTAGATGCACCAATCCCAGAGATGCAGGTTATAAGAACTATGGCGGTAGAGGTATATCTGTAGCACCTGAGTGGTCGAGTTTTGAGCAGTTCCTTGCTGACATGGGTGAGAGACCCGAAGGCACAAGTCTGGAAAGAAGGGACAACAGCGAAGGTTACTGCAAGGATAACTGCCAGTGGGCAACACCTAAGCAGCAGGCGCGTAACCGCAGAAGCAACATCAACATAACCTGGAAGGGCGAGACAAAAACCCTTACCGAGTGGTGTGAGATTTTAGAAAAACCTTATATGACTGTTCGTGCCAGGATAGTCAAGGGTTGGAGCATAGATAGGGCATTCACTACATGAGCAACTATCACTACTACCAGCAAAATGGCGGAGACGAGAAATGGCAACCGGTTAAGGCAGACAAGCTTGACACCATTGAAGGTGCTATGTTCTCCACGATTCTATCGGTTGATTCTCCTATAGCAGACGACGCGACTAAAGAGCAACTAGCCGAGACTAGGTACAGTGGAAAATTATACTTCGATCTAGACGACGCATCATCTCCAGCCTCTACTGCTAAACATGCTCAAACCTTGATTGGCAAGCTTGAGGAGCACGGCGTATTCCCACGTCAGTTGGAGATTTACGCAAGTGGTGGCAAGGGCTTCCACATTCTGGTTCCCGAAGAGTGCTTCCTGACCAAGCCTCCCAAGGCTGGTATGGCTTTTCTGCCTGCCATCTACAAGGAAATGGCCTTCGCACTTGCCGTGGAAAGCCTCGATTTTAGAGTCTACACAGCGCGTAAGGGCCGTATGTTCCGTCGTGCCAATGTGCAACGCCCCAATGGCCTGTACAAGGTGCGGATCAGCGCCGAGGAACTGGCTACGCTGGCCGAGATAGCCGACAAGGACGAAGCAGAAGCCGCCTACAAGCAGATGTGCAGCGCGCCGCGCCGCGCCCTAGACGTAGAGAGTGACCTGCCAGAACTTGCCACCGGGTTGATGGCGCTATTCGATCAGTCGAAGGCTAAGGTATCGAAGGCGGCAAATCGCAGCAAGAAGAAGCGCACGGTAACCCTGCCAAAGGAAATGCCCAGCTTTGAGGCACTGCTGCGAGGCGAAGGCATCAAGCCTGATATTGGCTTTCACCAGATCGCTATGCAGGTTGCTATTACGGCTCATGCTAGAAACATGAGTCGGGAAGACCTACTATCCGCTGCAGCAGGTTTGTGTGAGAACCACCAATCGGACGGCTACCGCTACAACACTGCCTCCAAGCGGCGAGCAGAACTTGCACGTATGTGGGAGTACACAGACGACAATCCTTGCTACGAATACAGCCCTGGCGCCGTTACATCGCTGCTGACTCACACTGCCCCAGACTTGCACGGCCTGACGGTGACTGAGGAAGAAGTGAGCGAAGCTATCACTGAAGCGGGTGAAAGCCCTGCGGCAGAGGATGCAGGAGAGTTCGGTCACGCAGGACTCATCATGACTCGCCAAGGTGCCTTCACCTTGACCGAGAACGGCCCAAAGATGGTGACGGCGGTCAGCTTCGATAACGTCACGGAACTTGTATCCGCAGAAGATAATCGAGTGACTGTTGTGGAAGCCGATGTGTATGTGGCAGGCCGCAGGGTGTCTCAGGGCACTCCAATGGAGCTGGAGTCTTTCAACTCAGTCAGCAGCGTCAACAAATTGTTGATGCGTCATGGGCAAGCTTTCAGCGGCAACGATGTGCAGGCTCGGGGCCTGTACCTGCGCATGATCGAGAAAGCCCGGAAAGCGAATCGTCGTATGTATGTCAGCAACCGAGAAGGCTTGGACCTCATCAAAATTCCAGGCCACGAAAACGAGACAGTCCGCAAGGGCTTCATGGTCTGGTCGGATAACCGTGGGGTAGCTGTTCAACCTGCTGTCGTTGAATCTGGCGTGCAGATGAAGTTTGTAGGTTTTCCTGATCCGCACGGACAATACCAAACGGATATTGAGGATGCCCCCAAACTTGTCGAGTGGCTGAAAGACGAAGACGGCTTGAACAAGGAATCGCTGCGTGTGTTTCTTAAAGACTTGCTGGCCTGCCAGAGCCCTTCGCACGTTGGCAAGCTCTTGGGCTGGATGGTAGCCGCTTACTGGCGCATGCTGTTTCATGAGAAGTACGACAAGTTTCCGCTCTTACACATTAATGGGGCTGCAGGACAAGGTAAGTGTTTGGGGATTAACACGCCTATACTGATGGCAGACGGTACTATCAAGAAGGTACAGGATGTAGTAGTGGGCGACAAGCTTTTAGGGCCTGACGGCACAGTACGTAATGTTCTGTCCACTGTCAAGGGTCGGGAGCAGCTTTACCGTGTTATACCTGTAAAAGGTGACCCGTATGTTGTCAATGAAAGCCACATCCTGAGTTTGAGGAAGTCGGACAGAGGGAATCTGCGGCTCGCAGGTGGCAGGGTTGTCAAGGATGGCTCTGATATTGTAAATGTTGACGTTAAAACTATCTACGATACCCCTGTAAAGGTAGCTATAAAGCTTAAAGGCTGGAGAGCTTCAGAGTTGGAGTTTCCCGTAGAAAAGTCTGAGCTTCCTGTAGACCCTTACTGGGTGGGAGCGTGGCTTGGTGATGGCAATTCAACTGATGTAGCCATATATAAGCCAGAATGCAATATGACACGCTGGCTCAGCAGTTACGCCCAAAAGCTTGGGATGACTGTCAAGTGCTATAGCTACGAAGGCAAGTGTCCTGGCTGGGCAATCACAGGCTCAGCTAGAGCAGAGAACCCATTGCGTGAGTTTATTAAGGCAGAGATGCAAAATGGAAAAAGAATACCTCACGCATACAAAGTCGCATCTTTGCAGGAGCGGTTGAGGCTCTTGGCTGGTCTTTTGGATAGCGACGGGCATATGAGCTATAGCGGGTTCGACTGGCTCAGCAAGGATGAAGAACTTGCGAAAGACTTTGCGTTCCTGTGTCGGTCTGTGGGACTCGCTGCCTATATCCAGAAGTGCGTCAAGACTATAAAGTCTGTAGGCTTTACTGGCACTTACTGGAGAGTGCATGTCAGCGGAGACTGCGACAAGATTCCCTGCCTAGATAAGAAAGCCCCGCCGCGTAAGCAGGTTAAGCGACACCTTGTACACGGAATCACGATTGAAAAGCTTGACGTAGGAGATTATTATGGCTTTGAATTAGATGGAGATAAGTTATTTCTGCTTGGTGACTTCACCGTCACACATAACACTGAGACAACTAAACTCTTCTGTAATCTGCACTACTACAACACAGAGCCGAAGATGTTGACTCCGAACTCTACATTGTTCGCAGTGTCAAGTTCGATGGCTGGCAGTTCAAGCATCCCGCTGGTGCTAGACGAGTTTAAGCCTGCGGAAATGAATCCGCAGATTTATGACAAGTTTAAGTTGCTGCTGCGTGATGCGTACAACTGCCGAGCAGTGGAGCGCGGAGGCGGTACTCGGGAGAGTAACGACTACCGCTCAGTCCACCGCACACAACTTGCTGCACCCTTGATCTTCATTTCGGAAGCTGCGGAGTCGGAATCGGCGCTGATGGAGCGGGTGGTGCTGCTTACGCAGATCAAGCCTCCTGCTATCCAGATGGCCGAGAACTACATGCGCTTTAGTCGTGCAGTGGAAAAGAAGGAGTACCTCGGAATTCTGGGCAAGTACATTGCTGCTGGTATCATTAAGCGGACGACTATGGAATCCTTTACCGAGGAATTCAATACCATCTACAACGCTACCCGCAAGGAGTTGATGTTGTCGGCTGATGACGTGGACCTGTCGCCTGAAATGTTGATGAAGAAGAGTGGTGCGAAAGAACGTACCGTGTTCAACTACTCGGTAGTCAGGTTCGGGCTCATGAAGTTTGAACGCCTGATTAGCGGCATTTTCGGTGACGAGTTTGCAGCACTGTTTAAGGCTATGCAGGATACCGCATGCAGTTCTGTGGATGATATTCAGTCGCAAACTGTGCCAGAGTGGTTGAAGGTGCTCAACGCCTTCACTGATATGGCGCACCTTGATCCAGAGTCCCCATGCTTCTTGGTCAAGGGCAAGGACTACGCAGAAGTCGAGTACGGCGGGGAAGCCTGCATGGAATTCAACTTGCGCTCCTGCTACCACAAGTACCGGCAGTACATGGCGATCAGCCGAAGCAAGCCTCTCTTCCCCGGAGAGTCGGCCTTCGTGTTTGCCATGGGCAACACCCCCGCACTGGTGGCAAAACAGGCGCAGGTGGACCTGCTGGTGCCGGGTGGTTCCCACGTATTCAAACTTGCAGAATTGCGCAGCAGTGGGTATCTCGCGCCCTGATGTTGTGCTACAATTTCCTCCCGATGACGCAGTGCGTTGTTGGGAGGATCACCACGTAACTGCCCTGGCAGCTATCGGCTCACCGTTGAAAGAATACGGACAAGTCGGCCCGACTGTAAAATCAGGGCAGTTACGTGGTGGTAAGGTTAGGTATACAGGTCTTGGCTGTTAAACCGAGGTAAGGCAAAGTGCTTCTAGCGAATCACCTGTATACTGGGCAAAGCCTAGAAGCTACCACCAGCCTTCAGGGGGGCGTTTCGTATAATGGATAATACAGCGGAGTTCTAACCCGCGAATGTGAGTTCGATTCTTACATCGCCCACCAGTAAGCGCCTTTAGTTAAAATGGTTATAACCCTGTTCTCATAAAGCAGCAGTTCCGGGTTCAAATCCCGGCGGGCGCACCAGCAATTTAACCGTATGAAAATAAATCTTGAACCTCCGTACTCTGAAGATTGGGAATCCGGCTATCTACAGGTAAACAGAGAAAACAGGCGCCACATTTACTTATACAATAGCAAAACGGATACTGAACCTGCCAAAAGAACTACAACACAGTACGCTAGGTACCTTTTAGCGGTTAAGTTAGGCAGGTATCTGACAAATAAAGAAACTGCTGACCACATTGACGGGGATAAGACAAACGACTCTATAGCTAATTTGCAGGTGCTATCCCTAAGAGATAACATCAGAAAAACTAGTTCAGGTATTAGAGTGACGGAGCACGGAACTCTATCCATGTATAGGTACTGCAAATGTGACCTGTGCCGAAAAGCCCACAGCGAACATTGTAAGGATTACAACCGCAAGCGCAAAGAAGCACTACAAACTCAGAAATCTCTGCTACAATAGCAGAATCCGCCACCGGGTCGGTTACCCGGCACTACGTAATAGGTAACTAAAATGGCACTGAACAAAGCAAACGCAAACGCAACCGCAGCAACTTTTGAGACTGAAGAAAAGGATGAAACTATGACCCAAGACACCGCACCTGCTGCAGAACAAGCGGCTCCCGCTACGACTGCTCTGGCAGCACCTCGCACCTCTGCGCTGGCTACTGCAAACTCTGTAGTGAAGATGAATGTTATCTCTGGTCTGAAAGACACCTTTCGTGTGGAATTCGATAGCCTCCCCGGCATCGGTGCTTCGCAGGGTACTTTTAACCTCAAGGCAGACGATACCGACATTGGTGCTGAGATTTCTATTCAGCTGCTCTCCTATCAAGAAAGCTGGACTGTTGGCCCTAACGACACCAAGGCTGACGTGGAGCTTGTAAAGTACAGCGACGATGGTGTGACCTCGCGTGACGGCATCAACCTGCTGGCCCACCTTGAAGACCTCAAAGCACAAGGATACAGCAAGGCTAAGATTGCCCACCGCGTCATTCTGGTGGGTGAGCTGCTTGCTACGGCCAAAGATTGCGACAAGGTTGGTGAGTTGGTGATGGTAGATTTGCCTGATTCGGGTCGCCGCGCATTCAACACCTACGTGATCCAAGCATCGTATGCTGTAGCCAAGGGACGTAAAACTACAGAAGAAGCCGCTATTCTTAAACTGAAGGCAGTCCCTGAGAAAACTAAAAGTGGAGAAAAATACACGAAGGTTGCCTTCGCATAACTAAGCAGCGGCTTACAGAACGACCCTTCGGGGTCGTTTTCTTACATCAACGTTAGGAAACACATGAAATTCTCTGAATACATCCCCCTCGCCATTCGCACCTGCAAGTCTCTCCCCTTCGCTGACCACATCAACCATATGGGCCTCGGCATCGTGGGAGAGATGGGGGAAATCGTTGACCAGCTGAAGAAGGCCTACATCTACGGCAAACCTCTCGATCAGGTAAACATTGTAGAGGAGGTTGGGGATGTTGCGTGGTATGTCGCAGGCGTTGTGCAGTTCTACCCGAACCTGTACAACTTCATCGGTAGTGACGAACTCAAGAACAGCATCAACTACGAAAAACTTGCTGAAGCCAAATCCAAGATCACACGCACGGCCCTGCTGAACACAATGTCAGCAGCTAATCTTGTCGTAGA
>Ga0194137_10002244_pt1 | contig 11460 bp, 11 predicted proteins | sample TARM_MetaG_T3_14_FD_134025 | JGI IMG/M metagenome (GOLD analysis project Ga0194137, IMG submission 134025) | Freshwater microbial communities from Pennsylvania, USA, analyzing microbe dynamics in response to fracking - TARM_MetaG_T3_14 (version 2) | ecosystem: Environmental > Aquatic >...
GATTGGCGGCCGGCCACCGGATCGACCGGATCTTTCTCTATGGCGACGGTGTGCATCTGGCCTCAGCCCTGTGCTCCCCACCCTCTGACGAGACCCATTGGCCAAAGCTCTGGGCGCAGTTTCTACAGGAAAACCGCATCCCGGGCATTGCCTGCATCGCTTCTGCACTGCGCCGCGGGCTGGTCAACGATGCCGAGCAGAAACGCTACGAACTGCCGGCCGCCAATCTGCTTGCGCCGTTCGAAATTGCCGGACTGGGAGAATGGGTCGAGGGCCGGATGAGATCAACACGAACACTCTACTTCCACGCCGGAGGCTGACCATGAGCACCCTGATCATGATTGACCAGCCTGCCTACGGCGCCTGGAGCGGGCGCGAAGCCCTGGATATGGCATTCTCACTGGCAGCCTTCGATCAGGCTGCGTCTTTACTGTTCACCGGCGCCGGTGTCACCTGGTTGAAGCGTGCGCAGGATCCCGGTGAGATTGCCCAGAAATCGGTGGAGAAGAACCTTTCGGCAGCCCCGATATTCGGTGTTGAGGCGATCCTCGCAGACCGTTCAGCCTGTGAAAAGTACGGGCTTGACGAGAACTCCCTGATCAGCGGCGTAAAACTGGTGGATGCCAATGAAGCCCTGCTCGGAAACTATGACCACGCCGCCTTTGCAGGTTGAATGGAGATGAGCCCAATCAAAACGCTGCACATTCTGAACAAGTCTCCGGAGCACCCGAGGGCCGCGCAATGCCTCGCCGCGCTATCCGGAGCCGATACCCTGCTGTTGATCGAGAATGGCACTCTGCTGCTCGCTACGGCTGACCTGCCCACGATATGCAGAGTATTCGCACTTTCACCGGATGTTGTCGGCCGAGGCCTTCAGGACGCCGGCGGCGAAGCGACGGTCGTCGGATTCGATGATATGGTGTCGCTTTCACTGCAGGCCCAGAGAGTCATCAGTTGGTAAACCATGACACAACCCACACTACCGGAACGCAATAACGAAGGATTTCTGGAGGATGCCCACGCCTGGACCGAAGAGGTTGCCGTGGCCATTGCTGCCGAGGACGACATCACCTTGAGCGAAAACCACTGGGAAATCCTGAGCTTCCTTCGCGCTTTTTATGACGAACATGAGATGTCGCCACCGTCGAACCGGCTGTTCGTAAAGGCTGTGAAGGAGGCGCTGGGCGAGGAAAAAGGCAACAGTATCTACCTGATGCAGCTGTTTCCCGGCACGCCGGCCAAAACCGCCTGCCGGATCGCCGGGTTACCCCGGCCGACTAACTGTCTTTAGGGTGATCCGAGGGTCTGGCTGGATTTTCCCGCTTGTTCCGTTCAAGGTCCGCCGCGGTTCCCAGGAAGCTGCTCAGGCCGTTTTCAAACAGGCCGGAACCGAACTTCAGGAACTGGCGCGTTGATTCTTTTACAGTGCCATCCAGAGCGCTTTCGGGCAGCTCTCGCAGTGTGTCTGCCACGCCTTTCTTCACGCCCCGCGTGACTGCCGGTTCAATTTCGCGGGTTGCCGCAACGAGCTCGGAGACCCTGGCGTCCAGGTACGGGCGCACGACAAAACACCAGAAACCCCAAAGCGTCAGCAGCACCGCAGCCGCTGTCACGAGAGCCTGAACGCTAAACGCTGCCCACAAAGGCATGATCTTCCTCCTTGTGCGCCCTCGAAGGGACCTGGCGCACTTTGCCTAGAATGTCATGTAGGTTAATGACAGAAACTGCAACAGCCCTGCCAGACCGCCGAAAATACCACCCACCATCATCAACTGAATCTCTTCTTCCCGAAAGGCCGGGCGCAGTATGTCCTGGAATTCAGCGGGTTGCAGGGCTTTCATCTGGCCAGAGAGCACCTTCGCCACGATCGGTGCCCGTTCACGGTTAAACGCCGGATCGCTGAATACATCGTGGGTTGCAAGCACCGCTTTCTGATTCATGGCTTTTTTCAGTTCCGTGTACCCCGTCATTCCCACCGTGACCTGCGCGGTAAGTTTCATAATGACCGAGTTGTCCAGCAAAGGCCGCAGGTGTTTCTGAATGATAGCGCGGGTCCGGTCGCCGTGACTGCCGTTAATCATCGCGTCGGCCACCTTTTCCACGGTAATAAGTTCCTCTGCCACCAGTTTCGCCCAGACATCGCTGATTTCCGGCTGGCGACGGAGAAACAGTCCCTGGAATTGCCAGAACAGAAACCGGCGGGGCTTCAAAGGCGCGAAAATCAGGTTGATGGCAATCCAGTTGGTGATAAAGCCAACAACGAAACCCCCGAGCGGCAACAGCCAGGGCTCGGGATATCGTGACCACAGCGGCACCAGGAACACGCCGAGCAGGCCGCCAATGATGGCGCCCCGGTTGATCACTGAGCGGAGTTCAACCGCCCCGGCCTGCCTGAAGATCCGGTTCATCAGGTCCGGGTGGCTCTTCAGCTCCTGGCTCAGCAGCGCCTTGAGATCCACCAGCTCATCGAGATCATCCCCGAAATCCTCCACCAGGTCCTCAATTCGGGACGGTAGTTGCTCCCTCCCCCATTGGTAGATCCGGTTTTTGAGAAATACCGGCAGGTTGTCCCAGAGCACCGGCTGGATTTCGTACATGACCTCATCAATGTACTCATCCATCCGGGGCGTTACCTGGGAGATAACCTGCTCGACAATGCGCTGGGGTTCAAGCTCCTGGTACACGGCGTTCAGGTCGCCAAACTGCTGCAAGGTCCTGTCAATGCAGATATGGGCCATTTTCTCGGCTTTGCGGGGAATAACACCCTGCCAGCCAATCAGGCCTACACCGATAAACTGGACGGGGTAAAAAGACATCTGGATTGCAAGCCAGTTGGTGACCCAGCCAACCACGGCGGCCATCAGTGGCAAGGACAGTAGCGCAACGTCGAACAAGTTTGACCCCGGTTTGCGAGTGGAATCCGTTTCAGCGGGTAATAATGCCGTTAGTCGTCACACAGGATAGTACCTGCGTGATGGCTCTGTTTATACGTCCAATGATGAACTGATTGAAATATAACAACATTGGCCGTGCAGCCATGGTGAGACGGGAAGTGCGGCAGCCTGGAAAGGCTACCGCAACCCGGGCGTTGCGGTATCTCGGGAGAGAGGCTTACTGGTAGTAGGCGTTCTCGGTGTAGGAGTGGTCGGTCACGTCACGGACCGCGCTGATTTCCGGCACCCGCTCTTTGAGGGTGGACTCCACACCCTGTTTCAGGGTGAGACTGACGGCTGAACAGCCCTGACATCCGCCGCCGAAGCGCAGCACCGCCACGGATTCATCGACAATCTCCACCAGCGACACTTCGCCACCATGAGCCGCGAGATTGGGGTTGATCTCAGAGGCCAGGATATAGTTCACCCTGTCCGGCAATGGCGCGTCGTCATCAATTTTGGGCACCTTGGCGTTCGGCGCCTTGATGGTGAGCTGGCCACCCATCTGGTCCTTGGAGTAATCCACATACGCTTCCTCCAGGAAGGGTACGGAATTGTGGTCCAGGTACAGAGTAAATTTCTCCAGATCCACCTGCTCGTCCGTAGGTACCACTTCATTGGGCGGGCAGTAGGCCAGACAGGTCTCGGCATTCTTGGTGCCGGGCTGGGTCACGAAAATGCGCACCCCCATGCCTTCCACGTCCTGTTTTTCAATCAGTTGTGCGAGATAGTCCCGTGCGGGATCTGTCACAGTAACCAGTGCCATGTTTTCAACCCATTTGAAAGTTTCACTTCATTTTAAGGGAGTTCGCGGGAACATGAAAGACCAAGTAAAATAGTCGGGCTTTACCGGGGTAATGAATTTCCCGTATTGGCGGGCATTTGCCGGAGGCACTTGATAATGGTCATTCGTACTAAGACGGGCTCAGCCATTTTTGCTATGATCCGGCGCCATTGACCTCAATACAGTGTTATCAACGATATCCGGAAGTAATCCTATGACCGATCGCACCACCCGTCTCGACCAGCTCCACAAGGCCCTGCAGGAACGCATTGTGATTCTTGATGGCGGCATGGGCACCATGATCCAGAACCTGAAGCTGGACGAGCAAGCGTTCCGGGGTGATCGGTTTGCCGACTATGAGCGGGAAGTCCAGGGCAACAACGACCTGCTCAATCTTACCCAGCCCGCCCTGCTCCGCAACATCCATGCGGATTACCTGGACGCCGGTGCGGATATCATCGAAACCAATACCTTCAACTCCACCCGGCTTTCCCAGGCGGATTACGGGCTGGAGGCGATTGCCAAAGAACTGAACGTGGCCGCGGCCCGGCTTGCCCGCCAGATCGCGGATGAATACACCGCGAAGAACCCGGAAAAGCCCCGATTTGTGGCCGGTGCTGTCGGGCCCACGTCGCGTACGGCATCGATTTCGCCGGACGTGAACAACCCGGGCTACCGCAATGTCGACTTCCAGAGCCTGGTCGACAACTACTATGAGGCGGTCGAAGGCCTGGTAGAGGGTGGCTGCGATCTGATCCTGATCGAAACCATTTTCGATACACTCAACGCCAAGGCGGCCATCTACGCCACCCAGCAGTACTTCGAGGACAGTGGCATCACCCTGCCGATCATGATTTCCGGCACCATTACCGATGCCTCCGGGCGCACACTCTCCGGCCAGACCACCGAAGCCTTCTGGAACTCGGTAGCACACGCCAACCCCATCTCCGTGGGGCTTAACTGTGCACTGGGTGCCGACGCCCTGCGTCCCTACGTGGAAGAGCTGTCCGCCAGGGCGGAAACCTATGTCAGCGCCCACCCGAACGCAGGCCTGCCCAACGAATTCGGTGAATACGACCAGACCCCCGAGGAAATGGCGGAGATTATCGAAGGCTTCGCCCGTGACGGCTTCCTGAACATCATCGGCGGCTGCTGTGGCTCCCGGCCGGACCACATTGAAGCGATTGCCCAGGCAGTCGCCAAGTACCCACCCCGGAAGATCCCCGAGCGGCCCAAGGCCCTGCGCCTGTCCGGCCTCGAGCCCTTCACCGGCGATGAGAACACCCTGTTCATCAACGTGGGTGAGCGAACCAACGTTACCGGCTCCAAGCGCTTCCTGCGCCTGATCAAGGAAGAGCAGTACGAAGAAGCCCTGAGCGTTGCCCGGGACCAGGTTGAGAACGGCGCCCAGATCATCGACATCAACATGGATGAGGGCATGCTGGAATCGAAGGAGGTGATGGTTACCTTCCTGAACCTGGTGGCCTCCGAACCCGATATTTCCCGGGTACCGCTCATGATCGATTCCTCCAAATGGGAGGTGATCGAAGCCGGCCTGCGCTGCATCCAGGGCAAGGCGGTGGTGAACTCCATCAGTCTCAAGGAAGGCGAGGAAGAGTTCATCAAGCGCGCCCGGGACTGCATGCGCTACGGTGCCGCGGTGGTGGTGATGGCCTTTGACGAACAGGGGCAAGCCGACACTTACGAGCGCAAGACCGAGATCTGCAAGCGCTCCTACGATGTCTTGAAGAGCATTGGCTTTAACCCGGCCGATATCATTTTTGATCCGAACATCTTTGCCATTGCCACCGGCATTGAGGAGCACAACAACTACGCGGTGGACTTTATCAACGCCACCCGCTGGATTCGGGAAAACCTGCCCCATGCCTCCATTTCCGGCGGCGTGAGCAATGTGTCCTTCTCGTTCCGGGGCAATGACGTGGTCCGGGAGGCCATTCACTCGGTGTTCCTCTACCACGCCATCAAGGCGGGCATGAACATGGGCATCGTGAATCCCGGCCAGCTGGTGATCTACGACGAGATCGACCCGGAGCTCAAGGAGCTGGTGGAGGATGTGGTCCTGAACCGCCGCGACGATGGCACCGACCGCCTGCTCGAGATTGCCGAGCGCTATAAAGGCAAAGGTGGCAAAACCCAGGAGGAAGACCTCGCCTGGCGGGAGTGGCCGGTGGAAAAACGGCTGGAGCATGCGTTGGTCAAGGGTATTACCAGTTATATCATTGATGACACCGAAGCGTGTCGCCAGCGGGCCACCCATCCCATCGAGGTCATTGAAGGCCCGTTGATGGATGGCATGAACGTGGTCGGTGATCTCTTCGGCGACGGCAAGATGTTCCTGCCCCAGGTGGTCAAGAGCGCCCGGGTCATGAAGCAGGCCGTGGCGCACCTGATCCCCTACATTGAGGCCGAGAAAACCGAAGACCAGAAAGCCAAGGGCAAGATCCTCATGGCCACGGTGAAAGGCGATGTCCATGATATCGGCAAGAACATCGTGGGTGTGGTGCTTCAGTGCAACAACTATGAGGTGATTGACCTGGGTGTGATGGTGCCCTGCGACAAGATCCTGGCCGCCGCCAAGGAGCATGATGTCGACATCATCGGCCTCAGCGGGCTGATCACCCCATCCCTGGATGAAATGGTCCACGTCGCCCGTGAAATGCAGCGCCTGGATTTCAATATTCCGCTGATGATCGGTGGCGCAACCACCTCCAAGGCTCATACCGCCGTCAAGATCGAGCCCCGGTACAAGAACGACATCGCACTGTACGTCTCGGACGCCTCCCGCTGCGTGAACGTGGCGTCTCAGCTACTCAGCAAGACCGCGAAACCCGACCTGGTCAGCGCCGCCCGAACTGAATACGACGAGATCCGCGAGCGCCGGAAGAACCGCGGTGACCGCACCAAACTGGTCTCCCTGAAGGAAGCGCGGGATCGTGCACCGGAAATCTCATTTGAAGGCTATCAGCCGCCGAAACCGGCGTTTACCGGTATCCGGGTGTTTGAGGAATATGACCTCAATGAACTGGTTGATTACATCGACTGGACGCCTTTCTTCATTTCCTGGGACATTTCCGGCAAGTACCCGGCCATTTTTGACGATCCCAAGCGGGGCGAGGCGGCACGGCATCTGTTCGACGACGCCCAGAAGATTCTGCACCGGATGATTGACGAAAAACGAGTCTCCGCCCGCGCGGTTATCGGGTTCTGGCCAGCCAACCGCCGTGGTGATGACATCGTGCTGTATACGGACGAGTCCCGCAGCGAAGAGCTGACCACCCTGCACCACCTGCGCCAGCAGGATGACAAGGCACCGGGCAAGCCCATGATGGCGCTTTCTGATTTCGTCGCCCCCGAAGGCTCAGGTACCGTGGACTATGTGGGCGGCTTTGCCGTTACCACCGGCATCGGTGCCGAGGAGTTCTCGGTGGAATTCAAGGACGCCAATGACGACTACAACGCCATCATGGTCAAGGCCCTGGCGGACCGGCTGGCTGAAGCCTTTGCCGAGCGGATGCACGAGCGGGTCCGCAAGGAATTCTGGGGTTACGCCAGCGATGAGCAGCTCGGCAATGCCGATCTGATCAAGGAGCGCTACCGGGGCATTCGCCCTGCGCCGGGCTATCCCGCCTGCCCTGACCACACCGAGAAGGCCACGCTGTTCAACCTGCTCGATGCAACCGGGCAGGTTGGCATCGAACTGACCGAACACTTCGCGATGTTCCCGACGGCAGCCGTCTCTGGCTGGTACTTCGCGCATCCGGAGGCCAAATACTTCGCAGTGGGCAAAATTGGCGCTGACCAGGTTGAGGACTATGCTGAACGCAAAGGGCTTTCAAAGGTCGAAGCAGAACGTTGGCTGGCGCCAAGCCTGGCTTACGATCCGGCGGAGTAACCATCAGCTTTAGCAGCAAAAAAGGGGCGTTTATGACCGAGTCACCCGGGACAGACAACAAGGATCAACGGAAACGGAAAGGTCCCGGCGTTCTGAAAGTCATGCAAAGTATTATGGCGGGCGCTTTCGGCGTTCAGTCCGACAAGCGCCGGGAAGAGGACTTCTCAAGCCACAGCCCCTGGCCCTACATTATCGCTGGCGTACTATTCACCGCCAGTTTTGTGGTGGGGCTGATTGTGATTGTAAATCTGGTCCTGGCCAGCCAGTAGGTTTACTGGCTGGAGACCCAGACCACAGCAAAGGCTACTGCCAGCGCAACCAGGAGAACGGCGGCCACGGCATCAGCCTGGCTATCTGAGCGCACGGTCTTCTTCATGTCTTTTCCTCTTTCCGGGTTCAATGTCGCATTCTTGTTATCGAAGTGACAGCAAGGTGCAATTGCTCCGCTGCCGCTTTTAACTTAGGCAGGAAATTGATATTCGTCCAGTCCTTTGCCCCGCCTGCTTATCGCCTCAATCGATAAACATATTTTGAAATAATCATTTTAAGAATAAAAGCTCGCTGTTATCCTTCTCGGCAGATATAAGGCCGTTGGCCTGGATATGTCGCTTTCAAGCAGGATCTTCCCACTATGTACGTATACGATGAACACGATCGGCAATTGGCTGCCGAGAGGGTTGCCCAGTTCCGTGACCAGACCGAAAGGGCGCTGGCCGGTGAACTGGCTGAAGATGAATTTCTTCCCCTGCGCCTGCAGAACGGCCTGTACGTTCAGCGCCTTGCCCCGATGCTCAGGATCTGTGTTCCCTACGGCATGATACGTTCGAACCAGCTGCGCCGGCTGGCGCGCATCACCCGCGATTACGACAAGGGCTATGCGCACTTCACCACCCGGCAGAACGTACAGCTGAACTGGCCGGCGCTGGAGGATGTGCCTGACATTCTGGCGGAACTGGCAGAAGTGGAAATGCACGCCAACCAGACCAGCGGTAACTGCATCCGGAATACCACAACCGACCAGTTTTCCGGCGTTCAGTCCGATGAGATCGCCGATCCCCGGCCCTACTGCGAGATTATCCGCCAGTGGTCGACTTTCCACCCGGAATTCGCGTTTCTGCCGCGCAAATTCAAGGTTGCCGTGAACGCTTCAGAGCACACCGACCGGGCCGCCATCCAGGTCCATGACATCGGGCTGCAGATGGTGCGCAACGACGCTGGCGAACTGGGTTTCCGAGTGCATGTTGGCGGAGGTCTGGGCCGCACACCGATGGTGGGGCCGGTGATCCGGGATTTCCTGCCGGAACTGGATCTGCTGACCTACCTGGAGGCGGTTCTGCGGGTTTATAACCGCTACGGTCGCCGGGATAACAAGTTCAAGGCCCGCATCAAGATCCTGGTGAAAGCCCTGACGCCGGAAGGTTTCGCGGAAAAAGTGGAAGCCGAGTGGCAACATATCAAGGATTCCCCGACTCGTCTGACCCGGGAAGCCATTGAACGCATCCAGGGCTATTTCACCGAGCCCGATTATGAAGCGCTGGATAATGCCACCGATCTTCTGGCGACCCAGCGCTTCGAGCACCGAGGCTTTGATCATTGGCTGGCCCATAATGTGGACAGCCACAAGAAGCCCGGTTACGCCATCGTTAACCTGACCATGAAGAAAACCGGGACGCCTCCGGGGGATGTGACCGACCGGCAGCTGGAACAGATCGCCGATCTGGCCGACGAATACAGCTTCGGCGAAGCGCGGGTGACCCACCAGCAGAATGTGGTGCTTGCGGATGTTCGCCAGGACCGGCTGCTGGAACTCTGGCAAGCGATCACGCCGATGGGCTTCGGCACCGCCAACCTGAATACCCTGACCGACGTTATCTGCTGCCCCGGCGGCGATTTCTGCGCCCTGGCCAACGCCAAGTCGATTCCGGTCGCCGAGGCGATTCAACGGAAATTCGATGATCTCGACTACCTGTACGACCTGGGCAATATTGATCTGAACATTTCCGGCTGCATGAATGCCTGTGGCCACCACCATGTGGGCAATATCGGCGTTCTGGGTGTCGACAAGAAGGGCGAGGAGTTCTACCAGATCAGTCTGGGTGGTTCTTCCCATCACGACGCCTCGATCGGCAAGATCCTCGGGCCGTCGTTCGCCCGGGACGAGATGCCCGAGGTGATTTCCAAGATCATTGATGTGTATGTGGATAAGCGCACGGAAGAAGAAACCTTCCTGGACACTTATCGCCGTGTAGGAATTGATCCTTTCAAGGAGCGGGTTTATGCCTAACGTTATTTCCCGGGACGGCAGTATCCGTCAGGACAACTGGGCGGTGGTTCCCCGCCCGGCCGAGGGTGAGTCACTGGCTATCCCCTCCGACCAGCCGGCACTGATTCCAGCGGACCTTTGGTTGGCAGGCTACGAGCACTTTACCGGCCGCCCGGAGATTGGTGTATGGTTCGATAGCCATGATGAACCGGAGATTCTTGAGGGCCGGGTAAACGAGCTGCCGGTAATTGCCGTGAATTTTCCGAAGTTCAGTGATGGCCGTGGTTACAGTATCGGCCGGCTGTTGCGGGAGCGGTTCGGTTACGTAAATGAGCTGCGGGCAATCGGGGATGTGTTGCTGGATCAGCTGCAGTTCATGAAGCGCTGCGGGTTTGATACCTATGTACTTCGGCCTGACAAGGATATTACCAAGGCCCAGAAGTGCCTGAACTTCTTCAGCCAGGGGTATCAGGCCGCTACCGACACCGATATTCCCCTCTTTCGGCGTCGGGCCTCTTAGCGACTTTTGGCTTCGGAGTACGAAGAGAGGGCGAGGTCCTTTCCAAAACACGCTCCTTGCGGCACATCCCTGTGACGCTTGGGCTCCGCCATCCATGGCTCCGCACAGTTTTGGAAAGGACCTCGCCCTCTCTTCTATTTCAACTTCTCAGCTGGATTCCTAGAGGAGCCATCGGAGCTGGAAAGCTGTAGGTCGGATTAGGCGAAGCCGTAATCCGACAAACACCCCCCTACTACAACCGCCTACTTCGAATGATCCAAAACGATCTTGCCAGCTGACTCACCTTTCAAAAACGCCTTCAACGCCCTGTCAAGCTCACCTCGCCCAATATCACGCGCCGAAGCCTCAGTCTTCGGGCAGGCCCATTCGCCGGCGAACTTCTTCCAGACTGCTTCCTTCTCCTCCAGCGGAATTTCAACCGAGTCCACGCCAAGTAGGTTCACACCGCGCAGAATGAACGGCAGTACGGTGGTCTGAAGTCCGGGGCCGGCGACCAGACCACAGCAGGATACCGAGCCGCCCGGCTGGATCTGTTTGAGCAGCTCGGCCAGCGGGCCGCCGCCGACGGTGTCCACGGCGTTGGCGAAAGCGGGTTTTACCAGGGGTTTCTTTTCTTCGGCGAGAGTTTCGCGACCAACAACTTCCTTGGCACCCAGGGCTTTGAGGTCCTCTGCGTGGTCGGCTTTGCCGCTGATGGCAACAACCTCGAACCCGAGTTTTGACAGCAGCTCGACCGCCACGGAACCAACGGCACCAGAGGCGCCGGAAACCGCGACTTTGCCCTGCTCCGGCTTGGCACCCATGGTCAGAAGTTTCTGGACGCAGAGGCCGGCGGTGAGACCGGCAGTGCCGTAGATCATGGCAGTGCGAGCGTTCCAGCCGGCAGGCATGGGCACGCACCAGGCGGCGGGGACGCGGATGTATTCGCCGAATCCGCCGTCGGTGTTCATGCCCAGGTCATAACCGGTAACGATAACCGGGGTGCCGTTGGCGGGCGTACCGGTAGCTGACTCCACCACTTCGCCGGCAGCGTCGATACCCGGGGTA
>Ga0194137_10002245_pt1 | contig 11459 bp, 6 predicted proteins | sample TARM_MetaG_T3_14_FD_134025 | JGI IMG/M metagenome (GOLD analysis project Ga0194137, IMG submission 134025) | Freshwater microbial communities from Pennsylvania, USA, analyzing microbe dynamics in response to fracking - TARM_MetaG_T3_14 (version 2) | ecosystem: Environmental > Aquatic >...
GACATGACGCCGCGCATCGTCGCCGCCGCCATCAACAAGGCCAACTCCGCATCGCCGCTCAAGATCGCGCTGGCGCTGGAAGGAATGACTTACGCGTCCATCGTGGGTGACGTCACCATGCGCAGGGAGGACCACCAGCTCCTGCTTCCCCAGGTCGTTTCCACAGTGGCCCCGGTCGACAACAAGACAGTGAAGTTCGGCGTCGAGGGCACCAGTTACGGCTTCCGTACCGAAACCGCAGTCGAGGGCAAGGACCTTGCGCTGCCGACCGAATGCAAGATGCGCCGTCCCGCCGGCGCCTGATCCGCACAGCCTGCTCCGTACAGACAACGACAATGACAATACGCAAACTGCTCATCGCCAACCGCGGTGAAATCGCCATCCGCATCGCCCGTGCGGCAGCCGAACTCGGCATCCGCACGGTGGCCATCCACTCCGAAGACGATGCGGCCTCGCTGCACCTGCGCAAGGCGGATGAAGCCCGCCCGCTGCGAGGCAGAGGGACCGCCGCCTACCTCGGCATCGAACAGATCGTTTCCCTTGCCAGGGAAGCGGGCTGCGATGCGATTCATCCCGGCTACGGGTTCCTCAGCGAAAATGCCGGCTTTGCCCGCCGCTGCGCCGAGGCGGGATTGAATTTCGTCGGTCCGCAACCGGAAGTGCTGGAGCTCTTCGGCGACAAGTCGCAGGCGCGCAGCCTGGCGGTGCGGCAGCAGGTGCCCGTGGTCGCCGGCACGGCGGGCGGTGCAAGCATTGAACAGGTCCGGCACTTCATGGCAGGACTCGGACCCGATGCGTCCATCATGATCAAGGCACTCGCCGGCGGCGGCGGCCGCGGCATGCGTGCCGTGCATGAGCCGGCCGGCATCGAGGAAGCCTATGCCCGCTGCAGGTCCGAAGCCCAGGCCGCGTTCGGCAACGGCGACCTGTATGCGGAAGCGCTGGTGCGCAGCGCGCGCCACATCGAGGTGCAGATCATCGGCGACGGCAGCGGCGCGGTCAGCCACTTGTGGGAGCGCGAATGCACGCTGCAGCGGCGAAACCAGAAGCTGGTGGAGATCGCACCGAGCCCTTCGCTGACATCCGTGCTGCGCAAGCGCATCATCGATGCCGCGCTGCGCATGGCCGCGGCGGTCGCCTATCGCGGCCTCGGCACATTCGAATTCCTGGTCGACGCAGAGCACACGGGCGACGATGCCGCCTTCAGTTTCATGGAAGCGAATCCCCGCCTGCAGGTCGAGCATACGGTGACGGAGGAAGTCACAGGCATCGATCTCGTCAAGACGCAGCTGCGCATCGCCGGCGGCCAGTCGCTGCGCGAACTCGGTCTTGTGCAGGAAAGCATGCCGGCGCCGCGCGGCCATGCGATTCAGCTGCGCATCAACATGGAAACCATGATGCCCGATGGCAGCGCGCATCCGGCGGGAGGAACGCTTGCCGTGTTCGAACCGCCGAGCGGCCCCGGCATCCGGGTCGACAGCTTTGCCTATGCCGGTTATGCGACCAGCCCGAACTTCGATTCCCTGCTGGCCAAGCAGATCACGCACCTTGCATCCGGCAGCTTTGCGGAAGCGGTGGCCAAGGCGTATCGCGCGCTGTGCGAATTCCGCATTGAAGGCGTGGACACCAATATTTCCTTCCTGCAAAGCCTGCTCCGGCATCCCGATGTTCAAGCCAACCGGGTCGATACCCGCTTCGTCGAGACGCACACGCCGGAGCTGCTTGCCGGGAACCGGGATGCCCACCCCGCGCTTTACGTTTCCTCCGCGCCCGGCCACGCCGGTGCATCGGCCCGCAGGAAAGTCGAACCCGATGCGCCTCCCGGAACGCTGGCAGCGGTTGCGCCCATGCAGGGTTCGGTCGTCGCCATCGACGTTGCCGAAGGCGAGCAGGTGCATGCCGGGCAGCAGATCGCGGTGCTGGAAGCGATGAAGATGGAACATATCGTCAAGGCAGAGACCAGCGGCATCGTGCGCCTGGTCGCCGCCGTGCGCGGCGACGTGGTCGGGCACGGTCAGGCGCTGCTCTATCTTGAACCGGCGGAAGTCGACGCGGCGCATCACGGCAGCGAGGAGGAAGCCGACCTCGACTACTTGCGTCCCGACCTGGAAGAAACGCTGATGCGGCATGCGATCGGTCTGGACGACCAGCGCCCCGACGCGGTGGCGAAGCGGCGCAAGACGGGCCAGCGGACCGCTCGCGAAAACATCGACGACCTGTGCGACGCCGGCAGCTTCATCGAATACGGCGCGCTGGCGCTGGCGGCGCAGCGGCGGCGGCGCTCCATCGAGGAGCTCATACGCATCAGCCCTGCCGACGGCCTCGTCGCAGGCATCGGCAGCATCAATGCCGCGCAGTTCGGCGACGACAAGTCTCGCTGCATGGTGATGTCCTATGACTACACGGTGTTCGCCGGCACGCAGGGGATGATGAACCACAAGAAGACTGACCGCATGTTCCAGCTGGCGCAGGAATGGAAGCTGCCGGTGGTGCTGTTCGCCGAAGGCGGCGGCGGCCGGCCCGGCGATACCGATGCGATGCTGGTGGCAGGGCTCGACGTGATGTCCTTCATCAATTTCGCGCGCCTGAGCGGACTGGTGCCGCGCGTCGGCATCGTTTCAGGCCGCTGCTTCGCCGGCAACGCGGCTTTCCTCGGCTGCTGCGATGTGATCATCGCCACCGAGAACGCGACGCTAGGCATGGGCGGACCGGCGATGATCGAAGGCGGCGGGCTCGGCGTATTCCAGCCGGAGGAAGTGGGCCCGGTCAGCATGCAGGCGCCCAACGGCGTGATCGATGTGGTGGTCAGGAATGAGGAAGAGGCGGTGCGGGTGGCGAAGCAATACCTGTCCTATTTCCAGGGAGCGCTTGCGGAGTGGGACTGCGCGGACCAGCGCGAACTGCGCAGGCTGATTCCGGAAAACCGGCTGCGCTCCTATGACATCCGCAAGGTGATCGAGACGCTGGCCGACAGGGGCTCGTTACTGGAGCTGCGCCGGCAGTTCGGCACCGGCATCATTACCGCGCTGGTGCGCATCGAGGGCCGTCCGTTCGGGCTGATCGCCAACAATTCCATGCATCTCGGCGGCGCCATCGATGCCGATGCGGCAGACAAGGCGGCGCGCTTCATGCAGCTGTGCGACGCCTTCGACCTGCCCATGGTCTCGCTGTGCGACACGCCGGGCTTCATGGTCGGGCCCGACGCGGAAGGCACGGCGATGGTGCGGCATGTGTCGCGCATGTTCGTCACCGCCGGCAGCATCGATGTGCCTTTCTTCACCATCGTCATGCGCAAGGGATACGGCCTCGGCGCGCAGGCCATGGCCGGCGGCAGTTTCCATGCGCCCTTCTTCACCGTCGCCTGGCCGAGCGGCGAGTTCGGCGCGATGGGGCTGGAAGGGGCCGTGCGTCTGGGCTATCGCAAGGAGCTGGAAGCGGTCGCCGATCTCGACGAGCGCAAGGCCATGTTCGAGAAGATGGTGGCGCAGTCGTATGAACAGGGCAAGGCGATCAACATGGCGTCGTTCCTGGAGATTGACGACGTGATCGATCCCATGGAATCGCGCCGCTGGCTGCTGCGGGGCTTGCGTTCGTGTCCGCCGGCGCCGGCGCGGGCGGGGAAGAAGCGGCCGTTTATTGATACTTGGTAGGAGATGTTTCTAGACGGCCGGAGGGCCGGGCAGTGGAACAGTAATGAATGTTCCTCCCTTCAAGGAGGAGGTTAGAAGGGGGATGGGGTGCAGCTGCCCGCAATAAACCTATCCCCCCTTTGCGCCAGCTCATCCCCGACAACTCCCTCCACCCGCCATGGTCACAGCCACATGCCCCCGACTCCCCGACCCCGCCGCCCTCGCCTCAAGACGCTGCCGCGCAGCTTCTACGCCGGCGACACCACCGAAGTGGCGCGCGCACTGCTCGGCATGCATCTGGTGCATGTGCGCGGCGGCATCGCGATGCGCGGACGCATCGTCGAAACCGAAGCCTATCTCGGCGCGCACGACCTCGCCTCCCATTCCTCGAAAGGCATCACGCCGCGCACCTCCATCATGTACGGTCCGCCGGGCCATGCCTATGTCTACCTGATCTACGGCATGCATCACTGCATGAACGTGGTGACGGAAGCCGAAGGCCACGGCGCCGCCGTGCTGCTGCGCGCGCTGGAACCGGTCGAGCATGTCGAGGGGAATACCAAAGGTCCGGGGCTGCTGTGCCGGGCTCTCGGCATCGACCGCGGCCTGAACGGCCATGATCTGCTGAGCGAAGACTTTTACATCGCCGATCCCGGCGATACGCGGGAATTCAACATCGTCACCCGTCCGCGCATCGGCGTGGCCTATGCGAAGGAATGGGCGGAAGCGGACCTGCGCTTTTATATCGAAGGCAATCCCTGGGTGTCGAAGAAGTAAGCCATGACGACGAAAATGACTACTGCCGCCGCTCCACATCAATGGCTGCCGGCTTGGTCACGCTCTGGTTTTCCAGTCCTCGCCGTTGGCGGTTGTTGGCATCTGTCTCCGGCTGGCCGCGGTCTTCATCCGTGTCTGCGCCGCCCGAGGCATCGGACGTATACGGTGCGGTGACATTGAGGTCCTCCAGGCTGCCCGGCGCCGGCCTGTCGGCATTGGGTTGCTGTTGATGCGGCTTGCTGGCTTGTTGCATGCTCGGCTCCTGAGACAGAACGGATATTGTTATAGATCCGGCCCGGAAATAGGTTGGGCCGGATCCACTCACCCCGGCCCTCTCCCAGAGGGTGAGGGTGAGGCCAGCGCCCCGAAAAATGCAGCATTTCTCGGGGCGAATCAATAGGATGACATGCAGGAAGAATAGTTCTGACGGCTCCCGGTCCCGTTAGCGGAAACTGGCCGCCACCTGGTCGGTCCATTCAAAAGCCAGCAGTTGCATCAGGTAAATATCCTTGCACGACACCTGCAGTGCGCCGAGCAACGCGCCCAGACGCGTTTCATTGGCCTGCCGCCATTCGGCGCACTCGGCCACTTCCAGCAGCCGGCCGAAATATCCCTCCCGCCTGAGCAGCGCGGCGCTCACGTCGTCGGCCACCGGAATCTGTTCCAGGATTTCGGCGATTGGCATGGAGAACAAAGTATCCATCAGCGACATGATGCCGATGGTGAACGCCGTATCGGCCAGGCCGCGGTTGCCGGGACGGGTCTTTTGCGCCAGCAGTTCCATCAGCCGGCCGCGCGCGGTGGCCTGCCGGGCAAGCACTTCGGCGCCGGCCGCCATGCCGCCGTGGTCCGCATACAGCATGACCTGCAGCCAGCGCTGCAGCTGGTTGCGTCCGAGCACCATCAGCGCCTGGCGCAGCGAGTCGATGCGAAGCGTGCTGATGGCCGGGGTGTTGGCCAGGCGCAGCAGGTTAAGCCCGAGCGCGATGTCCGACTTGATCCTGTGTTCGATTGCGGCATCCGGGGCATCGGTGGCCAGCAGGTCCAGCAGTTCCATGATGGCGGTCTGCGTGGGAGACAGCCTCGCCCCGCCCTGCAGCTGGGGTTCGGTGAAAAAGTAGCCCTGGAAGGCGTCGAAACCGAGGCCGGCGCAAAGCGTGAACTGGTCCAGGGAATCGACGCGTTCGGCGAGCAGCTTCTTGCTGTGGATGCGGAAGCCGGCGCAGAACCGGCTCAGCTCGCCGGCGGAGCGCCCGGTGATGTCGATGCGCACGCCGTCGATGAGATCGAGCAGCTCGCCGATGCTCTGGGTCTGGCTGCTGACCGCAAGCGCGAAGCGGAAGCCGCGCTGCCTCAGCCCGGCCAGCTGCTCCCGCAGTTCGGCGCCGGCGGCCGGCATTTCGGTCAGGACCAGCGTGAAGCGCTCGGCCGGAAGGAGGGAGAAGATGTCGCTTGCCAGGGCAATGCTGTCGATGCACAGCATGCCGGGCAGGTCGCCGAGTACGCGCGCCATGCCGTACTTGATGACGTCGGCGATGGCCGAGGCGCCGGCGGGCACTTCGGCGCCGGATGCGTCGAGCGCGGCCCGGGGACCGGCTTCCCGGAACAGCAGTTCATGGGCTGTCAGTTTGCGCGACCGGTCGAGCACCGGGCGGCGCGCCATGAAGAAGTCCGATGCGAATGCAATCCGGTGGGTGCTGCTGAAAGTGACGCTGACACTCATCTGCTCCTCCTTGCCGATCGCTGCCGGCTTGTCGGCGAAACTTGCCTTTCCTTAACGATACGCCGGCTGGAGCGCATATGCCAGCAGTTTCGAACACCGCGCCTACCAAGTGTCGAGGCGGTCCCCCCAGCTGATCATGTCTCGGGTGTAGAAGCGGTAGGCGTCGGGGTAGTCGGCCCCCATGCGCCCCAGGTCGAAGATGAACAGCGCCCGGCCGATTCCGCGGCGGCGAAAGCCGCGGCTGCGCTTGCGCAGGATTGCGTCGCGCCAGGCGCCAAGGTTGATGTAGGTGAAGTTGTTGCGCTCCGGAGAGGGCTTGCCGCATTGCAGGTCCGCTTCCAGCGCCACATGCGTATGCCCTTCCACATGCAGCCTCAGTCCGAGTTCACGGTAGTGCTGCGTGAATGCCGGCAGTCCGAACAGGGCCCGCGCAGCGATATCGGTCTCCGGTTCCTGGACCTTGGCCATGAGCCGCATGAGCGCCATGTCGAGCCAGTACCATTTCAGCCTTGTCAATATCGACAGCACGTGCAGGCCCACGCGGGTGCTTCGCCATGCACTGTTCCAGGTCTCGGGATGGCCGAGCCACAGCACCAGGCTGTCGCGGAAACAGGCAAGCATGGTGTCGTGCAAGCCTTTGGCCTGCGGCTCCTTGCGCGCCAGCTTTCGCGATTCCGACAGCAGCCTCACCACGGCCGACACGGAGGGCCGGTAGAGGTCCATCTCGTCGAGGAGATTGCACAATCTGTTGGCGCCCGGCAGGTTCGGGTCGATATGTCTGGCGGCGCACCAGATGAAGTGGGAAAGCATGCCGGCGGCCACCGTATCGCCGAAGCAGGGATCGATGAAGGCCCGGTAGCCTTCCTGCTGCCACTGCCGCGGCGTCCAGCCCTTGGAGGGCTTCCATCCGGCAGTGGCGCGCGAATTGTCGGCGTCGCGCCACTGGCCGTGCGTGGCCAGCAGCCGCAGGCGCGGGTCGGCCAGGTAGAAAGGCAGCAGCGGATACAGTTCGTCGCGTGCCGTGCCCAGTTGCTCGCCGACCCAGGCACGGTAGGCATCCGGGATATCGAGCGCCGTGAGGCCAAGGCATTCCTCGTAGAACAGCTGCCTTGCCGCGGGCACCACCTGCAGTTCCTTGTCGTGATTGCCGACGATGGGCACGATGGTCACCTTGACGCCCTTGCCGCGCAGGCCATGGAGGCTTTTGCGCATCCAGTAGAAGAAGCCGGAATACGGCTGGCCGCTTTGTTGCGGCCGCTTGCAGGCATGGATGCGCACGATGTCGCGCATGATGTCGAGCACGATCTGCTGGAAGCGGGGATCGTCGCGCTGCCATGGATAGACGCCGGCCTCGGCCCACTTGCTGGTACGGATCAGGTCGACGATGTCGCCGTTGAGGATCAGGATGAGTTCGTCGATGCGCTGGTCGGCGGGCGTGTCGGCCTTGTCGCCGGGATTGCGCACGGCAAATTCCAGCTGCTCGAAGAACAGCTGCCAGTCGGTTTCCGAGGCGGTCTGGTTGCCGACCGTGCAGTCGGTGCAATGGATGTCGCTGATCAGCACGCACAGCCGGTTGCCCGGGTCGGCGTCCGCCGGCCAGAGCACGAGGCCGGGAGGGAGATCGGGCCTGTTGGCGTCAGACATGGCCGTGCTCCGCGGCGACCTGCTCTGCACGATCGCGCGCCGCATCCTGTCGGTCTGTCCGGCCTGGCTCACCGCGGCTGTGCTCCTTCAGGAAGGCCAGCAGATGCGGGAAGACGTCCTCGGCCACGTTGCGGCCCATGAACATGTCCTGGTGCCCGTAGCCCGGAACCACGTGCAGCCTGTGGCGTCCGGGTGCGTGCCGCTCGAACAGTGCATGGCAGTGGATGTTGGAATCGGCGAAGACCCGGTTGTCCTGCCCCTGCAGCAGCAGGATGGGCGTGGGCTGGGAAGCGATGTGCGCGGTATAGTCGTCGGGCAGCGCCGCGTAGCGCGGATTGCCCGGATCGAACTTGACCGCGCGGTTGCCGCTAGCCACCATCTTGTGCACATGCCGGTAGTAATGCACCCCGACGCCGCCGAACAGGTCGCCCAGCCGGTCATGCGTCACGGACAGCATGTTGGCATGATTGAACAACGCAGGCCTCCCGCTCCCCCACATGAGGCTGAGCATGTGGCACTCCGGGGAATCGCATTCCTGGTGCACGAAGTCGGCACCCCAGGCGATCAGCTTGCCGACCGACAGCCCGGCTTCGCGGCGCCAGGACGGATTGTAGTATTCGATGCCGAGCAGGTTGTCCGACACCCAGGGCGCAGCGCCGAGCTTGACCTTCGACCATGACGGCACGCGGGGTGTCAGGGCGACACTGTTCAGGATCGCACTGGAAATTCCCTCCACCGTCTTGCCGAACAGGCTCATCGCCATGGTCAGCGCGCCGACGCAATGGGCGATCACATGCACCCGGCGCTGCGGACCGATATGGCGGCGCAGCTCCTGCAATGCGGCCGGGTGGTCGAACAGCGCGATGTCGTCGAAGTTGTAGCGGGTGCGCGCCAGGTTGTAGGGAAAGCGGCAGCTGCCGCGGTAGTCGAGCGTCCAGACGTCGCCGTAGCCTTCGTCCAGCAGGGTCTGCACCAGGTTGCGGTGCTCGGGCATGATGAACATGTCGGAGGAACTGGTGAGCCCATGCGCCACCAGCACCACGTCTTGGCTGGAGGCGCGGTGGAAACGGGTGAGTTCGAGACGCAAGCCATCGGCCGTCAGGAAGGGATGCGTGCTGACGGCCGCACCGGTGACGCCTTCGGCGGTGAATTTCGCATAGCGCCGCTGCGGCTGGTTCGGCGCCGGCGGCAAATGCGGCCCATACACATCCCACAGCTTGCCGGCAAAGAAGCGTCCGAAGGCGACCAGGCCGGACACGCTGGTTTCGCCCCGCCGATCGGTTGCGCGCAGACCGCGCAGCACCTGCATGAAATCCATCAGGCCGAGGCTGATGATGCCGGTCGCGCTCAGCCGGTCGCGCGCCGGCGTATCCGGGTCGGCGTGGCCGCGATAGACATTGACATACAGCGTCGTCGTGTCCTTCCAGGCGTCGAGCGGCGCGTCATGCTGCACCTGCTTGTTGCCGACGAAAGTGAATTCCTCCCCCTGCGGCGTGGTGCAATAGACCTGGTAGTACATCACCTTGCGGTCGCGGTCGGCGGTATTGGGCATGAGCCGGAAGGTGCCGGACTGCACCGGACAGATGCCGCCGAGCAGCGGGCAGTCGATATGGCCCGACAGCGTGCCGGCATGCTCGCCCGCCTCCAGGAATGCGCCGAGATCGTCGATGCGCACCGTCACATGGAGGGCCAGCGCATGCCCGGCACGCTCGCCGTCGGCATAGCCGTCTTCAAAGGTGGTGGCTTCGGCGCTGACGCAGCCTTTCATGACTTCGGCGAACTGGATGCTCACGCCGTTGAGTTTGTCGGACATGCAATGGCCTCCTTCATTCGGGCGCCGCTCAGCTGCCGGAGCCGGGACGACGCCGTGTCAGGTTGATGGATGGTAGCTGGGCCGCAAGGTCGTTCCTGCGGCCCAGCTTGACGGGTCAAAGCCCGGCGTCGGGCATCTCGCCGGTAATCTCGTGCGCAATCCATTCCGATACCGCGGTAATGGTCGCCACGGGATTGGCGCCCAATGCGGTGGGCATCAGCGAGCCGTCGGCGACATACAGATTGCGGTAATGGAAGACCTGGCCGCGGCTGCCGTCGAGCGCGCTGACCACGCCTTCCTCCGGCGACGCCGCCAGCGCGCAGCCGCCGAGCGGATGCACGGTGACATTGTTCTTTACCGGCCACAGCCAGGTCGGCATCGGAACGAAATGGCGGGCGCCGATGAAGCGGGTGAAGCGTTCGCCCAGCGCCAGGATGGCGTCATACAGCGGGCGGTTGCTCTCCTGCGGCCAATCGACGTCGAGATAGCCGTCCTTGTTCAGGCGCAGTACGCCCTCGGCATTGTCCAGGCCCATGCACAGCAGCACGGCGCTGTACTGGGAGAGATCGCGGGAAAAGAGCTTCTGCACCATGAAGCCGACGCTGCTCTGCTTGCGCCCGGGGTAATAACGGTCGAATGCATAGCCGAGCACCTGCCCGCAGGTCTGCCACAGCATCTGGAAAGGGTTCATCATCGGCCCGAGCGCCGCCGCGGCCCAGCCGACCTGCGTCGGGTAGCTGGCATCCTCCAGAATGAAGGCCTGCTTGCGGTCGAGCTTGTCGAACAGATGGTGGTCGGTGTACTGGGTGATGACCGGGCCGTAGGTCGAATTCACCTGCTTCTTGCCGTCGACGGCAAAGGCGAGGAAGTCGCCATTGCCCGAGAAATGCCGGCCGAGGCGGGAGGAAATGCGCGGAAGGCTGCGGTGGACGTCGCGGCAGCGCAGCAGCAGTTCGTTGGTGCCCAGCGTGCCCGCCGATACCACGACGCGCCGGGCGATCACTTCGCGCTGTTCGCCCTGCTCCAGGTCGCGGTAATAGACGCGGTAGCCATGGGTGCCGTCGGCGAAGGGATCGTCGGCATGGCGCTCGTCGAGCGGCACGATGCGCTCCACCAGCGACTGCGTACGCACTTCCAGACCGTAGCGTTCGCGCGCGACATGCAGATAATTGTGGTCCACCGAATTCTTGGCCTGCACGTTGCATCCGATGTCGCATTCTCCGCAGTAGGTGCATGAGGTCTGCAGCGCGCCGTAGCGGTTGGGCTGCTGCACGCCCAGCGGCAGCGGCGCGCCTGTGCCCTTGTAGCTGTAGTCGTTGCCGAAGTAGACGCAAATGTCTGCCAGTTTCGTCTTCAGCCCGGCCTCGCGGGCGAAGGACTGGAACTGCACCGTGCGCTGGATATGGCGCCGGTCGTCGGGACCGGATGCCGGAGGCACGGTGCGGGCGCCGAGAACCTGCTGGGCGACGTCGTAGTAAGGCGCAAGCGTGGCGCGGTTGAGTGCGGCCGGCCAGCGCTGTTCGAAGACCGCTGCCGGCGGGCGCAGGAAGACATTGGCGTAGATCTGCGAGCCGCCGCCGTAGACCGCCGAGGTCACGGTATCGATCTTGCCGAAATGCCGGATATCGAACATGCCGGTGAGGTGGCCGCGCTGGCCCTTGCGCCTGCGCACCGCATGCGGCCTGCGCGCGGCATCCCCCTGCGGACACCAGACATTGTCGGCAAGGTCGTGCGGACTGCGCGGATAGCCGCCGAGCGGATACCGGCGGCCACGCTCGAGCAGGAGCACACGTCCCGGCCAGCGCCGCGACAGACGCGCCGACATCACTGCGCCGCCGAATCCGCTACCAATAATCACTACGTCATACTGCAC
>Ga0194137_10002250_pt1 | contig 11449 bp, 10 predicted proteins | sample TARM_MetaG_T3_14_FD_134025 | JGI IMG/M metagenome (GOLD analysis project Ga0194137, IMG submission 134025) | Freshwater microbial communities from Pennsylvania, USA, analyzing microbe dynamics in response to fracking - TARM_MetaG_T3_14 (version 2) | ecosystem: Environmental > Aquatic >...
CAGGGCGCATCGGTTCTGCGCCTCTTTCTGATCGCCGATCTTCTGTGCGCGACAGCCATCATTCCGGTACTGATGGGCCTATGGCCCCGCGTAACCGCGAGCGCCGCCATGGCCGGGGCACTCGCCGGCCTGAGTGGCGCAGTAGTGCCCAACTGGGTGATGACCGGCAGCCTGTCTGAAGCCGTCTATATCGCCAGTTTCCCCGGTGGAGCGCCAACACTGGCGCCGTTTGCTGGTGCCCTGCTGGCATCAGGCGGCGCTACCCTGCTGTTGACGCTTTTCCGGGGTCGGGAGTCCGACTCAGGGCAAGTCCGTCACGGCGCCGGTTGATAAGACCGGCCCGCTGACTTCATCTCCCATTAGTGATAGTCAAGAATCGGCTGGTAGTCCGGTGAATCCGTAATTTCGGTCGGTGTAATCCCGACACCCCAGGTCAGGCTGGTGGGATTGGTGTCGATGGGCCGGTCGGTCACGATCTCGCCAACTGTGTAGGGAGTGCCGTCCTGATGGGCAAAGGCAGCCTCGTCAGTGCGGAAATAGCGGAAGTTCAGGGGCGTATCGGGAAACACGTCCTTGCCGAGATCGTAACGCTGGGTGGCCACGACCATGCGATAACGGCGTGCGGCTTCAAGTGCGGCCGTCTGCGGTGGGTAAAGCAACGCGCCAGCCAGATTTCCGTTGGCGTCCAGATGATCGCCTCGCTCGGTCAGCTCTTTCAAAAGCCGGGCGCGAAGGCGTTGCACCCCTACATACTCCTCGGCGGAACCGGTCTTCAACGTCGGCCAGTCAGCCGTGTAACCGCTGTCTGCACGAATAGTCTGCGACAGGAATGCCTCCACGCTTTCAGGCATGTCACCGTACAGACTGACGCCGACAACGTTTTCCAGGAAATGCGCGAACTCGCCCTTGGCCATGGCACGGTTCACCGGGTCTGGATGGGCCGCCTTGCCCACCGCATCCGGATCGCCCGGGGCGTGATAGCCCATCGCGGTCATTTCGCCCCACCCAGCCGCGCCCGGCAGGCGGCGCGGCATGGCCCAGGTGCTGTCGATGGTGACGCCAACGCCGGACTGAAAAGTGGCGTGGCCCCCGGTTTCGCGCTGGGGTTCGTGCCCGGAATGGCAACCGACACACTGGGTCAGCTCCGAAGGCGTTTGCGCGCGCAACGCGCCGCTATCATCTTCGATCCAACCGGCAAGAATCCAGCCTGAACCATTGTCGATCCAGCCTTCGGTGCGGCTGGCATAGGCGGGGGCGCTTTCTTCCTTGATTTCGGGGCCGGCATAATCGGGATCAAACCGGCGGTTCTTGTACATATAGCGGATTTCCTTGACCCGGTCAGCCCGGGCACCGGGAAAGCGGCCCGGAGCGCCCTTGGTTCCGTCGGCCTCGGTATCCACATAATGCAATGGGTGCGCGAACTCGGTGCCAACTGGATAGAGGCCCGGTTTGACTGGTTCTGCCGCCGCCGCTCCCTGATAGGTGGCTGGGGCATCTGCGGGCAGGTGGTCCGACACCGCCGCAGCCAGCAGATCCAGATTCGAGGCATAGGTCGCCAGATCAAACCGGCCTTCGGTATTACGCATGAATCGCTGCGGCAGGCGAACATAGATGCCCGAAACCGACCCCGTCAGCGGGGTAAAAATGCCATGCGGAACAAAGTTAACGGCGCGCCAGCCGGTGATCCAGTTCTGTCCGTCGTGAAAGAAGGCTCCTTCTTTCAGCCCGGAACGCACGAAGCCATCGGCATCGGCGGGCAGATCGGCAGGGGAAAGTGCCGGGAAAAGCCGAAACGGGTCGTCAACCACACCGCTGTCCCAAGCCCGGGCATCGCCGGGGCGCTGCGCCGCCGCAGCCGACCAGTTGTCCTGACGGAGCCAGACGGTCATGTCCCAGGATGCAGGATCCTGACCAATCCCGGCCACGGCCGCGCGCAGCTTTTCGGGAAACACGGTGTTCTCCCAGGGCGTGATCGACCCGTTCGGCCGGAACGGATAATTGAGTGCCGCAAAGGCATATTCGGCCGTCAGGTCGCCGATAAAAGGTGAAGCCCCGCCCTGCGGCGCATTATTGCCGAACCCACGCTCGGCCAGACCGTCTGTATGGCAAACCTGGCAGGGATTCTGGGTGCCACCCGCGGTTTCGATGTAACACTGCGCGGGAATATGGGCGTAAGGGTTCTCAAACTGCGCGCGAGAGATGTAATCGCCGATCAGTGGCGCGCTGCCGTTCTGCGCAAAGGCGGCAACGCTCAGTGCGGCCAGGCCGGCACCAATAAAAAAAACGGGGCGAAGCGGCGTACAGTTCATGGCGATGAATGGTCCTGTGGTGCAAACGAAGAAAAGCCGGGCCTTGTGACAGGCCCGGCCTCTGGATCGATCAACGGATCAGAAGCCCGGCAGGCCGCTCAAATAGCCAATATGCGCGTCAAGCTTGTAGTTCGGCGTACCGTGCTCATTCTCGCCGTAAAGCTCGATTGCCCTGGCTTCCAGGCGTGCCACCACATCTTCAGGCATCGAGGAAATCCACTCCCCCTGGTGCTGGTTATTGGCCATGACATAGGCGTGACCGTTCAGGTTGTCCACAACCTGAAGGCCCGTTGCCTCGGCGCCCGATGCCTGGCTGATCACGCGGCTCAACTTGCCGGTATCCACGTTGTAGGCCCAGACGAAGTTGTTGACGTGGGTGCCCGAATCCTCGCCGATGAAAAGCGTGCGCATCTCCGGTGAGAAGAACACGTTATCCGGATTGGCGATCTTGTCGGGGTTGGCAATATTGCCCAGGGCATCAACCGGGATATCCTCACCCAGCAGCGCCGCAGGAACCCGCATCGCAGTGCCGACCCACTCGGAGTCAATCGGGTTACCCTCGGTATCCAACCGATCTCCGGCCAGGGCAACCTCATAGGTAGCGCCAGCTTTGATCTTTTCCACCTGGATGTGATCCTGAGCCGCACCCGGTTCAGCCTGCATGCCCTTTTCGCTGTAGGACATGGCCACATAGAGGTTCTTTTTCTGCGGATCGACGTCAACGCCTTCCATCTTGTTGAAGTCGGTGGTGGCGCCAAGGTAGGCAGCGTAGCGGCGCGGTTCCAGGAAGGCCGCGGCCTTTTTCATGCGGCTTTTGAGGCGGAGGATTTCGTCGCCGGAATGACCGGCACGCACCATGCGGAAGCCCTGCTCTTTCCAGTCCGGAGTCGCTTCGGCAGTGGTCGCATCGAAGATGTCTTCAAAGACCACACCGCTGTCGATGATCTCTTTGATTTCCTCGTCGGTGCCGTGGCCCAGTTTGACCCAGTCCAGTGTTGCGGCGCCGCCGCCTTCGCTTGACACCTGATTCCAGCGCGCGGCATACAGCGTACCGGCAGACAGATCTTCAGCCTCGTCAGCCACATACATGAACAGGCCGACATGGTTGCCATCGTCACCGAAAAACGCCGTGCGGCTATCCGGCATGATACGGGCCAGTTCCCACGTGGCACGACCCATGGAGTAGTGCTTGACCACCTCGGTGGAGCCGTCGGCCTTCACCGTCACCTCAGGAATGAAGCCGTAGTCGTAGGGGTTGGCTTCGGCATCGCCGAGATACATTTCGTTCAACGCGCGGATGCCTTCGGTCGCCTTTTTCCGGTTCTTATCGCCGGACACCGCCTGGAAATAGAGGTCGTAATCCTCTTCGGATCCCAGGTGGGTGTTCCATGGGGTCGGGCCGCCGGCGCAAGGGATCCAGAGGCCGTCAACGGAGGAAAAATCGATTGGTTTGACTGAGCGGGTCGTCAGATTGCCGCTGGAGCTTTGTTCAACTTCGGCGAGGCTCATGGACATGGGCATGCGCGAATACCAGCCCTCGGCCCGGCGAGCTTCAGCGCCGTTGGCAAGGATCCAGTCGTATTCATAGTGCGTCACCATGAACAGGTTGCCATTGATGTCCAGAAGGCTGTTGGCATCCGGTGTCTCGGCGATGACCGGATCGCCGTTCATGTCTTTCAGCAGCTCACCCTCGGCGTTGAACAACTGGCCGGCAGCATGATCGCCAAGTTTGTCGGTGTTCTTGAACATCGAGATGTAGGAAAGCGGAAATTCTTTGGTGGTGCCATCGCTGTAGCGCACGATAGCTGACGATTTTGAATGCGTCGTCACCATTTCAGTGGTGTCGGTCGGTGCGGGTGTATCAGTGAACTCAACGGAAACAATGTCGGCCGCCATGGCCGCGCTGGTTGTAAGCGCGGCCATGGCGGTACCGCACAGGGCAAAGAATTTGTTCATGTCATCCGGTCCTTTCGATGATGAGTGTCGATACCTACTGACGTTGCCAGAGTATTACGACACTTCCATGACCGGTTTTTGACAATATCAAGTCCGCCTTTTCATGGCGGCCGGAAAGAACGCTCAGGGCAAATCCGTCACGGCGCCGGTTGATGATGAACTGACCGTGCGTGCATATTTCGCCAGAACGCCTCGCGTAACCCGGGGCTCGGGCGGCGTCCAGGCTTTGCGCCGCCTTTCCAGTTCCTGGTCCGAAATATCCAGCACAATCGAGTTGTTCACGGCATCAATGGTGACCGTATCGCCATCCTCCACCAGGGCAATCGGGCCACCCACAGCCGCTTCCGGCGTAATGTGACCAACCACAAAACCGTGACTGCCGCCAGAGAACCGGCCGTCGGTAATCAGCGCCACATCACTGCCCAGGCCCTTCCCCATAATGGCGGATGTCGGGCTGAGCATTTCACGCATGCCGGGGCCGCCTTTGGGCCCTTCATAACGAATCACCAGGACATCGCCGGCGACAACGGTGCCATCCAGAATGCGCTCCTGGGTTTCTTCCTCGGAGTGGAACACCCGGGCCCGCCCGGAGAAATGAGTGCCTTCCTTGCCAGTAATCTTAGCGACCGCGCCCTCGGGTGCCAGATTGCCGTAAAGAATACGCAGGTGGCTATCCGCTTTTACCGGGTTATCAAACGCATGAATAATCTGCTGGTCTTCCGGGTAAGGATCAACACCTGCCAGATTCTCCGCCAGGTTTTTTCCGGTCACGGTCAGACAGTCACCGTGCAGCAGGCCTCGCTCCAGCAGCATCTTCATCAACGGCTGAATGCCGCCAATGGCCACCAGCTCAGACATCATGTAATGCCCGGAAGGACGAAGGTCGGCCAGTACCGGAACACGCTTGCCAATCCGCACGAAGTCATCCAGCGACAGCTCTACCCCGACGGTGTTGGCCATAGCCAGAAGATGCAGCACTGCGTTGGTAGAGCCACCCAGAGCGATCACCACGGTGATGGCGTTCTCGAAGGCCTCGCGAGTCATGATATCCGAGGGTTTGATGTCTGCATCAAGCAGCTTCAGGACCGCCTCACCGGCGGCCTCACAATCGGCCAGCTTGGTGTCTGAAACGGCATTCTGTGCCGAGCTGCCCGGCAGACTCATACCCATGGCCTCAATGGCAGACGCCATGGTATTGGCGGTATACATCCCGCCACAGGAACCTGGCCCGGGAATGGCGGTCTCCTCGATCTGCTTCACTTCAATCAGGTCCATATTGCCCCGGGCATGGGCACCGACTGCTTCGAACACCGAAATAATGTCAGTATGGTTCTCCCCGGGCATGATGGTACCGCCATAAACGAAGACCGCCGGACGATTCAATCGCGCCAGGCCCATCATGCAACCGGGCATATTCTTGTCACACCCGCCAATCGCCACCATGCCATCAAAGCCCTCACAACCGGCAACCGTTTCAATGGAGTCGGCGATCACTTCCCGGGAGACCAGGGAATACTTCATCCCCTGTGTGCCATTGGCAATCCCGTCTGAAATGGTGATGGTGTTGAAAATAAGACTCTTGCCGCCGGCCTCGTCAGCACCGCGCGCGGCTTCCCGCGCCAGGCCATCGATGTGCATGTTGCAGGGGGTGAGATTACTCCAGGTGGAGGCAATGCCAATCTGCGGTTTCCGGAAATCTTCGTCTTTGAACCCGACGGCCCGCAACATGGCCCGGCTTGCGGACTTGTTAATGCCGTCGACCACCGGAGCGGAATAGCGGCGCCTTTTATCGGTCGTCATGAACTTGCCTCCCCTTGCGTTATTTTGAGTTACTCAACACCCTCAAATAAGTCTGTTGGATAGTGGAGCTCTTTTCCGTTCTGGTAGATTCTGTCGTGCTCGATCGCTTCAGAAACCGGCCGGAATGACCGCCGGTGCTGGGGCGTGGCCCCCAGGCGATTCAGTGCTTCAAGGTGCACCGGCGTAGGATAGCCCTTGTGCTGGGCCAGACCAAAACCGGGATATTGTTCATCCAGTGCGGCCATTTCCCGGTCCCGGGTCACTTTCGCCAGTATAGAAGCCGCACTGATGGCAGCAACACGGCTGTCACCTTTTATGACGGGCTCCGAGGGCCAGTGCCAGTCCGGGCAACGGTTACCATCAACCAGCACGTACTCCGGCTCAACGCACAGCCCTGCCACCGCACGCTGCATGGCCACCATGGTCGCCTGATAGATGTTCAGCCGGTCAATTTCATCGGCCTCACAGCGGCCAAGGCTCCAGGCGGCCGCTTTCTCAATAATCTCATCATAAAGCCTGAGCCGTTTTTTCTCGGTCAGCTTCTTGGAATCCGCCAGCCCGTCAATCGGGCGATCCGGGTCCAGAATAACCGCTGAGGTCACCACGGCACCAATCAACGGGCCCCGGCCAACCTCGTCCACACCGGCCAGTAGCCGGCCCCTGTAGGCACATTCGAAAGGCGGTAACGGTTTTGCAGCCATCAGTCTGTGCGCTCCAACAGCTCTGAGATCGCGGCAGCGGCCCGCCCGTCAGCGCCCTGGCGCAGGGTTTCATGAAGCTCGGAAAAGGCCAGGTGCAGGCGCTCACGCTCCTGCTCGTTTTCAAGGCGCTCCAACACAGCAGCCCCCAACCCCTCGGGCGTTGCATCATCCTGCAGCAATTCCGGCACCAGTTCTTTTTTGGCCAACAGGTTCGGCAGGGCAACCCAGGGCACCTTAACCAGACGGGACAGCAGTTTGTAACTGAAATTGCTCAACCGGTACCCCACCACCATGGGCTTTTTCAGCAACATGGCCTCAAGGGTGGCCGTTCCGGACGCCAACAGCACCACATCGCTGGCTTCCATCACCTCCCGGGAACGACCACGTACCAGTGTCACCGGCAGTTTCACATCCAGCGATTGCACCAGTGCCTGAACCTGTTTTTCACGGTCGCGGTTCACACAGGGAATAACCAGTTGAATATCGGGTCGACGAGCCTGTAACCAGCGGGCGGCTTCCAGAAAAAGGGTGCCCAGGCGCTCCACTTCACCGCCCCGGCTACCGGGCAGAATCGCCAGTACCGGCTTGTCGGCATCCAGCCCAAGGTTTGACGTGCCGCCAGGGTGTCTGGCTCCATGGCGATCCGGTCAGCCAGGGGATGGCCCACAAAGGCAACAGGCACCTGGTGCTCTTCGTAGAACCTGGCTTCGAAGGGAAACAGGGTCAGCATCAGGTTGACCGATTTGGCAATCTTGAAGATTCGTTTCTGACGCCAGGCCCAGACTGAGGGGCTGACATAGTGCACCGAAGGAATGCCCGCCTCGCGGCAACGGCGTTCAATGGCGAGGGTGAAATCCGGAGAGTCGATTCCGATCACCACATCCGGGCGATTGGCAAAGAAGTAATCCAGCAGGCGGGCACGAATGCTGAAAAGCTCGCGAATACGGCCAAGCACCTCCACCAGCCCCATCACGGAAAGCCGTTCCATGGGCACCAGTGAGTGGAAGCCTTCAGCGATCATTTCATCGCCGCCAATGCCGACAAACCGGGCACCGGGATAGCGCTTCCGGAGGGAGCGAATCAAGCCGGCACCGAGGATATCCCCCGATGCTTCACCGGAAATGATGGCAAAAACAGGCTGGCTGGAAAGCTTGGCTGGTAACGTACTGGGAAGGCTCAACGGCAGTCTCCTGCCGGGTCAGCGAATGATGCCGCGATCTGTTCCCCGCAGCGAATCAATCAGCGGCTGAATTTCAGGTACATCGGCAAAGCTGTCTTCCAGCTCCCGGACTGCCTGATCGGTGGTCAGGCCCCGACGATAAATCACTTTGTAGGCACGGCGCAGGGCAACCAGAGCGTCTTTCGTAAAACCGCGGCGCTTGAGCCCTTCCACATTCATGCCATGAGGCTCGGCCGACTGACCACTGGCCATCACATAAGCAGGAATATCCTTGAGGACAATGCTGCCACCAGCAGCCATGCTATGGGTGCCGATATGACAGAACTGGTGGACCATGGTGCCACCGCCCAGAATGGCATGGTCACCCACGGTAACGTGGCCCGCCAGTGTGGCGCAGTTCGCCAGAATGGTTTCGTCTCCGACCACGCAGTCATGGGCCACATGCACGTATGCCATCAGCAGGTTACCATTGCCGATGCGGGTTTCACCCCGATCCTGAATCGTTCCACGGTGAATGGTGCAATTTTCACGGATAACGTTATCGTCACCAATCACCAGAGTGGTCGGCTCGCCAGCGTATTTTTTGTCCTGACACTCCTCACCAATACTGGAGAACTGAAAAATACGGTTGTTGCGGCCAATCACCGTCGGCCCCTTGATCACCACATGGGAGAGAATCTCCGTACCCTCACCAATCTCCACGCCCGGGCCGATATAACTCCAGGGCCCCACGGTTACGTTGTCTGCCAGCTTGGCTGACGGGTCCACAATTGCCTGAGGGTGGACGCCCGACCAGTCATTTGTTGCCATCAAACTTCTCTCTCAGCGGTCAGTATTTCCGCCACGCAAACCACTTCGCCATTGACCAGTGCGCGACAACTAAATCTCCAGATACCACGCTTGGCCGAGACAAACTCCGACTCCATCTCCAGGCGGTCTCCGGGTACCACCGGGCGCTTGAAACGAACTTTACTCGACCCGGCAAGGTATTGTATCACGCCGTCAGAAGGCTTCCGGTCCATCGTCACAAAACCGAGAATTCCGGAAAGCTGAGCCATAGCTTCAATCAGGAGTACACCCGGCATAATGGGGTTCTCAGGAAAATGCCCGGTAAAAAAAGGCTCATTATAAGAAATGTTCTTGTAGCCTTTAATCGATACTCCGCTCTCCACCTCAGTTACCCGATCCACCAGCAAAAACGGGTAACGGTGCGGTAGATATTCCAGAATTTCATCGATATACATCATGTTCTACGGCCTCAGCCTTTTGATTTCTTTTCGAGTTCTCGCACACGCCGTGCCAGAGCATCCAGTTGTCGGAAACGTACGACATTCCTGCGCCAATTCCGGTTGGCGTCCGCACCGGTACCGGAGGAATACACCCCCGGTTCACGAATATCACCAGTGACCATTGTCATGCCGGTTAAATGGACATTGTCAGCAACTGTCAGATGGCCAGACACCACAGAGGCACCGCCGAACACACAATGCTGGCCAATACGGGTGCTGCCGGCAATGCCGACCATTCCGGCCAGCGCGCTGTGGTCGCCCACGTGGACGTTGTGGGCAATCTGGATCAGGTTGTCCAGCTTTACGCCGTTGCCAATAACCGTGTTGTCCAGTGCGCCCCGGTCAATGGTGGTATTGGCGCCAACTTCCACATCGTCGCCGAGCTCGACACCGCCAAGTTGTGCAATTCGCTGCCAGGCCCCTTTTTCGTTGGCAAAACCAAAACCATCCGAACCGATGACAGCACCACTGAGAATGTGGCAGCGCTGGCCAACAACAACATCGTGGGCCAGCGTCGCACGGGGGCGTATAACCGTATGATCGCCGATACGGGAACGAGCACCGATAATGGAACCGGCACCGACAACCACGTGGGCACCGATTGAGACATCGGCTTCAATCACTGCGTGAGGGCCGATACTGGCGGTGTCATCAATACGTGCGGAATCATCAACCACAGCAGTGGCGTGAACGCCGGCCGGCGCTACGGGCGAAGGTTCAAACCAGTGACTGAGCCGAGCATATCCCAGGTAGGGGTTGTCCAGTAACAGGACATTCGTCGGACAACTCTCCGCGAACTCAGGCGACACAATTACTGCCGACGCATTGGTTTCGCCAAGGTACTTACTATAGGAAGGATTAGCCAGAAAGCTGATCTGGCCCGGGCCAGCTGCCTGCAAGGTGGCCAGACCGGAAATCAGTGTATCGGGATCTCCCCGGAGCCTGGCCCCCAATGCATCGGCTATCTCCTGTAGCCGAAAGGACGTCTGTGTCATCATCTTCTCCAGATACCGGGGCCGGGGAGCCCCTGTTTATCATTCGTTCAGTTTGTTCAGCAGATTCTCTGTCAGATTCATATCCGGTTTGGCGTAAACCACGGCTTCACTGGGCAGAATCAGGTCCAGATCGTTTTCTTCGAGAAGCTCTTTAACCGCCGCATCCACTTCAGGGCGAGCGCTTTCCACAAATTGCTGTTTGCGCTGATTAACCGCGGAATCCAGGCGCTGCTTGAGCTGATTGAACTCCTGCACTTTCTGCTGAAACTGACCAGAAAGCTCTTCGCGCTCGCTCTCGTTCATCATGGCGCCATCTTTCTGCAGTCTGTCCTGCAGTTTTTGCGCTTCCTGCTGAACCTGACGAACCTGCGCTTCATCGTCGCCGAAATCCTGTTCCAGCTTCTCGGAAAAAGCCCGGGCTTCATCGGAAGAGAACAATGCCTGCCGCAAGTCCACCACACCAATCCGTGTCTCGGCACTTGCGTGCATTGAAAACGCCACCATCAGAATGGCGCCAATGAGGGTGAATAAACGGGTCATGATCAATCTCCTTGATATTGCTCTTTTGTTGTAGCTTCACAAACCTCAGAAGCTCTGGCCCAGCGAGAACTGGAACACCTGGGTGTCATCATCCTCCTGATCATTCAGCGGCTTGGCCAGGCTGAACGCCAACGGACCAACTGCGGTGATCCACTGGAAGCTCACGCCGGCAGCACCCCTCAGTTCACTCAGTTCCGGATCATAGCCCCGGTCGCTATCGAATACCTGACCGGCATCCAGGAACAATGACGTCCGCATGGAGCGAGTATCACCGGCAAACGGGGTCGGGACAATCAGCTCCAAGCCGGCTTCGGTCAGCAGATTACCGCCGAAGGGGTCGTCGTCTTGGTCATACCGACTAACCACGGTATTCCCCAGGGAGTTGGCTTCATAACCACGCACCGAGCCAAAGCCACCGGCATAGTAATGCTCGTAGAACGGCATCTGGTCACGATTGCCATAACCATCACCGTAGCCAATCTCACCACGCGCACGCAGCACCCAGCGGTTGCTATCCGTCAGCGGGAAGTAGTAGTTGGTTTTGTAGCTCGCTTTATAGAAGGTCAGATCACTTCCCGGCACTGCCACGTCCAGCGACAATGAATGACTGTAGCCATCCGTCGGCAGCAGTCCCCGGTTAAGCGTACTGCGCCTCCAGCTACCGAAGGCAAAATAGTTA
>Ga0194137_10002251_pt1 | contig 11449 bp, 8 predicted proteins | sample TARM_MetaG_T3_14_FD_134025 | JGI IMG/M metagenome (GOLD analysis project Ga0194137, IMG submission 134025) | Freshwater microbial communities from Pennsylvania, USA, analyzing microbe dynamics in response to fracking - TARM_MetaG_T3_14 (version 2) | ecosystem: Environmental > Aquatic >...
GTCGATCAGCGTCACGAGCAGGTTTTTGCCGCGGAAGCTGAACTTGGTTACGAGCCAGGCGGCAGCCACGCCGAAGACGGCGTTCAAGGGTACCGCGATGACGGCTACGAGCAGCGTCAGCTTGAGGGCAGACACGGCGTCGGGATCAGTCAAGGCGCTGATATACACATCCCAGCCCCGCTTCATTCCTTCAATGAAGACGGTGAGCAAAGGCAGCAGGACGATCAGCGCAAGAAAGACGAAGGCGATGCCGATGAGCAGCCATTTGACAGCACGCGGCTCGCTTACGGGCTTCGCCCGGACAACGGCCTTGGTGGACAATCGGGAAGTTACGGTACCGGCCACAGGGCAATCCTCCTATCGCGACAGCGCGCGCCTGCCGGCCCGCCACTGGATGTAATTGATGAGAAGCAGCATGGCGAACGAGATGACGAGCAGCACAAGAGCGATCGCCGTCGCCTGCTCCAGCTCGAACGACTCCAGCTTCGTCATGATCAGCAGCGGAGTAATCTCCGTGCGCATCGGCATGTTGCCGGAGATGAAGACGACGGAGCCGTATTCGCCGATGCCCCGGGCGAACGCAAGCGCGAAGCCGGTCAGGAGCGCCGGCGTCAGCTCCGGCAGCACGATGCGCAGAATCGTGCGCCATCTTCCGGCTCCAAGCATGACGGCCGCCTCCTCGACCTCTGCGTCCAGATCCTCCAATACGGGCTGGACAGTCCGGACGATGAAGGGCAAACCAATGAAGATCAAGGCGATCGTAATGCCGAGCGGCGTGAAGGCCACCTTGATGCCAAGCGGCTCCAGCCATTTTCCGACCCAGCCGTTAGGCGCGTAGATGGCCGTCAGGGCGATGCCGGCGACTGCGGTCGGAAGCGCGAACGGCAGGTCGACGAGGCTGTCCAGGAACTTGCGGCCCGGAAACGAATAGCGTACCAGCACCCATGCGACGATGAAGCCGAACACGACGTTGATGACCGCCGCCGCCAGCGAAGTCAGCAGGCTGATGCGGTAGGAAGCCATGACGCGGGGAGCGGTCACCGTCGACCAGAACTCTCCCCAGCTGAGCTCCGCCGTCTTGAGCAGAACGCAAGACAGCGGAATCAGCACGATGATGCAAAGGTAGAACACGGTGATGCCCATCGACAATCCGAATCCGGGTAAAATGCTCCGAGTGCGGGAACCTTTCATGTGAAGTCAGCTCCTGTATCGTCCAGAACCTTTTACTTGGATCCCGGCGTGTAAATTTCGTCAAACGTTCCGCCGTCGGCGAAATGCTTCTTCTGCGCTTCGGCCCAGCCGCCGAAGTCCTTGTCGATCTGGAGCAGGTCAAGCTCCTTGAATTTGTCCTTGTACTGCTCCGCGATACTCTTGTTGATCGGACGGTAGAAATTGTCGGCGGCGATCTTCTGGCCTTCGTCGCTGTACAGATACTTCAGATATTCCTCGGCGACCTCGCGGGTGCCCTTCTGGTCCACGACCTTGTCGACGACGGCTACCGGAGGCTCCGCCAGCACGCTGATCGAAGGATAGACGATCTCGAATTTGTCCCCTAGCTCCTTCTGGGAAAGGAAAGCCTCGTTCTCCCACGCAAGCAGGACATCGCCGATGCCGCGCTCCGTGAACGTCGTCGTCGCGCCGCGCGCGCCGGAGTCGAGCACCGGAACGTTCTTGAACAGCTGCTTCATGAAATCCTTCGTTTTGGCTTCGTCGCCGCCGTCCTGCTTGGAGGCGTAGCCCCATGCCGCCAAATAGTTCCAGCGGGCGCCGCCGGATGTTTTCGGATTCGGCGTAATGACCTCCACGCCCGGCTTCACGAGATCGTTCCAGTCCTTGATGCCCTTCGGATTGCCCTTGCGGACGAGGAAGACGATCGTGGACGTGTATGGAGCGCTGTTGTCCTCGTACTTCGAGCTCCAATCCTTGTTGATCAGTCCTTTTTCGGCGATGGCGTCGATATCGTAGCCGAGCGCCAAAGTGACGACATCGGCCTTGAGGCCGCCGATGACGGAGAGCGACTGCTTGCCGGAGCCGCCATGCGACTGCTTCACCGTTACTTCCTGGCCTGTCTTGTCTTTCCAGTATTTCGCGAATGCCGCATTATACGCCACATACAGCTCGCGGGTAGGATCGTAGGATACGTTGAGCAGCTCGACAGGCCCTTTAGGCTCTGCCTTGGCGCCGCCGTCATTGGCTGCGGCGTTGGCCGCGCCTCCGGCATTGCCGGACGCTGCATTTCCATTCTTGCTGTTGTTGCCGGAGCCGCAGGCGGTAAGGGTGAAGGCGAGAGAAGCCGAGAGCAACAGGAGAGGCAGCGTGCGAAGCTTTTTCTTTGTCATGGACGAGCACCCCTTCATGGAAGATAAGTCCGCCTGTTCCGGTGGTCCGGTAACAAGTGAGATAATTCCTAGTTGTTTAGTTGGTTTATGGATCAAATAATACCAGCCTATTCCCATTGGTGTCAACGGATTTTTCAATAACCCTTATAGCGTCCATAACTGCCGCTGATACCGTTCCCATGCGGTGCTCATGTTGATCCGCGTTCCGGAAAGTCTAGACGCCTCGAAGGCATCTTTCCCGGATGCGGGCAGGTTCATATTCATCCCCATGGCGCCGCTTGAATGGAAAAGGGCAGCCGAGATTAGCCCTCAGCTGCCCTTGCCTTTGCCGCCATTCATGTCGTTCCCGCCAGTCCAGCTCTCCGCCGGTTGCGGGCTCAACCCGTTTTCACATGCTCTGTTCTGCTGCTTACCTCAAGTATTTTCCCGTGATCGACTGCTCCGCCCGGACGATCTGCGCCGGCGTGCCCTCGAACACGATCCGACCGCCTTTGCTGCCTCCGTCCGGTCCCATATCGATGATCCAATCCGCTTGGCTGATCACCTCGAGGTTGTGCTCGATGACGATGACGGTGTTGCCGGCATCCACGAGACGGTTCATGATCTCCAGCAGATGACCGATATCGGACATATGAAGGCCGGTCGTCGGCTCGTCCATCACGTAGATGCTGCCCTGCTTGTGCAGCTCGCTTGCGAGCTTGATGCGCTGGCATTCTCCGCCCGAGAGCGTGCTGAGCGGCTGGCCGAGCGTAACATAGTTCAGCCCTACATCGCTCATCGCCTGGAGCTTGCGCGCAACTTCTTTTAGCTTAAAGAAATCCAATGCCTGCTCCACCGTCATCTCCAGAACTTCTGCGATCGACTTGCCGTTCAGCTTGTACGTGAGCACCTCTTCCTTGAACCTTCTGCCTCCGCAGACTTCGCATGGCAGCTTCACGCTGTCGAGGTAGCCGAGGTCGGTGTACACGACTCCCAGCCCTTGGCAGTTCTCGCAGGCCCCCTTGGAGTTGAAGCTGAACAAGCTCGGGCTCACCTTGTTCGCGGAAGCGAACGCCTTGCGCACATCGTCCATGATGCCTGTGTAGGTCGCGGGATTCGAGCGTGTCGACACCCCTATCGCCGATTGGTCGATGACGATCGCATCCGGATGCTGGCCGAGGAACACTTCGTTGATCAGCGTGCTCTTGCCCGAGCCGGCGACACCCGCAACGACGGTCAGCACCCCGGCTGGAATATCCACGCTCAAGCTCCGCAGGTTGTGCAGCGTGGCTTCCTTGATGTGAAGCTTGCCGGTCGGCTGCCTGCAATCGCTCTTCAGCTGGAGCGGGCGCTTCATATGGGTGCCTGTCAGCGTGCCGGACTCCAGCAGCTGTTGGAAGCTTCCTTCATACACGATGGAGCCGCCGCGGCTGCCGGCATAAGGCCCGACGTCGACAATATGATCCGCCACCTTGATGACATCGGGATCATGCTCGACGACAAGCACGGTATTGCCCTTGTCGCGAAGCTTCTGAAGCAGCCCGTTCAGCCGGTGCACATCACGGGGATGCAAGCCGACGCTGGGCTCATCGAAGATGTAGGTGACATCCACCAGGCTGCCGCTCAGATGCTTCACCATCTTGACGCGCTGCGACTCGCCGCCGGACAGCGTATCCGTCTCCCGGTCCAGCGTCAAATAGTCGAGCCCGATATCGACCAGATGCTGCAGCCGATCCGACAGCGACTTGATTACCGGCGCGGCGGCCGGATCGTCGATCTCCCGAATGACGGCGATGAGACGGCCGACCTCGATGGAAGACAGCTCCGCGATGTTGTATCCATTGATTCGGCAGTTGAGCGCGGCCCGGCTGAGCCTCGCGCCGTGGCAGCTGGAACAGGCGCCCTCGGTGATGTAAGGCGCGACAGTCTGCTGGGTGCGCTCCGACTTCGTCTTCACATCCTGCTTGATGTATTTGTTCGTGAACTTCTCGATGACGCCTTCCACCGTAATGTTCGTCGCCTTGCCCGCAAAATCCATCTTCACTTTCCTGGCTTTGCCGTACAACAACTGCTCCAGGTCCTCATCGTTATATTCGCTCAGCTTCTTGTCGGTATCGAAGGGCCGCGACTGGACGATCATATTCCAATCCCAGCTGTTCACCGCATAGCCGGGAAGCATGACGGCCCCTTCATTCAGCGACTTCGACATGTCCACCGCCTTGCTCAGGTCGACGCACAGGCTGCGGCCGAGCCCGTTGCACTCGGGACACATGCCTTGCGGGTCATTGAAGGAGAACATGTTCGCTTTTCCAACATAGGGCTGTCCCACGCGGGAGAATAGAAGGCGGAGAATGGGAGAGATATCGGTGATCGTGCCCATCGTGGAATGGGAGCCGCCGCCCAGCCGCTTCTGATCCACGATGACGGCCATGCTGAGGTTCTCGATCGCGTCTGCGTCCGGCTGCGGAAAACGCGGCAGGAAGCTGCGGACGAACATGCTGAAGTTTTCATTCAGCAGACGCTGGGATTCTGCGGCGATGGTATCGAAAACGATCGAGGACTTGCCGGATCCGGATACTCCGGTGAAGATCGTAATCTTCCGCTTGGGAATGCGCAAGGATACGCCCTTGAGATTGTTTTCCCTCGCACCCGAGATGACGATGTACTCCTGATTCGATTCGCTCATGGCTTGACGCCTCCCGATTTTTCTATTCTTTCCTTCCGGCATTTCCGGATGAATTCATGCGCACAAAAAAGAAACGGCAAGAGCTTGTCCGATGATCCGAACAGACCTAAACCGGCTGCAGGTTGCATGCAGCCGGTTTAGGTCTGTTTCGGGTTGAGCAGGTTCCCCTGTCGAACCCCATCGTACAGCATTCAGGACGGGTAAGCTCCCGCCATACGGAATGAAATTGCCTATAGCGCCAATACCTTCTCAAGCTCCCCGCACCATTTGCTCCAGCCGTATTTAGCGCCTTCGAGTCCTTGGGCATTTGTGAATCCGACTTGTTCGAGATGCAGGTTGACCTTTCCGTCCCCCAAATCCTGCAGCGTCCACGTAACCGTGTGCTTCTCTGCGCCGCTTGCCCAAGTATAGGACAGCTTGTCGGGCTCTTCCACGACAAGCACTTCGCCATCGATGATTCCATCCCACCATTCGGACGGCTGGGTGCGGAACTGGAAACGGTGTCCTACGACGGGCTTGAAATCATTTTCCATCGGCTGGCCGTTGTGAATATCGACGACCCACTTGGCAAGCTTGCCGGAATCGGTTATGGCGGACCAAAGCTTCTCGATCGACGCCGTATACTGGAAATCCAAGGATAAGGTTAAACTCATTCTTCTTCCTCCTCTAATAGTCGACTCAGGCGCGACATATTCGCGCTCCAGAACTTGCTGTAGAAAGCGACCCAATCTTGAATTTCTCTTAGCGGAGCGGCATGCAGCCTGAACCGCGTTTCCCTGCCGACCTTGCGGTCGCGCACGAGTCCAGCTTCCTTGAGAATGCTCAAATGCTTGGATACGGCTGTGCGGCCCATCTCGAACTGAGCCGTCAATTCATGAAGCGGCATCTCATCCGCCTCTGCCAGCAGACGGATCAGCCTACGCCTGGTCGGGTCCGCAATCGCGTCATATACATCCCGCAGCGGGCTGTTCTCGCTCACAACACCCTCTCCTACGTATTCAATTGAACCGATAACCGGACACCAATTGGTGACATTTCAATCATAAGACACCATTAGGTGTCTCGTCAATAAAAGAGGTTGTACTTCTCGGGTGAGAACGGTCCATTCTTTCGGCAGCCGTCAATGAGTGCTGGAAAATTAAACACCTGTGAACAGAAGGCTGATGTCCTCATTGCCGTTTTTCGTCTTCCATCCGTTGAAGCCTGCCGCATCGGTTATGCCCGGTTTGAACGTGAGAACATAGACCTGGCCCGGCGTCATATCCTTGGAAAGCTTCAGCGTCACCTCGGTGACAACCGCGCCCGTGTTGTTCAATTCGTCATGGGAGATGCCGACAGCATCTCCTCCCTGTTCCTTCATCACGAAATATGGCTCGTTCACGTTTTTCACCGGTTCGCTGAATACGACCTTAATCGTCGTCCGGTTCAAGACAATCACCTGTTTCGCATAAGGAGCCTCGTTGGCGGCTATGGTTCCCGCGAACGCGGATTCGTTCGCGCCGTCCCGCGAGATGAGCGACGACACGCCTGTTACCCTCGCCGTGTATACGTGGCCAGGATCGAACAAGCTCGGATTCGAATCGGTTCCCGTGCGGAATTGGACCGCAACGATCCTTTTCGTTCCCGGCTTGCGGACGACATATTTGCTCCAGCCGGACATCGAGACGTTGGCACCGTTATCCTTGAGAATCGTTGCTGCTAAGGAACCGACGTCTGCGTCCTTGATATCTCTGTCGAACGCGATCTCCAGGGTGTTCTCGTTAACCGCGGCTATGCTCTGAAGCTTCACCGGCAGGATCGGATTGGAGATGCCCCCGAACAGAAGGCCGGATTTTTTATCCATCATGTTGCCAGCCAGGTCGGGAATGCCGGATACGGCAAGGCTGTACACGGTCTTGTCTTGTTGGGCCGATGTCCGAAGCGTGACGGTGCGCCCCTCGTTGTCCAGACTCGCTGATACGATCGCCAAGCCGTCGATGCTGTACCGTCCGGTCTGCACGGCAATGTCCCGATTCACCTTCTCGCTGAATTTGACGGTCAAAGAAGCATCCGCATTCACCTTAAATTCCGAATCGATGATCGCCGGCTTTGTCGTGTCGTCGTTGCCTACGATAGACAAATCCGATCGCGTGTCCATGACGTTGCCGGCGAGATCCTTGACGTTCTTGACGGTCAGCCAGTACCGAGTGTTGTCCGACTGATCCGACGTGGAGAACGTGACCTGCCTCTTGTCCGAAGAGAGCTGCAGCGTCGTTATCTTCAATCCGCCGGAGAACAAGTAGTTCGCGGGACTCGTTGCCGTCTTGGTGTCAACTTGCTCTGAGAACGTCAGGACATAGCTGCGGGCTGTTGACCGGTCGAACGCAGTTATCGTCGGCTTCACCATGTCCGATCTCGCCGAAGTGTACGCCCACGCCTTGCTCTCGATGGTTAAGGTATGCTTGCGGTTTTCGATTTGGTAGCCTGTTGTAAGCAATACCGACATCCCGTCTCCTCCGACCGTCGCGAGAAGGATCGGCACGACGTTGCCGAGATCGTCCCTCAGGGAGAATTGTCCGATATCCGCCGAGTCGGCCTTCGCCTTCAGATTCACCCGCACCGACTGGACGCTCAGTCCTTCGACCGACTTCACGTCGAGCGCACTGGCCCAGCCCGCATAGACCGCGTAGACAGCCTCCACGAGCACACCTCGCGTAGCGTTGACCGTGTAGTCGTTCCTCGGGGCGATCCAGCCTTTGTTAAGAGAGGTTCCGACCGCATCCTTCGCCCAGGCCGATGCTTTGCCAACGAATCCGGACTTCGGATCGGCAGGGATGCTGTTGACCTTCAGCAGCACGACAGCCAGCTCTTCGACCTTCACCGCGGCGGTCGGCTCGAATCGATTATTTCCTTTGCCGACCATGATGCCTGCGCTTCGCACCGCTTGGACCGCTGTGAACGACCAGCGTGTCTTCAGAACATCCGCGAAGCCGACTGTGGAACTGGAATGAGGCAATTCGAGAAGCTTATAGAGCACGGAAGCAAACTGTTCGCGGGACATGGGTTCGTTCAGGCGAGACGATCCGTCCTCGAAACCGGTCATAATACCTTGCCGCTTCAGCACTTGGAACTTCTCCTCCGTCGTCAGCGTCGCCGCTCCCGCGGCTGGGACGGCTAATCCAAGCAGCAACGATAACGCGAGCAATGCCAGAGCGATTTTCCTCATCTTTGCAGTCCTCCTAAGGGTTTTCTGCCGGAACCGCGGAAGAAGAAAAAACCGCATCGCGGATGCGGGCCAGCGAATGTACCCTCTTTAACGGCACTATGGAGGAAATGTTTCTGTCGAAGGCGGTCTCATCCAAAACAAGTCACGTTTCGAGCAAACTTCCGGTAATTCGCCGCGGGCTTGTTCCGGCAAAGCGTCATGGGCAAGCTGGTTAGAATCGGTCAAGCAGGGGAAGAAAACGAAAAAAAGCCCCGATGCGAGACGGAAGTCTCGATCGGGACGTTATGGCTTGAGATGTTCAGGTTTCCGCTCCCGGATTAGCTCCCCGGGATCCGCGCTTGTTGCTTCCCTTGACCATGATGACCTCCACGAACGGGCGGATCCTGTCCATGATCCGGCGGCCCTTGTGGTATTCCTCCCCGTCCTTGCTCGTGAAGCTGAAATGCTGCTCCAAATCGTCGAGAGCGTGGTTCGAGGTATAGAAGGTCGGCTTGCGCTCCATCCGGTAGTTCAGAATCGAGCCCATGACATGATCCCGAACCCACGGGCTCAGGTTCTCGGCGCCGATGTCGTCGAAGATCAGAATATCGGCTTCCTTCATCAGATCGATCGTCTCCTTGAGACGGCCCGGCTCGCCGAACATCGCCTTGAGATCCTCGACGAAATCCGGCATGTAGACAATGACGCCCGAGTAGCCGAGCTTCGCCAGCTCTCCCATCATATAGCCCATCAGGAACGTCTTGCCCGTTCCGAACTGGCCGGTCAAGTACAGTCCGTCCGTCTGTAGGCCCTGCTCTTTGGTCCGGTCGATATATTGAAGAATCTGCTTGACCGCCGGCAGGCGGGCCGAGTCCTTCCTCGCGATGTCTTCGAAGGAATACGCTTTGGCCAGCACCTTGTCGCTGACGTAGAAGCTGCGGATGCGGCTGCGGATCAGCTCCTCGTTGCGGCGGGCGATGAACTTGCGGCAGGCTGTCTTCCGGTCGATCAGGCGGGTTTCGCCGCTGGAGCCGTCCGCGGACAGCAGCGTATAATGGCCCTGGAAGTCGTTGGGGCATTCGTCCAGTCCCGGGCAGGCCGAGCAGTTGCGATGCTCCTTGACGTATTGATAGACCAGATTGGAATTGCGCCGCACCACGCCTTCGTCAATATCGGGATGCTGCTCCCGCAGCTTGCGGACGCCCGGATCGTCCAGCAGCTCCTGCAGCTGCTTTTGGGCCCGGGCCCGAATCTGGGCTCCTCCCGGCATCGTCTTGAGCAAATCCTTCAGGGATTCCATAGCTGCCTCCTCCTTTCTTTCTCATGCTGGCCGTTTATCCAAAAAGCCCGATGGGCTCAAATTCTACTTGCCGTCCAGCTTGCGCGCAAGCTGCAAAATCTCTTCCAGCTCCTCCGGCGATACCTCCGGAGCGGCGGCGTCATCCCCCACGACCGGCAGCACCGGCTTGCGCGACGCTCCCGTCCGGCGGTAGCCGCCTCTGCCGCCGGCAGCCGGGGCGCTCCGCGGCTGGGAAGCAGCCTGCCCCCTGCCCGGTGCGCCGGCCTGCTGGGCTTCGCGGGAGCGCTCCACTTCAATCTGCTCCCTCACATAACCGACCGCCTTCTCGAATTCGTCCACCTGCTGCACGAGCATATTGGAGGCGACCGCTTCAATGAACGTTTTCGTGACGCGCGACGATCCCTTCATCCCGAAGACATAATGGACGAGCACGTTGATGACCGGTCCCGGCAGCTTGTAGTGAAGGTCGATCCGCTCGAATTGCCGCTCGATCCAGTCCGGCACGGCGCCGGGGAAAAACCGGCGCAGGAAGCGGGTATGCGGCTCGTTGCGCATCAGCATGTTGTACTGCTGAATGTCGCATCGTCCGGACAGCTGCGACGGAACCGGCAAATAATGCTCCGCGAGCACGCCGTGCTCCGGCTGCTCGGCTTCCGTCTCCTCCTGCATCCGAGAAGTCTGGCGCGCCCGGTCGCTCTCGCGCTTGCGGTCCTGCCGGTACATCTGGGCGGCCTTGAGCTGCAAGTCGTCGAGCTGCAGCTCCCCGCGTCCGTCGAATACATCCTCTTCGTCCAGCAGCCTGCTGAGGTCGGCAGCCCCGAGACCGTATTTGTATGCGACGTAATTCAGCTGGGCCATCCGGTCCTGATCCCCCCGCAGCCTCTCCACGTAAGGGCGGTTCGCCGATCCCCGCGGAAAGCGGTAGATAAGGTCGCCATACTGGATTCCGGCACTCGGCTGCTCCGGCTGGACCGGAGCCTTGCGGACCGGCGACGTTTCCTCGAGAGCCTGCTCCAGCTCCAGATCGACGGCGGCGTTCAGACGAAACAGCTCGTAGAACGGCATCGAAATGTTCTCCTTGACCAGCTCATGCTGGGCGAGCTCGTCCGGCTCCCGCTGGAACAGCGACTCCTGGAGGCTTACGACGCCGTACTTGCCGACCTTGTCCCGCAGCAGCATGCTCAGATGCTGGTTCTGGAAAAACTCGGCCGGCGACAGCGGCGCTGTCAGCTCGTATTCGTACATGACGTCCTCCTGGCCCGGCAGGAACAGCCGGCAGGTCGTCAGCAAGCCGAGCGCCTCCAGAACGGAAGCGCATGCGGCCAGCTCCCGGCGGCCGGCATCGTTCATGTCGAGGCCTAGACCGAGGAACAGCTTGCGCTGGCTGTCGAGAGAGGAATACCCGCTGTAGCCCTCCGCGACCTGATAATAAAGGAACTGATAGAGGGAAGCGGCTGCCGCTCCCGTCATCGGCTGGTAGATAAGCGTCAGCATCCGCTGGTCGAGCGGACTTAGCGAGAAGCTCCGGTACACACAGAACCGGTGATGTTCGGTGAATTGCAGCCGGCTGTCTATGCGCATCGTTTCTTCCACCCCTTCTTTCTTCGTCCTACTAGTGTATCATAGAATCGAGCCTATCCGACACCATTCGGGAAGCCGGTCCAGCCTTCTTGCCCGACCATTTTATGGCGCCGCCCTCATCGGCCGGCCCCATGCGGAGCCGAGCCGGGATCTCCTTGGGCGGGAGAGAAAAAAAAGACATGGCAGCGCCCGCAGCCTATGGAACGAGCAGGCCGCGAAAGCGCCGCATGTCGGCCGCTTTCCTTTTTGAAACTCCGGCAAAAGCCTAGAACATCTTGAAGCCGCCGATGCGGAGCTTGCGGATGGCATACCCGCTTACATAGGCTCCGACAAGGGCGCCGATGACCGGCATCCAATCGATGAACGTGAACTCTCCTATA
>Ga0194137_10002252_pt1 | contig 11449 bp, 12 predicted proteins | sample TARM_MetaG_T3_14_FD_134025 | JGI IMG/M metagenome (GOLD analysis project Ga0194137, IMG submission 134025) | Freshwater microbial communities from Pennsylvania, USA, analyzing microbe dynamics in response to fracking - TARM_MetaG_T3_14 (version 2) | ecosystem: Environmental > Aquatic >...
GCCAAGTGGTAAGGCAGAGCTCTGCAAAAGCTCTACCCCCAGTTCGAGTCTGGGTGGCGCCTCCATCTTATCTAACGTGTGCCCTTAGCTCAGCTGGATAGAGCATTTGACTACGAATCAAAAGGTCAGGAGTTCGAATCTCTTAGGGCACGCCATTTTATCTCCATTTAAAAGAAGTTTGATTCCTCTGCCTCTTGAATATATAGAGTGAAGAGGAAATTTTATATGTGCTGGTGTGGCGGAATGGCAGACGCGGCGGACTCAAAATCCGCTTCCGGAGACGGAGTGGGGGTTCGAGTCCCTTCACCAGCATTCCAAAAGGCTTGTAGAATCGCTTATGCGGTTCTGCAAGCCTTTTCCTTTCGCATCCATGAAAAGAAGCATTAAAGGTTGGAACTCAGCCAAAGCCGGAGATCTTCCCGAATTTCTTTCCGATTCCATTCTTGTATAGCCTCATGACGGACATCGGGGTAAAGCTTCATTGTGACGTTTCTCATCCCGGCATCCAAAAAAGCTTGGAACGTACGTTCAACGCCTTTGCCATACTGGCCGACCGGATCATCGGCGCCGGAAAAGAAGTATACAGGCATCGTTTTGTTCATTTTAGCCAGATGCTTTTGATTTTGGATGTAGGGAATTCCGGTTGCAATCAAGCTGCTGAAAAACCCGACGGAAGGGATGAATCCGCAATACGGGTCCGCCATATAACGGTCAACATTGCCTTCATCTACCGAAAGCCAGTCATGACGGGTTCGATTGGGCTTGAATTTCTTGTTGTAGGAACCGAAAATGATTTTGTTCAACAGCTCGGAGCGGGCATGCTCACCTCTCAGCATCATCTCAAGCCGAATCAAGGTTTGGCCTGCCGCCAACGCAAAGGCAGGATTCCAGGCTGTCCCGCTCAAAATGCAAGCCTGCCATAAGTCCGGAGCATCGATCAGGCAGGTTCTCGCAAGAAAAGAGCCCATGCTATGACCGAATAATAGGAGTGGCAGTTCCGGAAACCGATCCTTCGCATGAAGCGCTATTCGCTGAAGGTCCATGGATGCCTCCTGCCATCCTCCCGAGGCCGGCATATGGCCTAACCCGCCTGCTGCTGCAGACCGACCATGTCCGATGTGGTCATGGCCGATAAGGATGTATCCGTCATGGGCCATCTCCCTTGCAAAAGAGTCATACCTTCCAACGTGTTCGGCCATGCCATGGCTTAATTGAATGATGCCTCTAGCTGTCCCGGACGGGCGCCATTCCATTACATGGAGCCGTTTGGGTTTTGTTGCGGAATCAATGAAATAGGAATCATGCTCGACGGTGGACTCCATAGCTGCACCCCTTGCCTGGATATAGCCCTTCTTCATTACTAGTATATACCTGTATCCCTCAAATATGGACCTCTGAATTCGACCGTTTCAGGCTTGTCTTAAGCAGGTCGCAATCCTTCCCAATTCCAGGACGGAGACCCTCCCCGACCTGAGTCCAGGTACAGAAACGTTCGCAAGTCCGTTTTGAACTTTGCCGGGATGGCCTAAAATAAGGACATAAGCAAGAGAGCATATTCGCGAATCGAAAGGCGGTGGCAATCAGAGATGAAACGCAATTCAACGGTAGGCATCATTTTGGTTGTGGCGGGCGCATTGCTGGCCATGAAATTTCTCGGTTTAGGTCATTTGATCAGCTGGGCCGTATCCTTGATCTTCCCTCTTATTGTTCTGGGACTTGGAGTCATCGGCTGGAGGAACGGCAACCGGATCGTAGGCGGAGTTCTTCTCTTCGTAGGAGCCATCTGGCTGCTTGGAAAATTAACGCCTCTGATCATGCTGCTGTTCGCAGTGGGACTGATCGTATGGGGAGTCTCCCTCTTTAAAGGAAAAAGGCTTCATTAACGAAAGAAAGAAAAACGAACGAAAGAAAAACGAAAGAAAGAGAGCAACCGGCTAGAGGAGGACAAATATGAGTATTATCCGCAGGGTCAGAGACATAACGATCGCAACGCTGAACGAGCACCTGGAGAAAGCGGAAGATCCGGTACGGCTGATCGATCAGTTCCTGTGGTCGACACGGGAAGAGATCATTCAATCGGAGCGTCTGTATCAGCAGTATTCTTCCCATAACCAGCAATTGAAAATGCAATGGCTCACCGCTGAGCAGCAGAAGGAAAAGCGGGAGCAGCAAGCCGTTACCGCACTCAAAGCCGGTGAAGAGCAGCTGGCCCGCATAGCCCTTCATGAGAAAGCATCCGCAGAGGAACGCGCCCGGCAGTATCGCGATCTGTACGAGCAAGGCCGCCAGAGCGTGGAAGACCTGGAAAGAAATCTTCAGGAGATGAGAAGCGAGTACCAGATCGTGTATGACAAGCGAGAGTACTATTCGGCCCGTATGGAATCCTTGAAGCTGCAGCAGCGTATGAACGCCCGTTACACAGGAGCCGTATCCGGCCAGCCCGGCGGCAAACCTGACGGCATGTTCCGCAGGCTTGACGACCGGATCACGGATATGGAGCACGAAGCCCGCAGCCTCAGGGATCTTCGCAGCGAAGGTACCGCAGGTCATGGTGGAAACTCTTCCTACCAATCGGCGGTAGAAATGGAATTGGAACAGCTGAAGAGAAAGCTGGGACAAGGAGGAACCTAACATCATGAAGCAATTATATCGCTCCAGACGCAAAAAAGTTCTGTTCGGATTATGCGGCGGGCTGTCGGATTACTTCAATGTAGATGCCAATCTGCTTCGTATTCTGACGATCATCCTTGCCGTCTGCACTAGCGGCGCAGCCATTGTCATCTATATCCTGGCGGCGCTGGTCATTCCGAAGGAGCATGACTATAACCAGTTTCCTCCAGGAAACTTCGGGCCTTATCAGAATGGACGGGGCGGCGACTTCTACGGAGGACACAACGATCCGGGCCGCCCCGGATTCGGCCAAGGCGCAGGAGGCGGCCAGCATGGCGGCCCTTACCGCAACCCTCCGCAATACCAGGAAGGTCCGACAACGGCAGGATGGCAGTCCGACAGCAACCGCCAGGCAGACTTGGACAAGATGATGGATGACCTGGAGAAGAAAGCTCTGCGCAACGAGCTGGAAGAACTGAAAGCCAAACTTTCGAAGTATGAGAAGGGAGAATAACAACATGGGTATTTTCAAACGCCTGAAAGATATTACAAAAGCTTCGATGCACGAGGCGCTGGATAAAATGGAAGATCCGGTCGTTATGCTGAACCAGTACCTCCGCGACATGGAGCAGGAAATCCACCAGGCCGAGGTTACGGTAGCCAAGCAAATGGCCAACGAGCGCCGCATGCAGCAGCGCTTCGACGAAGCGGCAAGAAGCGCCTCGGATCGTGACAGCAAAGCGGAAACGGCGCTTCGTTCCGGCCAAGAGGATCTTGCCCGCAAGCTTTTGGAAGAGAAGCTGTATTTCGAGGAGAAGGTGCAAGAATACAGCCAGCTTCATCTGGAAGCGAAGAGCCAAGCAGACGAGCTGAAGCAGCAGCTGTACGGCATGAAGGACGAGTATTACCAGCTCCGCAATAAACGCAACGAGCTGGCCGCCCGTGCTCAAATGGCCAAGGCGAAAAAGCAGATGTCTCAGGCTTCCGCCAATGTCGGCTCCCTTGATACAGGCACTGCATCCCGCGGATTCGGCCGCATGGAAGAGAAAATCATGCAGATGGAAGCCGAAGCCGATGTTCTCCGCAGACCTTACGGAAGCGGCTATAAAGCGGAGGGAGCTGCCTCCATCCGTCCGGAGAATCAGCTGAAGGTAGAAGAACAGCTGCAGCAGCTCAAAAACAAGCTGAATCCTCCTCAGGCAGCTGCTGCACAAGAAGACGCAGCGAATTAATTAAGCTTTGCTTTCGCAAGCCTCGGACATGGCGGCGCAGCCGCCGGGTTCCGAGGCTTGTTTGCTTGCGGCGGAGGAACGCTTGAACCGTTGACGCCGGAAAGGTAAAGTAGAGAGAGAAAGAAGGGGGAGTATCGCTGTGGCTGCCAAAAAGCCTCCAGGAAAGGGTCAGGGGCCTACAAAGAAAAACGTTCTTGAAACGGTACTGTGGCTGCTTATCATTCTTGGACTGCTGCTCATCGTGCTGCAAGGAACCGGATATGTCGAATTCTTTGCCATACAAGGAAAAGGGGCCTTATACGGGCTGGCGGTCATCGCGGCTGCGCTCGCCGGGGCTGTGCTGAACAGCTACCTCCAGACGTCCAAGCTTAGGGAAGCTCTCCGCAAGCTGAACCAGCAGCAGAGCAGGCGCAAATCGATTACGATTCCGCATTCTCCCGAAGGAGAGGGAGCACGCCCGGAAGAAACCGAGGAGCAGGAGGAGTGGCGGGAGCAGGTCAAGTTCACCGCTGTCATCGAAGAGCGGCAGCGCCTGGCTCGCGAACTCCATGACGCCGTAAGCCAGCAGCTGTTCGCCATATCCATGACCGCAACGGCGGTAAGCCGGACGATCGAGAAGGATTGGGAGCGCGCACGCAGGCAGGTGCAGCTGATCGAGGAGATGGCGGCCGTGGCCCAGTCCGAAATGAGAGCGCTTCTGCTGCATTTGCGTCCCGTTCATTTGGATGGCAAAAACTTGGCCCAGGCGCTCGAACGGCTGGTTGGAGAGCTGAAAGCGAAAGTCCCGATGGACATCGCGGTTGATGTGGATTCGACCATTCTGTTCCGCCCCAGCGCCGAGGACCATTTGTTCCGGATTGCGCAAGAGGCGTTGTCCAACGCCCTGCGCCATGCCAAGGCCAGCAAGATGGTCATGAGGCTGGAGCGGGATGGAGCCAAAGCCAAGCTGAGCTTTGCCGATAATGGCGTCGGCTTCGATCTGGAAGAAAAGAAACAGGCCTCCTATGGTTTGCTGACGATGGAAGAACGGATTCATGAGCTTGGCGGCAACATACAAATTCATACGGCTCCGGGCGAAGGAACGGCCATTGAAATGTGGCTTCCCCTGGAAGACGGAAAGGGCGGATTCTAACCATGAGCATGCCGGAACGAATGGAGCGCGACAGCGGAATGGCAAGGCCCATCAAGGTGCTGCTTGTAGACGACCATGAGATGGTTCGGATCGGTCTTGCAGCGGTTCTCGATACGGAGGAAGGCATCGAGGTTGTGGGAGAGGCCGGCAACGGTGCCGAAGGAATCAGGCTGGCTACCGCCTATGCCCCGGATGTCGTGCTGATGGATCTGGTCATGGAAGAAATGGACGGAGTCGAAACGACCCGGAGGCTGATGGAGATCATGCCGGAATGCAAGGTCATCGTGCTTACAAGCTATCTCGATGACAGCAAGATGTACCCCGTCATTGAAGCGGGAGCGTTCAGCTACCTGCTCAAAACTTCCCGGGCAAGCGAAATCGCCGAAGCGATTCGCGCTGCGGCAAGAGGACAATCCGTGCTGGAATCCCAGGTGGCAGCCAAAATGATGAGCAGGCTCCGTCAACCCAAGCAGCCGGTCCAGAAACCGCCTCATGAAGATCTTACCGAGCGGGAAATGGACGTGCTCATGCTGGTCGCGCAGGGCTTGTCCAACCAGGATATTGCCGACAAGCTGTTCATCAGCATCAAGACGGTCAAATTCCATGTGACCAATGTGCTCAACAAGCTCGGCGTAGAGGACCGCACGCAGGCGGCTATATATGCGCACAAGCATGATTTGGCCGTGGATTGAGAATTCAGCGCGAAGCACGGAAGAGATTCAAGCCAAGCAGCTGAATGAAGACACCTGACGATGAGTCATATCATCGAGAACCCCGTCCTCGTTATAGGTTCCCGCCGAAGGCAGATGGGCATGATCGATAAGGGATGACGCAGGCTGCGCTTCGAATGAGGCGAGCAGCTGATCGGCGTAAGGAAGCAGTCCTTCCGACGAGAACAAGGCTCGAAGCACCGCATCGGGGCGGTTCTCAAGCTGCTGGTTGAGGGCGACGGGGTTGACCCTCCATTCCCCTTGCCTGTTCATGTCCATTCCGGCTTGACGTGCGGCAGGATGGGATCGCATGGAGCGCAGGTCGGTCTCGATGGAAGGATTGAGGCCAGGTCTGCAGCGGAAATAAAGCAGCTCCAGATCGTTCCATCGTTCTGCGAGCTCGTATACGGTATCGGCCAGTCCCGAGAGATCAATACCTGCCGTTCCGTCGCTCAGCAGCTGCTGGCGCCGGCGGCGCATGTCCTGGATAAGCGGACGCAGCCGGCTCGCAGCCTGGAGCCAGGATGCAGTCAGGCGAAAGTCGGAGACGAACCGGGTTGTCATGCCATCCATGCCATAGTCGGACAGGCCGGGATCTACCCGCTCTCGAGCGGCTGGGGCAACGGGGACGGTCGGCGCTACTTTTTCCACATGGAAGATGCGGTTCATTCGACGCAAAGGACCTATCATCAGGAAGCCTCCCTCAGGCTGGAATTGAAATCCATTACCCCTATAAGGTGCATAGAGAAACAGCCTGCCGAAGCTTCCTGTCCCGGAAACGTCGGCGGGCTGTTCAACTATCGACGGATGGTCAGATCAGCAGCAGCAGAAAGGCGAGGAAAGCGAGGTCAACGCCGACCGCAGCGCCGTACCCGTATCCATATGGACCTCTGCCGCCATAGAACCCAGGGCCGTAAGGACCTGCTCCGGGGCCGTATGGATAAGCCTGAGTGTGGGCTTCCTGCTCCATAACTTGCTCCTGCACGGGTTTGGATGCTTTGGATTTTTTCGCTTTGCCCTTTGCCGGCTTCCCTAAAATCCCGATTCCTTGCTGCTGGCGCTTATGATGCTCTTCGCCGCCGTTCAGATAAATCCGCCCGCCATGGCAAGCGGTGAGAATACCCATATGGCGTGTACCGTCCTTGAGAATGGCGCACACCGGCATTCCGCAGAAACGCTGGACATGTTCTTCGTGCAAGGGCCGAATAGGTTCCATTTTCTGTTGTTCATCCTTTCTGGTTTTCCTTGATGGATGGAATGATGCATTATATTCACCTACGGGCTGATGCGTATGGTCAAATACCCAGTCAACGGGCCATGGGAATGGAGGGACTATGATGAGCAATCCGCGATCCAAACAAAGCGCAGGCGTTATGCTGGCCTTCCTTGCGCTGGCCGTTCTCGTTACGATTTATACAGCCGGGGGCAAAGGCTCCATCGGCTGGAGCGTGCCGGCATCGAAAAAGCCGGACGTTCAGATGTCTTCCGCAACCGGCGAGGATATGGAGAAGCTGTGGAACTGGGCCGACGGCGAGCTGGGAGGCGGCTCCAGGGCGGCCTCCTGGCATTTGCGCTGGAGCTTGGAGGGAGTGACGGCGGATCAAGCGGCCAAGACCGCGGAAGCGCTAGGCATGACCGCTGACGCGAAAGACCTTGCCGGCGGGAAGGATGAAAACAAAACCAGCGGGGGCATCCTATGGGAAGCGGTGCGTACCACTGCGAACGGCACGCTTAAAATGCAGCTGCTCGGCACGGATCAGAAGAACAGGGATGCGGCGCGGCAAGCCGTCATGACCTACCACGCTCCGCCTGCAGCGGAGCTTCAAGCTATCTTGAATGAAATGATCGAGGTCAATGCCGCTCTGACCGAGACGGGCACGGGCGGCAAGCGGATGATGAGCATCAAGCTTTACGGCAAGGCTATTCGGGTCGGCGCCGCTGGCCGCATCGCGCAAAAGGCGGCAGGAGTCGTTCTGGATGAGTATAAGGATTCCCAAACGATTGTCCGGACGTACAGCTCCACTGCAGTTGCAGGAGCCATGCGGCTTGGAGAAGGCAAGGAAGGGAGCCGCTCCGCCAATATCCAGCTGGCGGAGCATGGCGGAGGCGATGCGGACTTCGCGGCGGAGATCACGGCCGGCATTCCGCTTATTACGGGAGACCTCTCGGAGAGCGGGGCAGAGGGAACGTGAAGGCCCCATGAAGATTGGCCGCCATGAATGGCGATTCCCGCAACGTTATGATACACTACATACCATATCAAGCTGATGCATCCAAAATTTATGACGAAAGAATGAGGGAACATGAACTACTCTAGCAAACAGGAATCATCGGCCGCTGAAGGCGCGGTCTATTATCTGTTCGGAGCCACGGGCGATCTGGCGCGGAGGAAGCTGTTCCCGGCGCTGTTCTCCTTATATAAAGAAGGCAAGCTGGCAGAGAATTTCGCGGTTGTCGGACTCGCCCGCCGTCCGCGGGACAATGAGCAGTTCCGCCAGGACGTATACGAGTCCATCATGGAGTTTTGCCGGTACAAGCCGACCGATGTCGAGGTATGGCAGAAGTTTGCCGACCACTTCGTCTACAAGCCGCTCGATATCCATAACGTCGATGGCTTCCGGGAGCTGAACCAGCTCTCCTCGGAGCTCGACGAGAAGTTCGGCATCGAAGGCAACCGGCTTTTCTATCTTGCTCTCGCTCCGGAGCTGTTCGGTCCGGTGTCGTTCAACCTTCGCGACGGAGGCCTGCTGGAATCCAAGGGATGGCACAAGCTCGTCATCGAGAAGCCGTTCGGCTATGATTTGGAATCGGCCCGCGAGCTGAACGGACAGATCAGCCAAGTGTTCAAGGAAGAAGAGGTCTACCGGATCGATCACTACCTCGGCAAGGAAATGGTCCAGAACATCCAGGTTCTGCGTTTTGCCAACCAGCTGTTCGAACCGCTCTGGAACAAGGATCATATCGCCAACGTCCAGATTACGCTGTCCGAAACGGTCGGCGTAGAGGAGCGGGGCGGTTATTACGACAATTCCGGCGCGCTTCGGGATATGGGGCAGAACCATATTCTGCAGATGATTACGATGATTGCCATGGAGCCCCCGGGACGGCTGCATCCGGAAAGTCTCCGCGACGAGAAGGTCAAGGTTCTGCGCTCCCTTCGCCAGTATGCGTCAAGCGAGGAAGTCCGTGATAATGTCGTGCGGGCGCAGTACTCCTCCGGCCAATCCAAAGGCAAGGAGCTTCCGGGCTACCGCCAGGAAGACAGCGTGAATCCGGAATCCAAGACGGAGACGTATTTTGCCGCCAAAGTGCTTGTGGACAACTTCCGCTGGGCCGGAGTTCCGTTCTTCATCCGCACGGGCAAGCGGCTGCCGGTCAAGACGACCGAGATCGTCATCGAGTTCAAAAACGTTCCGGACAACGTCCTGTTCGCCAAGCGGCATAAGCTGGGTCCGAACCTGCTCGTCATCCGCGTCAATCCGACGGAGGGCATCTACCTGAAGATCAACGCCAAGAAGCCGGGAGCGGACAACGAGGTTCAGCCTGTCGCCATGGAGTTCTGCCAAAGCTGCCAGGTCGGCATCAACACGCCGGAAGCTTATGAGCTGCTGATCTACGATGCGGCGCGCGGAGATTCGACGTACTTCACCCGCTGGGATGAGGTTGCGGCAGCGTGGACGTTCGTGGACCGCATAGCGGCTGCCTGGAGAGAATCCGGAGAGGATCTGCTTTCCTATCCAGCGGGATCCTGGGGACCGGAAGCTACGGATGAGCTCCTTCACAAAGAAGGCTTCTTCTGGTGGCCGGTCAACGGCCAAGCGGAAGACAACGTCATCTGGATCAGCGGCGGAGCGCAGTAAGGGGGCGTCTGCCAGAGAGGCGGATGCAATCAAGCTTGCTTCTCTCAAAGGGGGATGCGATCAATGCTTGCATCTCCCAGAGTGGGAATTCGATCAATACTTGCTTCTCTCAGAGGCGGACTCGATCAAATCTGCTTCTCTCCGAGGAGGATTGCGATCAAGCTTGCGCTTCTTGAGGGCGTGCCGATGCATGCGCCACTCGAGCGTCGACTTAACCGCCTGGAAAATTAACTAAGTATGGAACCCATAAGCTTCAACATCAATCCTGTCCGGCTACGGACAGGATTGAAGCGTTATTTGACGAGAGGACGGAATGAAGCATGTTCAAAATCTACGATATTTCCATGCCCATTCATTCAGATATGGCGGTATGGGCCAATGTCGAGGCCAAAAAGCCGGAGATCCGCAATATTGCGCCATTCGCCCAGGGAGGCGTGTATGAATCGGAGCTGCGGATGAATCTGCATACCGGCACGCATGTGGATGCGCCGATGCATATGCTCGAGGATGGAGCGGGAATCGAGACAATCGGGCTGGAAGAGCTGGCGGGAACGGCCCGCGTCGTCGATCTTACCCATGTATCCGATTCCATCACGAGGGCGGACTTGGAGCCTCTTGGGCTTGTGCGAGGCGATTGGGTCCTTTTCAAGACGGCCAATTCGTTCAGCAGCCGGTTCGAGGATGATTTTATTTACTTGCGCGAAGACGGCGCACGGTATTTAATTGAAGTAGGGGTTCGCGGCATCGGTACGGACGGTATCGGAATCGAGCGTTCGCAGCCTGACTATCCGACCCATCGCCCGCTCTTCCGCAATAATATCGTTATCGTGGAGGGACTGAGGCTGGCGGATGTGTCGGCCGGAACCTACTTCATGGTCGTAGCCCCGCTCAAGCTGAGCGGAGTCGAGGCGTCGCCGGCCCGGGCGATCCTCATCGGCAAGCCGTAGGAGCGACAGCATGCAACCGATTTGATCCTGCAGGCAGCGAATGGATATGCGGCCCGCTAGCCTGATTCATGAATAATAAAGCGCGATATAAGGGGAATACCATGACTAAACTGCTCGACGAAATCAAGCAAGAAGTAGACAAACGGCGTACATTCGCCATCATTTCTCACCCGGATGCGGGGAAAACGACGCTGACGGAAAAGCTGCTGCTGTTCGGCGGCGCCATCCGCGAGGCCGGCTCGGTCAAAGCCCGCAAAGCCAACAAGCACGCCACCTCCGACTGGATGGAGATCGAGAAGCAGCGTGGAATCTCGGTAACCTCTTCCGTCATGCAGTTCGACTATAAGGGACACCGCGTCAATATCCTGGATACGCCTGGTCACCAGGACTTCAGCGAGGATACGTATCGGACGCTGACCGCGGCCGACAGCGCCGTCATGCTGATCGACGTGGCCAAAGGCGTCGAAGCCCAGACGATCAAGCTGTTCCAGGTTTGCCGAAGACGCGGCATCCCGATCTTCACGTTCATCAACAAGCTGGACCGCGAGGGCCAAAGCCCGTTCGATCTGATGGAGGAGCTGGAGCGGGTGCTCGGCATCCGTTCCGTTCCGATGAACTGGCCGATCGGCATGGGACGGGAGCTGTGCGGCGTCTACGACCGAATGAAGAATCAGGTCGAGCTGTTCCAGGGCAATGACCATTCCACCATCGAGGTGCGCAAGGTCGGAGATTACAAGGACCCCGTCATTCGGGAGATGGCAGGCGATTATCTCGCCGATCAGCTCGAGCAGGATCTGGAGCTGCTGGATGTAGCCGGCGACCAGTTCGACTTCGAGAAGGTACGCGCTGGCGAGCTGACTCCGGTGTTCTTCGGCAGCGCCGTCAACAACTTCGGCGTGCAGACCTTCCTCGAAAACTTCCTTCAGCTCGCTCCTAAGCCCGAGCCCCGGAACAGCAC
>Ga0194137_10002253_pt1 | contig 11448 bp, 5 predicted proteins | sample TARM_MetaG_T3_14_FD_134025 | JGI IMG/M metagenome (GOLD analysis project Ga0194137, IMG submission 134025) | Freshwater microbial communities from Pennsylvania, USA, analyzing microbe dynamics in response to fracking - TARM_MetaG_T3_14 (version 2) | ecosystem: Environmental > Aquatic >...
CGCTCCACGCTTCCTCCCCACACTCGGTCGCCCTCATGCAGTTGCGCTTCACTTCGTTCGTCGCGATCAACTTACGGCGGGACTTGCACCCGCGAGAGTGCGCTCATGCTGAGCGCACATGAAGAAGGGGCCCTTGTGGGGCCCCTTTGCTTTGGGCAGGACCGATAAGGCGGTCCTGCTTTTCTTGCTCTTTGATTCTTAGAACTCGTACTTGGCCGTGATCTGCATGGCCCACTGCGATTCGCCCTTGACCTGGCGCAGCGTGTAGTCGTCCACCGTCGGATTGACCTGGTAGATGTACTTGCCGCTCGGGTCCAGACCGGCGTAGTTCACGAAGGTGCGACGCTGGCCACCGGCCGAGCTGAAGCCGATCTCGTTGATGCGGCCCCAGCGGTTGTTGATCAGGTTGCCGATGTTCAGGATGTCGAAGGTGACCTGACCCTTGTGCTGCGCCGTGAAGCCCGGCACTTCCTGGCTGAAACGCACGTCGAAGCTGTTCACGAAGGGCGAGAAGGCGCTGTTGCGCTTGACCACACCGCCCTTGGCATCGCGCAAGGCCTTATTGGCCTCGACGATGCTCCAGAACAGGTCCTCGTTGGAGTGGTTGGCAGCCGTATCACCCAGGAACACCACCTCGCCCGACTGCGGGCCCTTGGGGATGAACATCAGGTCGTTGCCGGCAACGCCGTCGCCGTTCAGGTCGTTGCGGTAGGTCCAACTGTAGGGCTTGCCCGTGCGGCCCTCATAGAACACGCCGAGGGTGGTCTTGTACTTGCCGATGAAGGCCTTGGACCAATTGAACGAGGCGTTGAAGCGATCCTTGATCAGATAGGCCGAGTTGGCCGCCACGTCCTCGTTCGGGTTGAAGACTGAACGCGCGTTGAAGTTGGAGCTCGACACCGACGAGGTCAGCGGGCTCACTTCCGTCGCCGACGTGCGGGTGTAGGCCACCTGCCAGCCAAAGCCCGCCTTGTTGGGGCTGGTCAGCGACAGCGTGAACGCATTGCCGCCGCCCTTCTCGGTGGCCGTCGCCAGCAGCACGTTGTTGAAGCTGGCGTTGGACAGCGCACGGGCGCGAAAGCCGGCATTGGTGGCCGAGGTGCCGCAGGCCGCACCAGAGGTGACGGTGCCGCCGGTTGCCGTCCAGCACGCCGGGTTGTAGGCGGCAGGCGTGTAGTACAGCTCGCGGCCGTCCGTGCCGGTTCGGGTCGGGGCGCCCAGGTTCAGGTGCTGGTAGAACACACCCGTCTTGACCTTGGTGTGAACCAGCTCAGCGCCGGCGACCAGGCCGTACCAAGGCAGCTCACCGTCATAGGCGAGGTTGAACTTCCAAACCGACGGCTGGGTCAGGCTGTTGTCCAGGAAGTCGACATTGGCCGCCGGCGGGGTGCCGGGGAAGCTGGTCGGCTGCTTGGTCGGGTCCGGGTTGAAGATGCTGGAGCCGTCGCAGGCCGGGAAGCCTTGCGTGCCGCAACCGACGATCTTGGTGGCCAGGCCCGTGTTGGAGAAGGGATTGGAGACCCAGACGTTGGCCGCTGCGCCCTGGAAGAGGCCGAAGCCGCCGCGGATCTGCTTCTTCTGGTTGGCCTTGCCGTCCAGCGTGTACTTGAAGTCGAAGCGCGGCTGGAACAGATTCTGGCCGTCCGGCGTGATCGAGTTGTCGCGGCCGAAGCCGCCGGTGTTGCGCGTGACGAGATTGCCGTTCACGCTGCCGGCGACCAAGGTCGCGCCCGCTGCCGCATTGACGGCCGGACGCTCAGGCACGGAGATCTGATCGAGGCGGACGCCACCGGTCACGGTCAGCTTGTCGTTGATCGTCCAGGTGTCCTGCAGGAACAGGCCGGTGTTCGCCATGGACCAGCGGGCAATGCCCGCATCCAGGCCCGCGGCCGTGGCGGCCACCTGCACCTGGTAATTCGACGGACGGCCCTTGGTGAAGTTCTCCAACACCGCGGCTTCGATCTGCGCGGCCGAGGCCGTGCCGCAGTTGATGGCGCCGAAGCTGTAGGTCACGGCGGCCGAGCTGTTGATACAGCCGAACGTGTAGTTGCCGTTCACGTTCTGGAAGAAGGCGTTGTAGACCTTGTTCTTGCTGTAGTCGGTACCGCCCTTGATCTCATGGTCGCCGACGACCCAGTTGGCCCCGAAGTAGCCATCGAAGGTCTTGGTGTTCAGCACGTTGAACTGACGGCTGAGTTCGGTACCGAAGTTCAGGAAGCGGCTGCCGGTGTTGACGCCGGCCGGCGAACCCGCGGGTGCCGGGCCGGTGAACTGCAGCGCCATGGCCGGCAGCTTGCTGTTGTTCTGCGGCACGCTGTCGTAGTCGCGGTTGGACAGCTTGAGCTCGGTCGAGAAGTTCGGGGTCCAGTCGGCGAACCACTGACCGACCACGGTCTCGATGGTCTTCTTCTGATTCCACCACCACGACGTCAGGTTCAGGCCTGTCGCGCTGTAGCTACCGAAATTGGTTTCGGCTTGGTCCGTCTTGGCATAGCGCAGGTTGGCGCGGTGGTTGTCGTTGATGTTCCAGTCGATCTTGATCAGCGAGTCCTTGACCGACACCGGCGCAGCGGCATTGGGCGTGCCGACGTCGATGTTGTACTTGGTCTTGGCGATCTGGGTCAGCTGGTCGATGGCGTTTTGGGAGATGGCGACGTTGGTCAACGGGCTGCCGACCGGGCCGAACTCCGGCTGCGCGCGGCTGCTCTTCAGTTCCTCGTAGCTGGCGAAGAAGAACAGCTTGTCCTTCAGAATGGGGCCGCCCAGCGTGGCGCCGACCGTCTTCTCGGAGAACGGCAGGAAGGCGAACTGCGTGCCGTTGGCGCGGTTGAACCGCCGGCCGTTCATCTCGTCGTCCCGGTAGACGTAGTAGACACTGCCCTTGAAATCGTTGGTCCCCGACTTCGTGACGGCATTGATATTGGCGCCGGTGTAACCCTGCTGGGTGACGTCGTAGTTCGAGATGTTGACCTGCACCGACTGGATCGCATCGATCGAGATCGGCTGTTTGATGGTCGGCAGGTTGTTGGCTTCCAGGCCGAAGGTGTCGTTGATCTTGACGCCGTCGACGGTGATGGAGTTGTAGCGCGAGTTCTGGCCACCGGCCGAGATCTCACCGCGCTCCTTGTCGGTCTGTGACAGGCGCGGGTCCTGACGGGCGTAGTCCTGGAGGTTGCGGGCGATCGAGGCATAAGCATCGAGTTCCTGGCGGCCCAGGCTCGTGCCCGCACCACCGCTGGAGCTTGCGAAGCGGTTGTTGGCAGCGGAGGAGTTGCCGGTCACGACCACGGCTTCCAGGGTCTGGCCACCCAGTCGAATGTCGAAGGTAAGCGCATCGGCCAGCTGCAGGTAGATGTCATCTTGGCTGCTCTTGTCCGAACCCTTGACCGCCGTGACGGAGTAAGGGCCGCCCACCCGCAGGCCACGGGCGCTGTAGCGGCCTTCGCTGTCGGTCACCAGGGTGTTGGACGAGCCTGACTCGCGGTGCACGATGGTCACCGTCGCACCAGCCACCGGCTTGCCGTCTGCCGACGTCACTCGGCCACCGATGGCAGCCGTCGTGTTCTGCGCCATCGCGGGCGCGGCGGCGACGATGGCCACGGCGGCACACAGCGCTGATAGCGGGAATCCCGACCCAAACCTGTTGCTCATCCCAATCACTCCTGTTGTGCGCGCAGAAGGCGCGCGGCTGATGTGTCGAAAGTCGTCACGGAAGCGTCATCGAGCGCTCGCCGCGGTAGCGTCATCCGGCGCCGGCAGACAGCCCGGCCGCAACGGTGGCGGAATTGTCATGACTTTCTGTGACATAACTTTACGGGTAAGTCAGATGTGGCCCGTTTTAGACACTTCGCCCAGCGACGGGGCACTGCGGCAGTGCATTTGCACACCCCGGACAGCGCTGACTTCGTCCTCTAAGTCCACCGAAAATGCACCACACAGGTGCAATTTGACACCTGTGTAAACGTCGCATCCAATCGCCCGTCCTGTAGTGATTTCGCGACAAACGGCGGAAGCAAAGCCATTCTTAAGATCGCGCCCCTCGCCCAAGCCTCTCTGCCATGGATTCCTTCAACACCCTTCGCCTCGGCGCCGGCCTGCTCCTCGGCGGCCTGCTGGCCGGCTGCGCGACGCCGCCGTCCGCCCCGACCGAGCTGACGCTGCTGTCCATCAATGACTTCCACGGCAATATCCAGCCGACCGACCCGACACCGCTGATGCCGCTCCTGCCCGATTCGACCGGCGCGCTCAAGGCCCAGCCGGCCGGCGGCGCGGCCTATCTGGCAACGGCCCTGGCGACGCTGAAGGCCAAGAATCCCGCCGTCCTGGTCGTCGCCGGTGGCGACCTGATCGGCGCATCGCCGCTGATCTCCAATCTGCTGCGCGACGAGCCCACGCTGACGGCCATGTCCCAGCTCGGCATCGCCGCCAGCGCCCTGGGCAACCACGAACTGGATGCCGGCCTGCCCGAGCTGCTACGCCAGGCCCGAGGCGAATGCCCCGCCAGCGGCTGCCTGTGGCCCGACTACAAGGGCCCCGGCTTCCCCTATCTCGGTGCCAATGTGCTGGACGCCAACACCGGCAAGCCGCTGCTGCCCACCCATGTGCTGAAGCAGGCCGGAGCGCTCAAGGTCGCCATCGCCGGCGTCGCGACCGTGGAAACGCCACACGTCATCGTCGCCCGCGCCATCCAGGGCATCCGCTTCGCCGACGAGGCGGACACGCTGAATGCCCTGGTGCCCCAGCTCAAGGCCGAAGGCGCCCAGGTGCTGGTGGCCGTGATGCACGAAGGCGGCGTGCAGGGCCCCGGCGCCGGGGCCAACGACCCGACCTACGCCTGCCCGACGCTGACGGGTCGTATGCAGGACATCGCCAAGCGCCTGGACCCGGCCTACGCCATCATCGTCGGCGGGCACACCCACCAGGCCTACACCTGCAAGATCGACGGACGCCTGGTCGTGCAGGCCGGCAGCTATGGCGGCTGGATCACCGAAAGCCATCTGAAGTTCGACGCTGCGGGCAAGGTCATCGACGCCCAGGCCGTCAATCATCCGGTGCTGCAGTCGGCCTACGCGCCCAACCCGGCCCTGGCCGACCTGGTGGCCCGTGCCGCGGCGCTGACCGAGGCCGCCCGCAACAAGCCCGTCACCACACTGACCCAGAGCGCCACACGCAACGCCAAGGAACCCAACGGCGACTCCACGCTGGGCAACCTGATCGCCGACAGCCAGCTCGCCTTCGCCCGCAAGCAGGGTCCGGCGGACGTCGCCTTCATGAACCCGGGTGGCATCCGTGCCGACCTGAACGTCAAACCCGGCCGTCCGACGACGATGAGCGACCTGCTCGCCATCCAGCCCTTCGGCAACGACATCGTCGCCCTCACGCTGACCGGCCAGCAGTTGCTGGACATCCTGCAGCGCCAGCTGCCCAAGGCCGACGCCGCCCCGCGCATGCTGCAGCCCTCGTCGACCCTGCGCTACCGCTACCGCATGGGCGCCGATGGCGTGGCCCAGCTGGTCGACCCCCGCATCAACGGCGAGCCCGTGGACCCGGCGCGCAGCTACCGCGTCATCGTCAACAACTTCCTTTCCGAAGGCGGCGACGCCCAGGCCGGCTTCAAGCATGGCCGCGACCGCGCGGTGCTCGGCACAGACATCGACGCCCTGGTCGAACTGCTGCGGGACAACCCCGACGCCCTGGCCAAGGCCGCACCCGGCCGCATTACCCGCGAATGACCGCACCTGGCACGGCGGCCACGCCCTAGGGCAAACCTGTAACTTCTTGTAGTTACCCGGCGCCGGCGACCCGGCGGGCCGGTCCTAGACTCGAAGTGCTTGGCATTGCTGGCCGGGCAGCAGCGGGTCGGGGGAGCCAATGGCGTGGGACATGCAAGCTGGCGCAGACGCCGAGCCTCGAGCCGGCCCTGCCGACGCGGGCCCTTCAAGCAGCCCCGCCAGTCCGCTGATCCGCGAGGTCATCGCCCACCTGCCCTGCGGCCTCGCCGTCTTCGACGCCGAGCGACGCCTGCTCGTGCACAACGCCGAGTTCGAGCGCCTGCTGCATGTGCCGGCCTCGCTGTTCGAAGAGCCGCCGCTGCGCTTCGACGACCTCATCCTCTTCTTCGCCGCCCGCGGCGACTACGGCGAGGGCGAGCAGGCCCGCGCTGCGGTCGAGGCTGCGCTGGCTCTGGGCCGCGACCAGCGTGCCAACCGGCTCGAGACCTATCGCACCGGCGAGCGCCTCATCGAGGCCCGCACCGCGCCCCTGCCTGAAACTTCGTCGGTTCCGGGTGGCCTGGTGCTGACGGTGCTGGACCTGACGCCGCAAGCCCAGGCCCGCCTCGCCGCAGAGCGCGCCTCCCAGGCCAAGACGCGCTTCCTGGCCAATATGAGCCACGAGATCCGCACGCCGATGAACGCCGTGCTCGGCATGCTGCGCCTGCTGCAGAAGACGCCGCTGGACGCCCGCCAGCGCGACTACGCGGTCAAGAGCGAAGGCGCCGCCCGTGGCCTCCTCGGCCTGCTCAACGACATCCTCGACTTCTCCAAGATCGAGGCCGGCCACCTGAGCCTGGACCCCCACCCCACCCGCCTGGACGAGCTGCTGCGCGACCTCTCCGTCATCCTGGCCGCCAATGTCGACAAGCGCGAGCTCGAGCTGATCTTCGACCTCGACCCCGGCCTGCCCCCCGTCATCGTGGCCGATGCGCTGCGCCTGCTTCAGGTCCTCATCAACCTCGCCGGCAACGCCATCAAGTTCACCCAGGCCGGCGAGGTCGTGCTGCGCATCGCGCGCGCCTCGCAGAGCGCCAGCAGCATCGTGCTGGACTTCTCCGTGCGCGACACCGGCATCGGCATACCGCCCGACCAGCAGCAGCGCATCTTCTCCGGCTTCACACAGGCCGAGGCCTCCACGGCGCGGCGCTTTGGCGGCACCGGCCTGGGCCTGGCCATAAGCCGTCGCCTCGTGCGGCTGATGGGCGGCGACATCCACCTGGACAGCACCCCCGGCCGCGGCAGCCGCTTCAGCTTCACGCTGAGCTTTCCGCTGCCGGACGAGGACACCCCCGTGGCGCAACGCCAGGCCCTGCAGGCCCTGGTCATCGACGACCACCCAGAGGCCCGGCGCGCCATCGGCACCCTGGCTGAATCCCTGGGCTGGACGACCCGGCTCGCTGCCGGCGGCGCCGAGGCCCTGGAGCTCATCGAAGGAGGCACGCCGGAGGTCGTGCTGCTCGACTGGGTCATGCCCGGCATGGATGGCTGGCAGACCGCCGTGCGCCTGCGCCAGCGCCTTGGTCCGGAGCCGCTCATCCTGATGGTCACCAGCCATGACCGCGAGCGCCTGGCTCAGCGCAGTGCGGCCGAGCAGGCCCTGCTGGACGGCTTCCTCGTCAAGCCCATTACCGCGGCCATGCTGAGCCAGGCCGTCGCCACGGCCATCCAGGCGCGCCGCGGCGACGGTACGCCCCCCGAGCCTGCCCCGCAGCGCCTGGCCGGCATGCACCTCCTCGTCGTCGAGGACAACCCCGGCAACCAGCAGGTCACGCGCGAACTGCTCGAGCTGGAAGGCGCCGAAGTCAGCCTCGCCGGCGACGGGCAGCAAGCCCTGACCCTGCTGGCTCAGACGCGCGGCCGGCGCGGCTTCGACGCCGTGCTGATGGACGTGCAGATGCCCGTGATGGACGGCACGACGGCGACGCGCTTGATACGCCGTCAGCTCGGCCTGACCCTGCCCGTCATCGCCATGACGGCCGGCGCCCTGGACGCCGAGCGCCAGGCTTGCCTGGAGGCCGGCATGGACGAGCACATCGGCAAGCCCTTCGACCCCGACATGCTGGTCGCGGTGCTGAGGCGCCGCTGCGGTGCCGCGCCCGTCGAGAACCGGGCGGCGGCGGCCGACCTGCCGCCCACGCTGCTGGCCGACGCCGGCCGCGCCGGCATCGCGCTGGCCGAGGCGCTGGCGCGCATGTCGGGCCGCGTCGAACTCTTCGAACGCACGCTGAGCGCCCTGCACGATCAGGACCGCAAGCTCGCCCAGGCCCTGGCCGAGGGTGGTCGCGCCGCCGCGCGCGGCCTGCACGGCTACCGCGGCCTGGCGGCCATGCTCGGCGCCGGTGAACTCGCCGCGCTGGCGGCCGAAGGCGAACATGCCGCCGCGCCCGACGAAGACTGGCGCCGCCGCTTCCTCGAACGACGCCAGGCCGACCTCGCGGCGCTGGACCGTCTCGCCGCCGACCTGCATGCCCGCCAGGCCGTGCATGACGCCCACGCCGAGCAGGACCGCCCCGGCCCGCCGGGCAGCCTGTTCCAAAGCCTGGACCGGCTGGCCGAACTGCTGGACGGCGCCGACCTCGAGGCCCTGGATGTTCACCAGGGCCTGCGCGGGCGGCTGCCGGACGAAGCTGATGAGGACACCGCGGCCGCGCTGGATGCGGCCATGGACGCCCTGGACTTCGGCACCGCGCTGACGCTGTGCCACCGCCTGCGCACGACGCTGGAGGCCCGAACATGATGCAGCTCTCCCTGCCCGGCCGGGCGCCGCTGACGCCCGGCCATGCCCCACCCGGCCGGCGCCCGCGCCTGCTGCTCGTCGACGACCAGCCCGTCAACATCCAGGCCCTGCACCGCGTCTTCGCCAGCGACTGCCAGGTGCTGATGGCCACCGACGGCGCCCGCGCCCTGCAACTCTGCCGCGACCGCCAGCCCGATCTCGTGCTGCTGGACGTGCAGATGCCCGGCATGGACGGCCACCAGCTCTGCGCCGAGCTCAAGGCCGACCCGCTGCTGCGCTCGATCGCCGTCATCTTCGTGACCTCGCAGGACCAGCCCGAGGACGAGACTCGCGCCCTGGACGCCGGGGCGGCGGACTTCATCACCAAACCCTTCAACCCGACGGTGGTGAGGGCGCGGGTACGTACCCAGCTGACGCTGAAGGCCCAGTCGGATCTGTTGCGGGAGCTGGCCTTTGTCGATGGGCTGACGGGCGTGCACAACCGCCGGCATTTCGATGAGCGCTTCATCGCCGAGGCCAGGCGCGCACAGCGATCGAGGTCGGCGCTGGCGGTGGTGCTGGCCGACGTCGACCACTTCAAGCGCTACAACGACGCGCTGGGACATCTGGCCGGGGACGACTGCCTGCGGCGCGTGGCGGCCGGCTTGCGTGCCTGCCTGCGCCGGCCCACCGATCTGCTGGCGCGCTATGGCGGCGAAGAGTTTGTTTGCCTGCTGCCGGACACCGACCTCGCCGGCGCCATTGGCGTGGCGCAGCTGATGGAGGACACCGTGAGGGCGCTGAACGTGCCGCACCCCGGAGTGGAGGGTCCGGTGACGATCAGCCTGGGGGTGTCGGCGGGGAGCCAGGCCCAGGGTCTGGTGGAAGGGGCGGACAGGGCGCTTTACCTGGCGAAAGCCGCCGGGCGTGGGAGGGTGAGTTGGGTGGAGGGGTGAGAGGGGATGGGAATGCTCTAAATAGGTCGGACCAATTTAGAGGCCCTGGCGGGCCCGTGCCTGTGGCACGTCCAAGGACAGCCACTGGCTTTCCTTGAGCGAACCCGGGTGGGTTCTCAACCCGACACCGTATCCAAACAAAAAGGGCCCGCGAGGGGCCGTTGTTGTTTGGAGCGGGTGATGGGAATCGAACCCACGTAGTCAGCTTGGGAAGCTGAAGTTCTACCATTGAACTACACCCGCATCGGACCGCGAGTTTACGTGATGCGGCTCGGTCGTCTGGGGCCTCGACACTCAACGTGAGGCCGGCTGCCAAGGCGAGGTCGAAGGCAGATAGCCGACGCTGCCCGGCAGCATGTATTTATCCACCAGGCGAGACAGGCTGCCGTCGCGCTGCATGCCGCGCAGGCCCTGCTGGATCTTTTGCAGGTCCTCCTCCCTGACGGTGCGCCGCGACAGCGCTAGGCCGGCCAGGATGGGGGCGGCGACCGACTCACAGTCGGAGACGGTCAATTCATCCATGACCTGCTTGGGCTGATCGCGCAGCGTCCACGGATAGGTGATCAGCAGCGCGACCCGCCCGGCCACGAAGGCGCGCACGGCGGCATCGAGTTCGGCGACTTCATCGACCCGCTTCAGCGCGCGCAGCCGGGCCAGCAGGCCGTCGTAGCCGGCCCCGTAGGCCATCTGGCGGATCGCCACGGCACGAAGCTCGGGGTTGGCCGGGAATTCCGCCTGGGTCTTCACACCGCTCCTGGCCCAGGTGATGGCCACCGGCCGCGCGGTCAGTAGAGGCAGCACAACGACATGGGCATGGCGCTCGACCACGGGAATAAACCAGCTCGCCATGTCCAGCGATCCGTCCTTGATGCGCGACCAGATCCGCGGTTGGGACTCGACCTGGAGCACGAGCCGGCAGCCCGTGCGCTCCTCCAGCTCCCGGAAGAAGTCCGTGTCGAGCCCGACATAGCTTGGCGCGCCCGGGTTGCCGCGCACGCGCTCGTAGAACTTGGGGTATTCGCGCAGCCCGACCTGGTAGGGGCCGCAGTCACCCGCCAGGGCCGCCGCATGCGCCAGCCAGAGCATGGCGAGCCCGACGATCAATCTTGGCATTCTTGTCATGCGCCGCTCACCATGGGTGGATCTTTGGATTCTGGGAGCGTGGCTTCGGCCCTGCTATCCGATCTTGCGCATCTTGGTCTCCGGACAGTACCGGGGTGGACAGGCCTCGCCCCTTGGCGCCACAGTGCCATGAGGACTGCGAGGAGCAAGGATGTCGTTGGGGCCCGAGGAATCTGCCGCCTCGCCCGAAGCCGCTGGCACCAGCCTGAGTACCCTGCTGTCCTTCGATCCCGACATGCTGCAGGCGGTGCTGCAGCAGGGCTCCATGGAACACATCCAGATCGGGGCCGGCCGCTCCCACGGCCAGGTGGCGCACACGGCCACGGCCGGACTGCGGGTGGACTGGGGGCGCTACACCTCGCTGGGGCTGCGCGCCCGCGGCGACCTCGCGCGGGACAGCGTGACAATAGGTTGCTTCGTCTCCTGCCAGGGCGACTGGCGACTGTTCGGCTCGCCGGCCCGCAATGGCGACCTGGTGGTGCTACCGGAGGGCGGCGAGCTGCAGGTTAGCGTCCCGCCGCTGGCGCAATGGCTGTCCATCCAGATGCCGCGCAGCCTGCTGGAGGCTGCCGGCTTCGACCTGGCGGGCCTGTCCTCGGTCTGCGGCTGGCGCATGCCGCGGACGCGCCAACTCACCATGCATGCGGCCATCCTCGCGCTGGCGCCGGGGCTGGCGCCGCCACAGGCCGACGATGCGGTGCCCGACGTCGATCTGGGCCTGCTGCACGCCGACCTGTGCTCGCGCCTGCTGACGGAGCTGGACTGGCGCATGGCCGACCTGGGACGCCGGCATCCCATGCGGCTGGGCGCACGCGAGGCCTGGCGCACGGTCAGGCGGGCAGAGGAATACGTGAGCGCCCAGGCCGACCTGCGCGTTCGC
>Ga0194137_10002254_pt1 | contig 11442 bp, 10 predicted proteins | sample TARM_MetaG_T3_14_FD_134025 | JGI IMG/M metagenome (GOLD analysis project Ga0194137, IMG submission 134025) | Freshwater microbial communities from Pennsylvania, USA, analyzing microbe dynamics in response to fracking - TARM_MetaG_T3_14 (version 2) | ecosystem: Environmental > Aquatic >...
GAGCAGTTGCGAGCCCTGTGGTTCGGCAAGCGCATCCACGTCGCTGATGCCTGTGTGCCGCCACAGCCCGGTGTGGATACCGCCGAGGATCTGGAGCGGGTTCGGCAACTGATCAGCGGGGCCTGAATGCGTATCCTGATGGTGTGTCTGGGCAATATCTGCCGCTCGCCCAGCGCAGAGGCTGTGTTGCGGGCACGGGCCGATCAGCGTGGACTCGGTCAGCGCCTGCAGATTGACTCGGCAGGTACCGGTGACTGGCATGTCGGCAAGCCGCCGGATGCCCGTTCGCAGGCAGCAGCGGCCAGGCGCGGTTACCGGCTGGATGATCTGCGTGCGCGTCAGGTCAGGGCGGCGGACTTTCAGGAGTTCGACCTGTTGCTGGCGATGGATCAGGATAATCTGCGCACCCTGCGTCAGCGTGCGCCGGCCAGCCCGATGGCGGAACTTGCCTTGTTGCTGGCACATGCCGGCCTTGGTGAGTGCGAGGTGCCGGACCCTTACTACGGCGGTGAACAGGGCTTTGAACAGGTGCTTGACTTGCTGGAACAGGCCAGTGATGCCCTGCTTGATCGGCTGGAGCTGCTGTTGTGATTGATGTCCGGCAGCAGGTCGATCTGGCACCCTGGAACAGTTTTCATCTGGCCGAAACCGCCGAGTATTTCTGTCAGGTTGAAACTACCGCCCAGCTGCGTGAATGCCTGACGTTGGCCGAGCGTAACGGCTGGCCGCTACAGATTATCGGTGGCGGCAGCAATCTGCTGCTGGCCGGTCCGTTGTCGGGTCTGCTGGTTGTCATACGCAGTCGCGGCAGGCGGGTGCTGCAGCGTGATCCGGACAGCCTGCTGGTGGAAGTCGAGGCAGGGGAGAACTGGCATCAACTGGTCAATTGGACGCTTGATCTGGGCCTCTCAGGCCTGGAGAACCTGGCCCTGATCCCGGGAACTGCCGGCGCTGCACCGGTGCAGAATATCGGTGCCTATGGCGTCGAGCTGGCCGACTGTTTCGACAGTCTGGATGCACTGGATCGCCAAACAGGTGAGTGCCTGCACCTGACTCGCGAGGATTGCCGGTTTGCCTACCGGGATAGCCTGTTCAAGCAGCAGGCGGGACGCTGGCTGATACTGCGTATCCGGCTGCGGCTATCGCGTCGTCCGCTGCACCGGATCGACTATGCGCCGCTGCGTCAGGCCTGGGAGGCGACCGGGGTAAAGCGCCCGGACCCACGGCTGCTGGCCGAACTGGTCTGTGCTATCCGCCGTAGCAAGCTGCCGGACCCGGATGTGCTGGGTAATGCCGGCAGCTTCTTCAAAAATCCCTTGGTCGCTGCGGACCAGGCACTGGCGCTGGCCGAACAGTATCCGCAGTTGCCGCAGTATCCTCAGTCGGGTGGTCAGTACAAGCTGGCGGCGGGCTGGTTAATCGAGCAGGCCGGCTGGAAAGGCCGTCGACTTGGGCCTGTGGGTGTGCATAGCGAGCAGGCGCTGGTGCTGGTCAACCATGGTGGTGCCCGTGGGCGGGATGTGCTGGTCCTGGCCGATGCCGTAGCAGCGGATGTGCAGGCACGGTTTGGCGTGGCGCTGGAGCGTGAACCGGTGTTACTGGGGCAGGTCGGTTAAAAGAAAACACAGATCAAACAGGTTCTGCGGCTGCGCGACAACCGATTAACAGGTTGTCAGGATGCTGTGCAATTGATCAGCGTTTGCTGAATAAAAAGGGGATGCCGATTGGCATCCCCTTTTTTGCTGGCAGCGCTGGATCAACGCTGTTCAGGCTCCACTGCAGTGCTCGGCTGTACCGCGTCCTGCGGTTCTGCCTCACCGTCAGCATCGCTGCCGGGCTCGATCAGCAGGCTGGCCTGTTCTGGACGCAGTGGCTCGCTGGCCGGCTGTTCAACCTCGGCGGCAACCTCGGCAGGCAGGTCGGCCTGTGGCTCTGCAACAGGTGCGGTCTCGGCAGCTACCTCAGTCTCGACAAGGGCTGCGGGCTCGACAGCCGCTTCGCTGGCCACCGCGACAGGTGCTGTGTCGTTGTCCACCGGCTGGGCTGTCTCGACGGTTGCTTCTGCAACCGGTTGGCTGACAACCTTGGTAGCTTCAGTTGCCGGTTCTGCTGCGTCGACAACCGGGCTGGGCGCATCGGCCTGGGCCTGCTCGGCAGCCGCCTGTTCCTCGGCGAGGCGCTTGGCTTCCAGCTGACGGCGGCGGATTTCGCGGGGGTCATTGTAGGCGCGACCGCTTTCGGTCAGGGCTGGCATCGCTTCAGGCTGTGCCTCGGGCGCAGCTTCTGCGGCGGGTTGCGGTTCGACTGCTACTGCTGCAGGGGACTCGCTGACCTCGGCAACAGGCGCTTCAGCGGTAACCGACTCCGGCTGGGCTTCGGCTTGCGCAGGGGCTTCAACGGCGGTTTGTTCCAGGCTCAGTTGGGTATCCAGCTGGCTGGATTGCTGCTCGGCAAAACGGCTGGCGGCACTGGCCAATGAGGCTTCCAATACTTCAGCGGTTTCACCCAGGGTCTGCTCGACAGGCTGGCTAACCGGCTCGATGGCTACATTTTCGATGCTGGTGGCTTCGGCTGCTGTTGCCGCGGCCTCTACTTCGGTTTGCTGCTCGACAGCTGTGCCGTCGGCATCAGTTTCAGCCTCGTTCTGGGCTTCGGCTTCAGGGCGACGACGGTTGTTGCGGCGACGCTGGCTATTGCGCGAACGGCGACGCGGACGCTCCTGTCCGTCGACGGCATTGTCTTCGCTGGATTCATCCGCGCTGTCGGCAATATCCTCGACCAGTTCGGCAGCGGCAGTGCTGGCTGCAGCGGCAACAGCAACCCCGGCGACTTCGCTGGCAGCCGGGTGCGGCTGGCGCTGCGGCGCCTGAACGGCGGCCTCGTCAGCTACCGCTGTCTGGCGGGTTGTATCACGGGTTTCGCTGTCCTGATTGCGGCGACGGCGGCGGCCTTCACCACGGTTTTCGCTGCTGCTGTCACGTACTTCACCCTCGACCTGCGGGGAGGCGGCCGGTGTTGCTCGCTCGTTACGCGGTTGGCGCTCCTCGCGAGGCGCGCGCTCCTGGCGTTCCTCTCGCGGGGCGCGTTCGGCACGTTCCTCTCGCGGTGCGCGTTCCTGACGGGGGCGATCGCCACGTTCGCCACGGTCATTGCGATTGCGGCGGTTGCGGTTGTTACGGCGCTCGTCATTGCGGCGCGGCTCATCCGAACGCTGCGCCTGACGCTGCGGCTTGGACGGCTCGGCTTGCACGTCTGTTTCCGGCTGCTTGTTCTGGGCAAACAGCGATACCAGTGAGCGGATCATGCCCTTGAACAGGCCGGGCTGGGTATCTACCAGCGACTGGGTAGGAGCGGTGGCCGGAGCGGGTTCGGCAGCGGTCTGCGCCGGGGCCGGGCGTGAGGGCGCAATAGCCTTGACGGCAGCTTCCTGGCGGACCACGGTGCGGGTCTGGCTGACCGGCTGCGGAGCGGCTTCTTCTTCGCTTTGCACGCTGATGCTGTAACTGCTTTCACCGCTGAGTACGGACTCGTTGTCATCACGCAGGCGCTGAACATCGAAGTGCGGCGTTTCCAGGGCCTCGCTGGGGATCACCAGCAGACGCACGCGGGTACGCTTCTCGATGCTCACCAGCACTTCGCGCTTCTCGTTGAGCAGGAAGCTGCCGACGCTGATCGGCACCAGTGCGCGCACCTCGGCGGTACGGTCCTTGAGTGCTTCTTCCTCGATCAGGCGCAGTACCGACAGTGACAGCGACTCGACATCGCGGATGGTGCCGCGGCCGTTACAGCGCGGGCAGACGATACCGCTGGTCTCGCCGAGTGACGGGCGCAGGCGCTGACGGGACATTTCCAGCAGACCGAAACGCGAAATGCGGCCAATCTGCACGCGGGCACGGTCAGCCTCAAGGCTTTCGCGCATGCGATCCTCGACTGCCCGCTGGTTTTTCGCCGGGGTCATGTCGATAAAGTCGATGACGATCAGGCCGCCGATGTCACGCAGGCGCAACTGGCGGGCGATTTCCTCGGCTGCTTCCAGGTTGGTTTGTAGCGCGGTCTCCTCGATGTCACCGCCCTTGGTGGCGCGCGCCGAGTTGATGTCGATGGAAACCAGGGCTTCGGTATGGTCGATGACGATGGAGCCACCGGAGGGCAGTTTCACTTCGCGTTCAAAGGCGGTTTCGATCTGGCTTTCGATCTGGAATCGGTTGAACAGCGGTACGCTGTCCTCGTACAGCTTGATCTTGCTGGCGAACTGCGGCATCACCTGGTCAATGAAGGCCAGTGCGTCGTCGCGAACCTGCGGGTTGTCGATCAGCACCTCGCCGATATCCTGGCGCAGGTAATCGCGGATCGCGCGGATGATGACATTGGACTCCTGATAGATCAGGAACGGAGCAGGGCGCTCGGCGGAGGCGGTCTTTACCGCGCCCCACAGTTGCAGCAGGTAATCGAGGTCCCACTGCAGTTCCTCGGCGCTGCGGCCAAGTCCGGCGGTGCGAACGATCATGCCCATATCGGCGGGCACATTCAGGCTGTTCAGTGCTTCGCGCAGTTCGTTGCGCTCCTCACCCTCGATGCGGCGGGAAATGCCACCGGCGCGCGGGTTGTTCGGCATCAGTACCAGGTAGCGGCCGGCCAGGCTGATAAAGGTGGTGAGTGCAGCACCCTTGTTGCCACGCTCTTCCTTGTCGACCTGGACAATGACTTCCTGACCTTCCTTGAGTACGTCCTTGATATTGACGCGGCCTTCCGGCTGCTTGATGAAGTACTCGCGGGAGATTTCCTTGAGCGGCAGGAAACCGTGACGTTCAGAGCCGAACTCGACGAAGGCGGCTTCCAGGCTGGGTTCTACCCGGGTAATACGCCCCTTGTAGATGTTGGCTTTTTTCTGTTCACGGGCTCCGGATTCAATATCCAGATCGAACAGGCGCTGGCCATCTACCAGTGCGACACGCAACTCTTCGGGCTGGGTTGCGTTGATGAGCATTCTTTTCATAAGTACCGTTGGCGTTCCAGTTGCTTGCCGGATCGCACGCACACGGCACCCTGACTCTAACGAGGTGTCAGGTGTGTTTCTGTTTGGGCCAACCTTGCCCTTTGCAGATCAATTGTCACTGCCCTGGGCAGTGACAGCACGACTGTTGCTGGCGAGTACAGAGAACTTCTTGGGGGAGGAATCAGCCGGACTGGGGACTGGGACAGCCTGCAAAGGCGGCTGTCAACGCTGGTCACATGATCCTGAAGCTGTGCATCTCCACCTGGACACTTACCCATCAAATCGGGTGCCGCTAGCGGCTTTGCGCAGAGCGGGTTTAAATTACCTATCACCTGCCGGTGGGGCAGGTGTACTGTGGCTGGCCTGTCATCCACGACGCCCTTGCGTTGCGCGGATCGGCTCTGACCGATGTTTCTGGGATGTTTCGCCGGCATTTTCAACGGCGTTTCCCGGCTGCATGACGCGCAGCTCGGCGGACTATAGCAGCAATTATCAAGTGCTTCAAATGCAAGAAAAAATGTATGATGCGCCGATGAAAACCGATACCCCCGCAAGCACTTCGCCAAGTCCGTCTGTGCGCATCGAACTGATCACCGAGGATCAGGCCGGACAGCGCATCGACAACTTCCTGATGACCCGACTCAAGGGCGCGCCACGCACCCTGGTGTACCGTATCTTGCGCAAGGGCGAGGTGCGCGTGAACAAGGGGCGGGTCAAGCCGGAATACCGCCTGCAGGCGGGTGACCAGTTGCGCATTCCGCCGGTACGCCTGCCCGAGCCGGACCAGCCGGCCAAGCTGGGCAAGGGGCTGCTGGAGCACCTGGAAAGCTGTGTGCTGTATGAGGACAAGGGGTTGCTGATCGTCAACAAGCCGGCGGGTCTGGCGGTGCATGGCGGTAGCGGGCTGAGTTTCGGGCTGATCGAGGCGATGCGACAGCTACGCCCGGACTGCCCGCAACTGGAGTTGGTGCATCGGTTGGACCGGGATACATCGGGCTGCCTGATGATTGCGAAAAAGCGCAGCATGCTGCGCCACCTGCATGCCGCGCTGCGTGGTGACGGCGTTGACAAGCGCTATCTGGCCTTGGTGCGCGGGCGCTGGCCGACCTCGCTGCGCAAGGTGCATGCGCCGCTGCGCAAGAACAATCTGCGATCTGGCGAACGTATGGTTGAGGTTAACGTTGAGGGCAAGGAATCGCTTACCGAATTCAGTGTGGTACGACGCTTTGAGGATGTGGCAACGCTGATTGAGGCACGGCCGATTACCGGGCGTACCCATCAGATCCGCGTGCATGCCCGACATGCCGGGCATGCGATTGCCGGGGATGACAAGTATGGTGATGAGGATTTCAGTCGGCTGATTGCCGGCCTGGGTAGTCGGCGTCTGTTTTTGCATGCGCGCTCGCTACGCGTGCAGTTGCCGGATGAGCAATGGCTGGAGGTGTCCGCCGAACCGGGTGAGGAGTGGAGCAGCTTGTTGGTGAAGCTGGAGGGCTACCGTGGTTGATACGCTGATTTTTGATTGGGACGGCACCCTGGTGGATTCGGTCAGCAAGATTGTCGCCGCCATGCAGCTGGCTGCCGATCAGGTGGGCTTGCCGCCAGCCAGCGATGAGGCGGTGCGTGGCATTATCGGGCTTGGTTTGCCGGAAGCGATTGCCGTGCTCTACCCGCAACTGGATGATGCTGCGCTGGTCGAACGCCTTGGGCGTGCCTACAGCGACACCTATCTGGAGCTGGAGCAAAAGCCCTCGCCGATGTTCGACGGGGTGCTGGAGGCGCTGCATGGCTGGCGTCAGCAGGGGTTACGTCTGGCAGTGGCTACCGGCAAGAGTCGGCGTGGTCTTGAGCGGATTTTGCAGTTGCATGACCTGCAGCGGTTTTTTGATGCCACCCGCTGCGCCGACGAAACCGCCAGCAAGCCGGATCCGCGCATGCTCTATGAGTTGCTGGGTGAGCTGGATCGTACTCCGCAACAGGCGGTAATGGTTGGTGATAGCGGATTTGACCTGCAGATGGCGCACAATGCCGGGGTGACGCCGATAGCCGTAAGCTACGGCGCGCAGTCACGCGAGTTGCTGTTGCCGCATGCGCCCGCCGTGTGTCTGGATCATTTTCAACAACTGGATGTCTGGCTGGCCTCGCGCCTGGCCGGGCGTTCATATGGAGAGATTGTCTGATGTCTGAGGATCGCTGGACCCAGAGTCCAATGCAGGCCCGTGAATCTGCCGGCATGCCGGGAACTGTCGAGGATGCCAAGGCCTGGAAGCTGCTTGAGGGCAGTCTGCAGGCGTCAATCATCGAGCAGCGCCGGGCGCGGCGCTGGGGCATATTTTTCAAGAGCCTGACCTTCCTTTATCTGTTTGGCGCAATTGCGCTGTTTTCGCCATTGGCCAATCTGGATTCGCGACAGGCGATGAGCAAGCCGCATGTGGCGCTGATTGAGGTGCGCGGCATGATTGCCCAGGGTCAGGAGGCCAGTGCCGACAATCTGGTCACCGCACTGCGCCGGGCCTTCGAGAACGAGCAGACCCGTGCGGTGATCCTGCGCATCAACAGTCCCGGTGGCAGTCCGGTGCAGGCCGGTTATGTGTATGACGAGATCCGCCGGCTGCGCGGCCTGCACCCGGATATCAAGGTGCACGCGGTGATTACCGATCTGGGCGCTTCCGGTGCCTATTATATAGCTGCCGCCGCTGACAGCATTTATGCCGACAAGGCCAGTCTGGTGGGCTCGATCGGCGTAACCGCTGCCGGTTTCGGTTTTGTCGGCACCCTGGACAAGCTGGGTATCGAGCGTCGCACCTATACTGCCGGCGAACACAAGGCATTCCTTGATCCGTTCCAGCCGGAAAAGCCGGATGAGCGCGAGTTCTGGCAGTCAGTGCTGCAGACTACCCATCAGCAGTTTATTGATCAGGTGGTGCAGGGGCGTGGTGATCGTTTGAAGGAACATCCGGATATGTTCAGCGGACTGGTCTGGTCCGGTGAGCAGGCGCTGGAGCTGGGCCTGGTGGATGGTCTGGCCAGTTCCTCGACGGTGGCGCGGGATGTGGTCGGCGTCGACAATCTGGTCGACTTCAGTTACCGCGAATCGCCGCTGGAGCGTTTTGCCCGCCAGCTCGGTACCAGTGTCGGCAATACCCTGGCGTTGCACCTTGGGTTCGGGGCGCCGGGGTTACGCTGAGTAGTGTGTCAAGGCCAGGGTCTTTGCTCGCTCGGATTGATGCGGCTCGATTGCTGGTAGTCAGTGCTGGACCGTGCCCGGCCAGGGATGGCTGGGCGCGAGCCTACAGGGATGTACTTGCGGCGTGTCCAGCACTGACTGCCAGCAATGGAGCTTGCACGGAACACGGAAGATGAGTGCGTTGATCGATCACGGGATAACAACCCCTTCCTCTGCCAGCATATCGCACAGGGCAATCAGCGGCAGGCCGATCAGGCTGTTCGGGTCGCGGCCCTCAAGGGCGCTGAACAGGCTGATGCCCAGTCCCTCGACGCGGAAACTGCCGGCGAAGTCCCAGGGTTGCTCCAGCGCTATATAGCGACGGATGCGCGCATCATCCAGTTCGCGGAAATGCACATGGAACGGCTCGCAATGGCGTTGCAGGCGCCCGCTGGCGGTATTCAGCAGCACCAGCGCGGTATAAAAGCTGATGCGCCGTCCGCTGCAGCGGCGCAGTTGCTCGAAGGCGCCCTCGGCTGTGCCCGGTTTGCTGACCGGCTGGCCGTCAAGCAGCAGTACCTGATCCGAGCCTATGATCAGGTGGTTCGGATACTCCGCTGCCAGCGCGAGGGCCTTGCCTTCTGCCAGGCGCAGGCACAATTGCTCGGGGTTTTCTCCCGCCAGCGGACTTTCATCGATGTCCGGGCTGGCGCACTCGAAGGGGACGCGCAGGCGTTCAAGTAACTGGCGGCGCCAGGGTGAGGAAGAGGCGAGCAGCAGGGCAGGCATGACTGACTCCGTGAGCAGGTGGAGCCGCATTTTAGCCATGCTGGCTACTGGTGCAGCAAGCCGGATTTGACCTGCAAATTGTTTTGACAGACGGGGTCTGTATCCCTAGAATTGCGCGCTTATGTCCGGACCCATACCTGCACACGTAGAACCTCGCAAGCTGACTGATCGCGCCGTCGCCTTTAATGGGCAGCTCGACAGTCGCCTGATGCCGCGTCTGAGCGCTCTGTTGCATGAGCCGGCAGGCTTGGCCGAGGTTCAATTGCAGTTCGAGCGTGCCGAACAAGGTGTTCGGCTCATGCGGGGATACTACCGCCTTGATGTAACGCTGATCTGTCAGCGTTGCCTGGAGTCGGTAACATTGCCACTCGACAGCCGTTGCGTGGTTGGGTTCGTGGATAGTGACGAGGCTGCCCGACAGCTGCCCCGTTCCTATGAACCGGTGATTGTGGATGATGAGACGCTTGATCTGCATGCGCTGATCGAGGATGAACTGTTGCTGGCACTGCCGGCCGTCCCCATGCATCCCGATGAACACTGTCAGCATCCGTCGGGCTTCCAGCCCGACCCTGATGATTCGGACAAGGCTGAGAAGCCCAATCCCTTCAGTGTGCTGGCAACTTTGAAACGCGATATCTAAAGCTCAGGAGCTTACCGTCATGGCTGTACAGCAGAACAAAAAGTCTCGTTCCGCACGCGGCATGCGTCGTTCGCACGACGCTCTTACTGCACCCGCTCTGTCCGTGGACAACGCCACTGGCGAGACCCATCTCCGTCACCACGTGTCTCCGGATGGCTTCTACCGCGGCCGTCAGGTGGTCAGCAAGGGCAACGACGAATAACACCCTTGTCCACGTCAGTCTGCATAGCGATTGATGTGATGGGCGGGGACCACGGTCCCCGCTGCGTTGTTCCCGCCGCCGCCGATGCCCTGCGGCGTAATCCCGATCTGCATTTGCTGCTGGTCGGTCTGCGTCAGCCCCTGCTTGACGAAGTCGAGCGCCATGCGCTGCCTGCTGATCGCGTTACCCTGCATTTCTGCACCGAAACTATTGAATCTGATGACTCGCCCGCCAGCATGCTGCGCGGCAAGCGTGATGCGTCCATGCGCGTGGCCCTTGAGTTACTGCGCGACGGGGCGGCTGACGGCTGCCTGAGTGCTGGTAATACCGGGGCGCTGATGGTGCTGTCGAGATCGCTGCTGGGCATGCTGGAGGGTGTCGAGCGCCCGGCGATCATGGCGGCCTTGCCGGTGGCGGGCAAGCCTTGCCATGTGCTGGATCTGGGTGCGAATGTCGACTGCTCGGCGCGTCAGCTATTCGAGTTTGCCCTGATGGGCTCGGTGGCGGTGTCGGAAATGTACGGACTGCCGTCGCCGCGCATTGGCTTGCTGAATATCGGCCATGAGCTGAACAAGGGCGGACAGCAGGTGCGTGAGGTGTCCGAGTTGCTGCGCCAGTGTGCATCCCTCAACTATATCGGTCATGTTGAAGGGGACGGCTTGTTCCGTGACCAGGCCGATGTGGTGGTATGTGACGGCTTCGTGGGTAACGTGGTACTCAAGGCTAGCGAAGGGCTGGCGGTCTATTTGCAGCAGGAGATTCGTCAGGCCTTGGCCAACAGCCTGTTGCTGCGCTGTATGGCGCCACTGCTGCGCCGGGCTCTGCGCCCGGTTACCCAGCGACACGATCCGACTGCCTATAATGGTGCCAGTCTGCTCGGGTTGCCCAAGGTGGTGGTAAAGAGTCACGGCGCAGCCGGTGAACAGGCCTTTGCTGCGGCCATTGATTACACCGTGCGCGCCTGCCAGGCCGGTTTGCCGCAACGGATTGCCGGGCGTGTGGCGCAGGTCGACCGGTCACTGTGACCCGCTGCGGCTGCCGGCCATCCAAAACCGAAAGCTCGATACCAACAACATATCCGCAACGAGGAATACCGCATGTCCCAAAGCCTCGCTTTCGTCTTTCCCGGTCAGGGTTCACAGTCAATCGGCATGCTTGCCGATCTGGCCAGCGAGCATCAACTGATCGTTGATACCTTCAGCGAAGCCTCTGACGCGCTTGGCTACGACCTGTGGCAACTGGTCAGCCAGGGGTCTGAATCCGACCTGAATCGCACCGACATTACCCAGCCAGCCATTCTGGCGGCTTCGATTGCCCTGTGGCGCCTGTGGTGTGCGCAGAGCAACCTGCGTCCGGCCTGGGTGGCTGGTCACAGTCTGGGTGAGTACTCGGCGCTGGTGGCTGCCGGTGTGCTGGAGTTTGCCGACGCAGTGAAGCTGGTGCGCCGGCGCGGCGAGCTGATGCAGCAGGCGGTTCCCCAGGGAGAGGGTGGCATGGCGGCGATTCTTGGTCTTGAGGATCAGCAGATCATTGATCTGTGCGCCAGCGCTGCCGCCGGGCAAGTGGTCAGTGCGGTGAACTTCAATGCCCCCGGCCAGGTAGTGATCGCCGGTCACGCAGCTGCAGTCGAGCGCGCCATCGAGGCCTGC
>Ga0194137_10002255_pt1 | contig 11440 bp, 13 predicted proteins | sample TARM_MetaG_T3_14_FD_134025 | JGI IMG/M metagenome (GOLD analysis project Ga0194137, IMG submission 134025) | Freshwater microbial communities from Pennsylvania, USA, analyzing microbe dynamics in response to fracking - TARM_MetaG_T3_14 (version 2) | ecosystem: Environmental > Aquatic >...
GCTTGCCTTTGACCCCTTGGGGGGCGTGTGGAATTTCAGACGGGCTGCAAAGGTTCCTCGATCGATGAAAAATGCTTGCACATAGCAGCGGAGCAATCGAATGATTCGTGGAGAAACGACAGCTGCCGACCTAAGGGGGACCCGCATGCTTTTGCGGGATTAGGCAGCTAAGCGGTCGCCTTTGAAGACGGATTTCAACCCTGTTGAATCTGATCAGGAAATACGGCTTCAACAGCGATCGGAACGATCATTTGAATGCGCAGCGGTGTAAAAGCAGGCAGTCTGAATACGAGGAATCTTTGCCATGCCAAGGATAGAATTTCAAAGGCGGCCAAGGAGAGAAAAGCTTTGAGAAACATACGGATGAAGGTAGCCTACGACGGCACCGCCTACAGCGGATTTCAATCCCAGCCGGGAGGAAATACGGTCCAGGACGTCATTGAGCAGGCGATCGAGGTGCTTACGGATGCTAAAACCCACATCACCGCCTCAGGAAGAACGGATGCCAGAGTGCATGCCTTGGGGCAGGTGTTCAACTTTTACACCGAGGCGCAGATAGCGGTTGAACGGTGGTCCCTGGCTCTCAACAGCCGGCTGCCCTCCGATATAAGAATCGTGGAGAATGCGGTGGAAGTACCGCTTGAATTTCACTCCAGATATGCAGCCAAGCGCAAGACATACCGTTATTCGATCTATACCGGCAAATTCAATGACGTCTTCCGCCGTAATTATCATTTTCATCATCCAGCACCACAATTGAACGTCGGGGCCATGCGCAGAGCGCTTGAATATATCGTTGGCGAACATGACTTCACCTCGTTCACAACGGTCCATTCGGACAAGATCTCGCATGTGAGGACGATTTACGAGGCGGAGCTTCGGCAGGAGGGCCCTCACCTGGATCTTTATTTGACGGGGAACGGCTTCCTTTACAATATGGTCAGGATCATAACCGGGACGCTGCTGCTCGTCGGCAAAGGCAAGCTGGATCCGGATTCGATGGGCGGAATCATTCTGGCCAAGAATCGTCAAGCAGCCGGCCCGACGGCCGTTCCTTATGGATTGACGCTGGTTGAAGTGGATTATGGCGAGCAATCCTGACTGCAGATGTTTGGAACAGTTTCCTAGGATAAATATACCGGTCCGATATCGTGATATTATCGTGATTCGATTCCAAAAATCCTTGCACTGGGCGCTCCGTTATTGTAATATATAACTTGTGCTTTCTTATTGGCTCTCCCACAGCCCCGCGTAAGAAAGTCACAACCCGAAAGGCAACACAAGCAATAACCCTACCATGATAATTGACCTTGAAACGTGTGTTTCATGATAAATGATCGTAAACATTGAAGGAGGATCCCCTCATGCGCTCCACTTATATGGCTAAGCCTACCGAAGTTCAACGCAACTGGCACATCGTTGACGCTGAAGGCCAAACGCTTGGCCGTCTGGCCAGCGAAGTTGCAAGCCTGATCCGCGGCAAGCACAAGCCGCAATTCACTCCACATATCGACACCGGCGATTTCGTCGTTGTCATCAACGCGGAGAAAATCGTTCTGACAGGCAACAAATGGAATGACAAGAACTACTACCGTCACTCCATGCACCCAGGCGGTTTGAAAGTGACTCCTGCCAAGGACCAGCTGATCAAGAAGCCTGAGAGCCTCGTTGAGTACGCCGTACACGGCATGCTTCCTAAGAACCGTCTCGGCAACAAAATGAAGCTGAAGCTCAAAGTATACGCTGGATCGGAACATCCGCACCAAGCACAAAATCCGGTAGCTTACGAGCTGCGCGGTTAATTAGAAGGAGGACCCTACAATGGCTCAAGTTCAATACTATGGAACTGGTCGTCGTAAGCACTCCGTAGCACGCGTACGTCTCGTGCCGGGTGAAGGACGAATCATTATCAACAAGCGCGAAATGGACGATTACTTCGGTCTTGAAACGCTGAAGCTGATCGTTAAACAACCGCTTGCCCTGACGGAAACAGTCGGCAAATACGACGTGATCGTCATCGCGCATGGCGGCGGCACTTCCGGTCAAGCCGGTGCCATCCGTCACGGCATTTCCCGCGCTCTGCTCAAAGCAGATCCGGAATTCCGTCCATCCCTGAAGCGCGCTGGATTCCTGACGCGTGACCCGCGGATGAAAGAACGTAAGAAGTACGGCCTCAAAGCAGCTCGTCGTGCTCCTCAGTTCTCGAAACGTTAATAGGTTTTACAAGCACCTTTTCCGCTGTCGCGGAAAAGGTGTTTTTTGTAGGCGGCCGGCGAAAGCTATAGGGGACTTATATCGTTAAGAGCAGATTTTAAGCTAAACGGGTAGAACTCTACTCCGCACAAGGCAAAGGCTTCAACCTATCTCCAAGGCTTACATAAGAAAGGAAGATGACCCATGAATTCGAATTTCCGCAAACCCGTTTACTTCAATCACGACGGAGGTGTCGACGATCTCGTCTCCCTCTTTTTGCTGCTTCAAATGAAAGATGTCGATCTGATCGGCGTATCCGTAATCGACGCGGATTGCTACGTGGAGCCGGCCGTATCAGCGAGCCGCAAGATCATCGACCGTTATGGCGCTCCGGAGCTGAAGGGATTGGAAGTTGCCCGTTCCGATTCCCGAGGAAAAAACCCGTTTCCAAAGGATTGGCGCATGCATGCATTCTATGTCGATGCCCTTCCTTTGCTGAATGAGCGCCCTGAGGTCGTTACGCAAGAGGCTGCGAAGCCGGCGCATCTGGATATCGTGGACAAGCTTCAGGCAAGCAAGGAGCCGGTGACCTTGCTGTTCACGGGACCGCTCACGGATCTTGCCCGGGCTCTCGACGTCGACAGCTCCATTGAAAGCAAGATCGAGAAGCTGTACTGGATGGGCGGAACGTTCCTTCCGGAAGGCAACGTGCACGAGCCCGAGCATGACGGCACGGCGGAATGGAACAGCTATTGGGATCCCGAGGCCGCCAAGCGTGTATGGGACAGCGGCATCGCGATCGATATGGTTGCGTTGGAAAGCACGAACAAAGTGCCGCTCATGGTGGAAACCCGCAAGGAGTGGGCGCAGAACCGCCGTCATGAGGGAATCGACTTCCTGGGGCAATGTTATGCTACCGTTCCTCCGCTCGTTCACTTCGCGACCAACTCCACTTATTATTTGTGGGATGTCCTGACGACCGCGATCATCGGCAAGCCTGAGCTCGTATCCTCGAGAGAGGCGACTTGCGACGTCATCCCATCCGGTCCGTCTCAAGGACGCACGGTGGAAAAGGAAGGCGGAAGAAAGGTTACCGTCGTGGACGACGTGAACCGCGATGCTTTCTTCGAATACTTGACGGAGCTTGCCCGCAATGCGGACAAGGATGGAGTGCACCGCATAAGATAGCCTTATCCAATGGATAAGAAACCCTTATACAGCAAGGAATTTCGGGCTTTTTTGATGAATTAAACAATTGCTCAACGGCAACGTTCCCCTTATAATCATAGTAAAGCATACTTTTTTACTTGGTATTAATGATTAGGAGGGGAACCACCTTGAACCTTTTGGAAAAAGAAGCCCTGATTACCGAGCAGGCGGTTAAGCTGGAAACGGCATCGCCGGAGGAAATCCTCAAATACGCAGTCGAAACCTTCCCGAATATTACGTTTGCCTGCAGCTTTGGAGCCGAGGACGTCGTTCTCGTCGACATGCTGCAGAAAATAAGCCCGCGTTCGGACATTTTCTATCTGGATACCGACTTTCACTTCGCGGAGACGTATGAGACGCGCGACCGGATGGAAGCCAAATACGGCATCAAGTTCGTTCAGGTGAAGCCGGTGCTCACGCCGGAGGAGCAAGCGGCCCAGCATGGCGAGGAGCTGTGGAAGAGCGATCCCAATGCTTGCTGCAACATCCGCAAGGTCGAACCGCTCACCCGCATCCTGTCCCAATACGAGGCATGGATTACCGGCATCCGCCGCGATCAGGCGCCGACGCGCGCGAACGCCAAGAAGATCGAATACGATACGAAATTCGGGCTTGTCAAATTCAACCCGATCGCGGATTGGACTTCCGAGGACGTCTGGAACTATATCCGGGAGAACGACATCATCTACAACCCTCTGCATGACCGCAACTTCCCGAGCATCGGCTGCGAGCAGTGCACGCGCCAGGTCGCTCCGGGCGAGGACCCTCGCGCGGGACGCTGGTCGGGCAACGACAAAACCGAATGCGGACTGCATAAATGAGCCGCGGGGAGGACAAGGACATGGCAAGCATCAAGCCTCATGGCGGCGAACTGGTAAACCGAATTGCAGAGGGGGCCGAGCGCGAGCGCCTGCTGCAGGAAGCCGGCAGCCTCACGGCTTTGACGGTAGATAATTGGACGATCTCGGATCTGGACCTCATCGGCGTCGGAGCGTTCTCGCCCTTGACGGGATTCCTCGGCGAAGAGGATTACCGCTCGGTCGTGGACCGGATGCGTCTGTCCAGCGGAATCGTATGGAGCATTCCGATTACGCTGGCTGTAGATGAAGCGGCAGCTTCCGAACTGTCCGCGGGACAGCGCGTCGCCCTCAAGGGCGAGGACGGAGTCGTCTATGCGCTGCTGGACGTGGAGAGCGTCTATGCGGTCGATCAGAAGCATGAAGCCGTGCAGGTGTTCAAGACGGATGATCTCGAGCATCCCGGCGTGAAAAAGCTCTTCTCCCGTCCGAATACGTACGTCGGCGGTCCGATTACCGTTCTGAACCGGCCGCAGCCGGAAAAGTTCGGCGAGTTTTATTTCGATCCGGCGCAGACGCGCCAGATTTTCGCCGATAAGGGCTGGAAGACGGTCGTTGGCTTCCAGACGCGCAATCCAGTCCACCGCGCCCATGAGTTCATCCAGAAATGCGCGATGGAAATTGTAGACGGGCTTTTCCTCAATCCGCTTGTCGGAGAGACCAAATCGGATGATGTGCCGGCCAATGTGCGGATGAAGAGCTATCTGGCCCTGCTGGACAATTACTACCCGGAAAGCCGGACGTTTCTCGGGGTATTCCCGGCGGCTATGCGTTATGCGGGCCCGCGCGAAGCGATTTTCCACGCGCTCGTGCGGAAGAATTACGGCTGCACGCATTTCATCGTCGGGCGCGACCATGCCGGAGTCGGCGATTACTACGGCACCTATGAGGCCCAGGATCTGCTGAAGACGTTCCCGGCGGAAGATCTGGACATCACCCCGCTGTATTTCGAGCACAGCTTTTTCTGCAAGAAATGCGGCAACATGGCTACGAGCAAGACTTGTCCGCATGACAAGTCGGAGCATGTCGCGCTCTCGGGCACGAAGGTTCGCGAGATGCTGCGCGGCGGCATCTGCCCGCCTCCGGAGTTCTCCCGTCCGGAAGTGGCCCAGATTCTCATTGAAGGCATGCAGGAGCAGCCTGCGAACGCCTAAGCCGGACAAACCGGAATGAATGAACGCCCTGTCCCATATAAATGATTAGAGCGCGGATGGCTTGCCACATGAGCCCCGCGGTTACCGATCATCTATGCGGGATGGGGTGTTTTTTTGACAAAAAAAGTGGCCGAAGACAATAGGCATGGCCTGTACCGCAGCCGCAGACGCGTCGTCGTCTGGATGAATCCGCGGGGCTGGACCCGGCTGGGCATCATCGCAGGCATGCTGGCGCTTCTCGCCTGGATGCTGACGGAGCAGATGCCGGCGGCCCGCACATGGAGCGACTGGTCCATGCCGCTGAGCGGCAGGACGATCGTGCTCGATGCGGGACACGGCGGGCCGGATGGAGGCGCAGTAAGCAAAAGCGGCTTGGTCGAGAAGGATCTCAACCTGGCGATCGTGCTCCAGCTGCGGGATTATCTGCAGCAATCGGGCGCCCTTGTATACGTGACGAGGGAGGGAGATACGGATCTGGCTTCACCGGATACGAAAGCCTACCGCAAACGGAAGAGCGAGGATTTGGCGAAGCGGGCCAAATTCGTGCAGGAGCATCAAGCGGATCTTATGATCAGCATCCACATGAACAGCATCCCTTCGCCCAAATGGTCGGGAGCCCAGACGTTCTACTACCCGAACCATGAAGGCAATGCCGCGCTTGCAGCTCTCATCCAGGATGAGATCCGCGTCAACCTGCAGAATACGGAGCGCGTGGCCGCCAAGGCTCCCAATACAGTGTATCTGCTCCAAGCCGTCGATACGGTGCCGAGCGCTCTTGTCGAGGTAGGCTTCCTGTCGCATCCGGGCGAGGCCGCCAGGCTTGGCGACGCCGGGTATCAGAAGCAGGTGGCGGCGGCGGTCTATCAGGGCATTCTCCGCTACAGCAGCGGCGAACGTCCTTCCGGCAGCTCCTCCAGCCCGTCTTCGCCGCTCCCATCTCCGGCGGCAAGGCCGTAGGAGAGGAGAGAAATCCGATTTCATTATGCTATAATGGAATGGATTTATGCGGAAGGTGGAGAGTGGAACATGCTTACACGTGAACTCGTGATAGAGGCTGTCAATTCGGTGACGGCCGCTTTTGCCGCGGACGGGATTGCCGTCCGCGATATTATGGTGAGGGACGGTCAGGTATCGCTGACCGTCCTCACCCCCGGCGGCGGCGCGCAGCCGCCGCTGGAAGCCGCGCTGCGCGAAGCGCTGGCGCGGACAGGGGCCGAAGCCGTGCACCTGCGGCTGCGGCCCCTCGAGGCGCCGGCCGGCGGCGCAGGCACCGCCGCGGCTGGCGCCCCGGGCGCGGCAGCGGAGGCGAAGCCCGCTGCCGGCGCCGGTACAGGCGCCGCACCCGTGCGCGGGCACGGGGCAGGCCTGGAGGCGCTGCCGCTGCTGGCGGAGCGCAGCGGCACGCAGTTCATCGCCGTCGCCAGCGGCAAGGGCGGCGTCGGCAAGTCGACCGTCACCGTCAACCTGGCGGTGGCGCTCGCCCGCAGGGGCAAGCGGGTCGGCTTGATCGATGCCGACATCTACGGCTTCAGCGTGCCCGACATGATGGGCATCGAATCGCGGCCGGAGATCGTGGACGGCCGGATCGAGCCGATTGAGCGCTTCGGCGTGAAGGTCATCTCGATGGGCTTTTTCGTCGAGGACAACAGCCCTATCGTCTGGCGCGGCCCGATGCTTGGGCGGATGCTGCGCAACTTCTTCCAGGAAGTCGAGTGGGGAGAGCTGGATTATGTGCTGCTGGACTTGCCGCCGGGCACGGGCGACGTCGCGCTCGACGTTCACCAGATCTTGCCGCAGAGCAAGGAAATCATCGTGACGACCCCTCATGCGACAGCAGCCTTCGTCGCAGCCCGCGCCGGGGCGATGGCCATTACGACACAGCATGAGATCCTCGGAGTCGTGGAGAACATGTCCTATTACATGAGCCCGTCCACCGGCGAGAAGGACTATGTGTTCGGACGCGGGGGAGGGGCGAAGCTGGCGGAGACGCTGCACACTTCGCTGCTCGCTCAAGTGCCTCTCGGCGCGCCGGACAACCATGTTTCCGAGCCGGACTTCTCTCCGTCGGTGTACAAGGCGGAGACGGAGACGGGAGCCATCTATCTGGAGCTGGCCGATCAAGTCATCAGGCTGGCGCCGGCACATTGATTGTTCTTCATCGCCATTCAAAAAGGGCAGCCCCTGGATATCCGGGTGCTGCCCTTTTTGGCGTCTTCATGACTGGCCTTTACTGAAAGCTTGGCTTAAGGCTCAACCGCCTTTGTTCACCCAGTCCGAATATCCGCCTTTTGCTGTTTCGAGCTATAGCAGGCCCAGCCGCCTTTACGTCCTCATCAGCTTGATGTTCCGCTGCCCTCGCCGCTATCCTTGCTGTCGTCGCCGCCACCGCCGCCGTCTTCACCGCCGCTGTCGCCGCCTTCGCCGCCACCGCCGGAGCTCGTATCCACTTTCTCGCCCGGTTTGACGCGAAGCTCTTCCTGAACCGCTTTTTTGAGCAGGTCGAGGATTTCCACGCGGAAGAGCGGATTGGACATCGATTCCTGCATGATGGTCATGACCTGCTTGCGGTATTGCGAGCTCATGAGCACTTCGAGAATCATCTTGTCCATCTCCGGCGTTTTCATGGCCGAGATCAATTCCTTCTGGTACCCGGGATCTTTCATCAGCTCTTTGTGGATATCCTTGTTTTCTTTGTTGACCGCTTTGGCGAAGTCGCCGGCAAATCGGGTGTCCGTCATCAGCTTCTTGATCACTTTGTCGTAATCCGGCGACGTGATCGTTTCCTTGACAGCCATGCGCACACTTTCCGCATCCTGCACCGACAGCGACTTGATGCCGCTGCTCGACGTTCCCGCAGCGCTCATTTGGCTTTCCTGCAGCGCTTTCTGGGCGTCCTCCGTCTTGAGGATGTCGATCACCATGGATTTCATGTCTTTGTAGCTGGTCTGCTGGCCGCCTCCTCCTTGCGGCTCGGCGCCGCATCCGGTCAGAAGAACGGCAGCAAAAGCCGATATCGAAAAGCAGTACAAGGCCCGCTTGAGCTTCATGTCGAGGTTCCCCTTTCTTCGCTGTGCCGCCAAGTGTAGGATAGCGGCGATGATACGTACAGTATGCGCGAAGAGACGGGCGAATATCAGGGAAAGCCTTAGCTTTTTATTCCGTTCATGGTAAGATGAAGGATATGGCCAACTTCTCTGGGGGGATACATCCGCATGACGATCCGCAAGTGGTTTCACCTGTTCTGGACAACGCTGGCCTTGGGCGCCGCGACGACATTGATCGTCGGGGTCCTGATGCTTTTGACCGATAAGAGCTTCAGCGTATTCGGCTGGTCCGGATTCGGCTTCAACCTTTTCAATATGATGCTGGTGGGCTTGCTGATCGGCGCCTTCAGCCAGATGGGCTTTTTTGCTTATCTCACGGTCAATTACATCGCCCTGAGCGTATTCCGCAAAGCTTATCTATGGAATGCCTTGCAAGCGTATACGACTATTTTCGCGCTCGGATTCCTCGGCTATGTCCTATATGGCGCCCGCGAAGACTTGGGCAATGTCGTCTTCTGGGCTCTGCCGCTTGGAATCGCCGCCGTATCTTGGGCGGTCGGAGCATGGAAGAGCCGGATAACCAACAACCACGCCTTCATCCCGACGCTGTTCCTGATGGTTGTCGTGACCGCGATCGAGGCATGGCCGAGCTTTCAGCCTGGAGATGACGGCAGTGTAAGCACAAGCGCGATCCTCTTCATGATGGCTCCGCTTGTCGTCTGCAATGCCTACCAGATTCTGCTGCTTCACCGCATTACGGGCAGCAGAAAAGCCGTCGACGCGCCAGAGGCGAAGACGGCCTGAAAGAAGTTCTTGCGGCTGCCTACATATGGATGGTGACCGGCTCGCTGGATACGCCGTTGTCCCGCACTTCCTTGCCGGAAGCCTCCGTGCCGCTGATCAGCTGGGAAACGCTGACGAATTCATAGCCCTGGCTGCGGAGCTGGTCGATGATAATCGGAAGCGCTTCGTGGGTCTGCTTCACGGAATCGCTCGCATGAAGCAGCACGATATCGCCGGGATGGGCGCGCTTGAGCACTCGATCGACAATGTTTTGGGTTCCGATATTCATCCAGTCCTGGGAATCGGTGTCCCATTGGATGACCTTGTAGCCCAAGCTTTCCGAAACTTGAAGCACCCTTTTGTCAAAATCCCCGTTGGGGAGGCGGATGAGCTGGGGTGCTTTTCCCGTCTCCTGGGTAAGGATGGAGTGGGCTGTCTGGATCTGATTCTTGATTTCTTCGTCGGTCAGCTTGCTGTAGTTTTCGTGCTTGTGGCCGTGGCTGCCGATTTCCCAGCCGCTGTCAACGATGGATTTGACGATTTGCGGATGGGTTTGCGCCCAGGGAGAGGAGAGGAAGAACGTAGCGTTCTTGACGTTTTTCTCTTTAAGGATTTCAAGGATGGGCTCGGCCCGCTTTTCTCCCCAGCTGATATCGAAGGTCAAAGCGATGATTTTTTTGCTTGTCGGCACATCATAGATAGCGGCAGGCTGATCGTTCGCAAACACGGAGATTTGGTCCTTCTCGGTATAGATGACACCGGCGGCAAAAATGACGGCCACGGCCAAGAAGAAATAACGCCTGATTTTTCTTCCGTTGAATACATAAAAATGATTCATCGATGAACGGGCTCCTTTCGCGGCAAGCTTGGCTTGCTGTATGGATTAGTACAATCTATGCCCGTCCGTACGGGATATTCGCGCCGCAGCCTAATTTTAGGGGGAAATGGAATGAGCAATCGAATGAAAGCAAGCTTCGCATCCATCAAGCTGGTGCGCCGGCAGTTTTGGCTGGGATGCCTGCTGTTCGCGGCCGGCGCTTGGATCGGAGCGGTCAATGAAAGCTTCCATGCCATGCTTGAAGGTCAAATGAGCCAGATCCGGGATTTGGCCAAGACGCTTCAGGAAAGCGGCAATCCGACACTCAGCTTTTTCTTGTTCATTTTTTTCAATAATGCGGTAAAAGCGCTCGTTGTGATGGCGGCAGGCATTCTCTTCGGGGCGCTTCCGGTGTTTTTTCTCGTCATGAATGGCATGGTTCTCGGTTATTTATGGACGATTGAAGCGGCAGAAGCGGGAACGAGAGAGACGCTGCTTCATTTTACAAAAGGAATTCTGCCTCACGGCATCATCGAAATTCCCGTCATCATCCTCGCCGCCGCATATGGAATGAAGCTTGGGGGATATGTCTGGCGCTGGCTGGCGCTTGCTATGTCGGGAAGGGATACGGACTCTGTCCGGGCTGAATGGAAGGCTTATCTCCAAAGCCTTGTCCCTGCCGCAGCGATTGTCGTCCTGCTTCTTTTGGCAGCCGCGATAGTGGAAAGCACGCTGACAAGGTGGATTTTGCAGCTGTAATAAAACTTCCATTATTTGAGCATAACTGTAAAGCGGCATCAGACCATGGAATGTTCCAGACATTCAAGGAGGCACCCCGTTATGCTCGGAATACTTTTCAACGACAAGGAATGCAAGGAACTCGACTATGTGCTGCGCAAGGAATTGGACGAGATGCTGCTTGATTTAGGGGATTCCCGGCTCGACGTAGATATCAAACAGGCCATTACCCGCAGGTACCGGATCGTATTCCGGATGTTCGCCCGGATTGCGCCTCCGAGAGAGCTGTCCCGGTATGCGCTCAGGGTCAGAAACAACCGCTAAAAAAGATTGAAATAAAAGTGGAATAAAGGGTTGACGGTCCTGTACAGGCTGTGGTAAATTAATTCTCGCCCCTTCGAACGGGCTTCATAAGAAGACAGCAGACGACATACATAAAGCGACATGGTAATAAAAAACAGGTTGCAATGAATGATTCAGCTGTGGTATATTATGAAAGTCGCCGCTTGAAAGCGACATAGAAATTTGTTCTTTGAAAACTGAACAACGAGTGAAGCAAGTCAACGTTATAAATGAGCAAGTCAAACACCTTTATGGAGAGTTTGATCCTGGCTCAGGACGAACGCTGGCGGCGTGCCTAATACA
>Ga0194137_10002256_pt1 | contig 11431 bp, 9 predicted proteins | sample TARM_MetaG_T3_14_FD_134025 | JGI IMG/M metagenome (GOLD analysis project Ga0194137, IMG submission 134025) | Freshwater microbial communities from Pennsylvania, USA, analyzing microbe dynamics in response to fracking - TARM_MetaG_T3_14 (version 2) | ecosystem: Environmental > Aquatic >...
CTCTATAATAGTAGCTACTTTTATAACTGGATTGAAAGGTACCCATTCTAAAACAAATGAATATGAACCGCTCAATAGCTCTAAGTAAAGCAATTCGGTCATCAAGACTGATCTTAAGGTGCGGCATGAATGAAACAGCCACTAGAGGTCTGAAGTAACCTATACCGATTCTATTTAGACGATGCAACCATATCTTTTCAGCCTCAGTCAAGATTGAACTTTCTGGGAAATAACTTAAGTACCAATACTGGGCAAAATCTTTCAAGCTGTTTACGTACTCGAAAATTTCATTAGGGTTTAGTTTACTTCTAGTGATGTATCCATCTGGTGTCTTATGTTCTGATTCGACTTTACCAATTTGATTCTCATTCAAAATGGTATCTTTCTCAAAAATCTTGAGTGCTGAAAAATGATCCAGTAGAAACTCGATATAGTCATTCCCTCTATAACGAGTATATTGAAAGTAAATAGTCCAATGCGCTCTGAGGAACTCATCATCAATCAAAGGAATATTCTTATTTCGTCCGAGTTGGTAATACACTTCTTTCCAGGCGTTATTGATCAGCTTTCTCAATGCATCTTTGTCAGTTAAATCTAGTTCGTTATCTTCGTAAAGAGTTGTCAAATAAATTAACCTATTTTTTAAAAGTTCTAAATTAGAAAGTTTTTTACCACGATTATTCATTGTTTCAAAAGCAACAAAAACATCATAGTCATCTTCTATCTCATGTATATTAAACATGAGTCGGTAAGTCAATTTCTGATAAATATTTTCAATACCTTCTATACCGGAATCTGAATATAATGCAGCTAGATGTTTAGAAAAGAATATTTTTGCATAGTTAAGGTTCTGAGTATAAAATGTCTCTTGAAGTGAACCGCTATGAGGCTCGCCGAATACCTCGTGTTTTAGATAGTCTGCACTAGGGTTGTCTATTTCATATCCGAATAAATAAGAGGTGACTATATTTTGAGGAGGCCTCTTTTGAAAAATATACTTTGCTTGTATTGAAGATAGATTTTCGTAATTTAATAGAATTTCATCATCAGTCTTATCACTATTGATTGAAAGATTTCTAAAAAAGCACACAATTTCGTTCATAAGAATAGAAAAGGTCGTTAATCTCTGCTGGCCATCGACAACGTGATAAGCTGTATAACCCTTGTTTAATATTAACCACCTATCATCTTCCCAATTTTTCACTTCTTTTTTTGGTACTTCTTTTAAAGACAACAATCCCGTGTAGTGGTATTTATCTTCATGAAGATGTAAAATATCATCCCAAAAATCAACAAGCTGTTCTTTTCTCCAGGCATACCCTCTCTGATAGTCTGGAATTCTGAAAATTCTATTTTGAAACAAATCTGAAAATGATTTTAATTCTCCCAATGCATACCATCCTTTCGAAGATACAAGATGAAAACGTTATTTATATTTAAAGTTATATAATGAGTATATCAGAATACATTATTGTACTAAAGAGATGGAGGAAGTAAAAAAATGCATGTCTTGTCAAATCTCCTAATATAAGGAGTTTAAACAAGACATGAATCAATTGTGGGTTAACTTCTTTTATTAAATTAAATCTGCTCCTCAGTATCCACCTTCGAATCGTCCTGTGTAGATTTGCTTTGACGCTTCTGTACGCATGACTCCAACCCTTCGTCTTTCAGAAACTGACTGAAAGGAACGAGTTCTTCTGCTTCGTACCGTTCTTTAAATGCTCGAATCTCTTCTTCTGGATATAAGGCCGGATCTAATTCCAGTGCTTCAGCCGGTATCGGACGGTCGTCGCTTATTTTCACGTTGACGACTACAGTCTTTCCGGATTTTTCTAGATCGACAGCTTTCTGGAAGACTTCATGCAGGTCGCTGATGTCACTGACCGTCAGTCCAACGGCGCCTTGAGCTTCGGCTATCTTCGCATAGTCGACTGACTGGAAGTCGACACCGTAATAATAGTGATTAGTGTCCTCCTGCTCGGCTTTGATGAAGGCATACTCCTCATTTGAGAATACGACATGTATGCTTGGCAAATTGTACTGGACACACGTGACGATGTCCTGCATGACCATTGAAAAAGCTCCTTCTCCTGTCAGATCCCACAATAAGCCACAAGTAAAGTTAAATGATTCACTTCTTTATTGGATAATTCGTCATTATACAGTTCAGAAATTTTTTCTTTCACATTCCCGGATCCTATTCTCAGGATATGATTAAACGATTCATACTCTCCGTGAATATCGCTTATGTATAACTCCGTTCCTTTAGGCAGACCATTTATTACGTTTAAGTTAATCAATTCGGCCATCACATCTTCAGTACTAGGAAAATTTTCATGCAGCAATGAGACAAAGTAGTTATCCATCTTTAATATTCCTCCTCAGTTTAGTAAGCAGTTCATTAAGTAAAAGCTAATGTATTAATGATAATCATACTATTATTACAGCGTAGCGTCTAGGTATCATCAGTTCCCTTAATACACAGACAACTCTACACTACGAGATAATCGAAGTTTAGTGCAAGGCAATTTAACTCGGCTTTAGATTTAGATGCAAAAACAAGTAGTTTAAGCTTTTTCGGAACAAGTGGTGCTAAACATCTGACCGCACTTGTCTTGAATACGTCTATTCGAAACAAGTGGCGCGAAAATCTGACCATACTTGTCTTGAATACGTCTATTCGGAACAAGTGGCGTAAATATCAAACCAGACTTGTTCCGAATAAGATAAATTCCCTTCAAAATAAACGCAAAATCCTTACTTCTCGTCGCTATTTTCTATAAATAAACGCAAAAACAGACCAGCTAAGATTCGTGACTTAGCTGGTCTGTTTTTTTCTACACTGATAATTCTTTCCATAAACTTGGTCGAAGATGGCGGTGTTGGCTATCGATTGAAAAAAATTATATATTTTTATACAGCTTGTTGTCAGTACCTCCACTACCAAAGTTTTTAGTTTACTGATTCCAATTTTATTCTGACACTGCTGAAATCTTCAACATGATACTTGTCAGAACACTCATACCATGGGGCTTTAGGATCCATATAGAGTCCTTTATACATTAATTCATTTCCATATAAAGACACATCTGACTGGTTGAGTCGATATTCTTTATCTGGATCTAATCCGACAAATTTCACGCGAGGCATTACTTTATTGGCTTCTGCCAGAATTGTATAGTAGTAAAAAAGTGCTTCGTTCTTTTCCTCATCTACAAAAATCCAAGCGGTTTGATCTTTTCCTTCAAAAGGATTCATGAGTCTGTAGAAATCGCCATATTGAATGAGTCTACGATGTTCCTTGTAAAAGGATACTTGGTCCTTCACTGTTTGTTTCTCTTCATCCGAAAGCGAGGTGACATCTAATTCATAGCCTAGATTTCCTGCCATTGCAACATCTCCACGCATTTTCAAGGAAGTCATTCGGTTGACTTGATGATTAGGAACAGCTGACACATGGGCTCCCATAGAACTAATTGGCATAACAAAGCTTGTTCCTGTTTGAATGCCTAATCGAGCTACTGCATCAGTGTTGTCAGACGTCCATGTTTGAGGCATATAGTAAAGCATTCCAGGATCATAGCGTCCGCCTCCACCCGAACAACTTTCCCAAAGAATATTAGGATAACTGGTAACCAGCTGCTCTAACACGTCATAGAGTCCCAGAACAAATCGATGTGAAACTTCTCCATCACGAATCAAAGGTGACTGTGACCCGATTTCTGTCAAGTTTCTATTGAAATCCCACTTGATATAGTCGATGGGTACCTCATCTAATATGGCTGTCATCTGTTTGACAATATGCTCTCTGGCTTCTTTTTGACTATAATCTAAAATATACTGTTCCCTACTATGACTAGGATGACGATCGTTCGCCTTTAATAGCCACTGAGGATGATTTTTGTATAAGTTACTGTCTTTTGAAATCATCTCCGGTTCGAACCATAATCCGAACTTCATTCCTTTATTTTTTATGGATTCTGCTAAAGATTTAAGCCCGTTAGGCAGTTTTTCTTCATATTCAAACCAGTCTCCGAGTGAAGTGGTGTCATCATCTCTTTTTCCAAACCACCCATCATCCAGTACAAACAGTTCCATCCCTAGTTTCGAAGATTCATCAGCAATTTTTTCAATCTTCTCTTCAGAAAACTCAAAATAAGTCGCTTCCCAATTATTGATCAAAACAGGACGTTCTTTAAATTGATGTTCACCACGTATCAAGTGGTTCTGGTAAAGTTTATGCAACTCCTGAGACATATCATTTGTTCCTTTATCGCTGTAAACCATAACCACTTCTGGTGCCTGAAAATAATCTGTCGGTTCTAGCTTCCAATTAAAATGCTCAGGGTTGATTCCCATCTGTGCTCTTGTTTGATCGTATTCACTGACTTCAACACTTCCGACAAATTCTCCGGTATAAACAAAATGAAAACCGTAAACTTCACCGGTATGTTCAGTAGTCTGTGGATCAACTAATGCAAAGAACGGCTGATAGGTATGAGCAGTTGTTCCCCGTTTTGAATCGATTTTGTGGACACCTCGAGAAAGCGGGTTTCTTCTCAACTCTCGCTCTCTTCCCCACGCTCCAGATAGTTGAATGAAATCAAAGTCTGAATGATCAAAATCTACTGAAGCACTAAGCAATTTATTTATCTCAATAGCTTCTTTTCCATCATTTTTAATTGTTACTGATCTAGTAATAATAGAGAATTCTTTAAAAATTGTGTAATGTAGACTGTACTTCATGTTATATAATTCATCTTTTAAATAGACGATCAACGTTTCCGCTTCGCTTTTCTCATTTAAATAAGTGTGAGGTAATCCCTCAAGTTCAGGCTTTCCTTCAATGATTTCATAGCCTTCATAACTTAGCTGGGTTACGAAGGATCCGTCTTTGTAGCGATGTTCAAGTGCCGTTTCTCTAAAATCCCCATAGCCATTTACAGGGAATTCTTGAGCTTGAGTATTCATTGAAAACTCTCTTCCCTCAACATTAAATGGAGTTGGACTAAATGAATGGTCAGATAATGGAAAATCTCCATTCATTGTATTAGACTGGATAGCTTTTCCCCAGTAATTATGAATCAGGAATCGATCATTTTCTACTGAAAATTGATAGCTTATTTTACCATTCGTCAGGTGAAAACTTTTTTGGTGTTCGTTATAAACAATAGACATGTGTGCCTCCGTTTTTCTAAAAATTGTTAATCTTAATCTTATTTCACTGTTCCGCTTGTCATACCGGATATGATATTTTTCTGGAATATTAAATAAACAACCAATATGGATACAATACCGATCACGTATGATGCAAATGACGGGCCGAAATCATTAAAATATTGACCTTGATAGTTATATTGAAACAACGGCAAAGTCCAGTTACTGCTTCTGCGGTTTAAAATGAGTAGAGGTAACAGAAAATCATTCCAAATCCATAAAATATTGATAATAAGAACAGTAGCATGCATGGGTTTAAGAACTGGAAAAATTACTTTGAAATACGTTTGGAATGCATTGCACCCATCAATTGTAGCAGCTTCGTCCAGTTCAATTGGAACGACCGCTCGAATGTAGCCTGTATACAAAAACAAAGATTGTGGAATTGAAAAGGTTAAGTACAAAATAATCAATCCTGGAATTGTCAGTAAATTAAAATCACTCATTAACCTTGTGATCGGCAGCATGATGACCTGGAAAGGTACAAAAATACCAATAATCAACAAGAAATAAATCATCTTAAAACTTTTATTCTTCGTCATGTTTCTTACCAGAGCAAAAGCGCCCATTGGAACCACGAGTACGATCAAAATAGCAGACAGAATGGTTATAACTGTTGAGTTCCAAAAATACGTCCATACACCATCAGCAAATACTCTTTGAAAATTATCCCAGGTAAAGGGGTTAGGTATGCCAAAAAAGTTTCCGGTGATTTGAGACGTTTCTTTAACAGAACTGGCAAATGTCAAGTAAAGCGGTATGATTATAAACGCTATTCCAGTTGATAATAAACTGTATTTAATGACTCTTTTCATCAAAACTTTTCCTCCTATCACACTTCGAAACGACTGCTGATATGCAATTGAACTATAGATATAATAATAATGATTAAGAAAAGGATCATTGCGATTGCATTAGCATACCCTGCTTGATTAAAGGTAAATGCTGTATTGTAGACTAATAACCCTAAACTTGTTGTACTATTTTGTGGGCCCCCGCCAGTCAAGGCAAAAATATTATCGAATGCGGTCAACCCGGATTTTAAAGCTAGAATAAATACAATACTGATTGACGGAAGCAAGTAAGGAAGTTTGATATTAAAAAAAGTCTGTACTTCTGTTGCCCCATCAATCTTTGCAGCTTCTAAAATTTCAGTTGGAATACTCTGTAACCCTGCCAGAAAAATAATGATAGGCATGGCAACTCCCTGCCACAACGCTACAAATGATACTGCCCACGGTGCAGTACTTGCGCTGGCGAGTAAGTTAGTTTGAAGAAATTCTATATTGAATAATTCGCCTATCTGAGGAATACCATAATTAAAAATTTGACTGAATATCAGACCAACAGTGACTGTACTTAAAACAGCAGGGAAAAAATAAGTTGTTCTAAAAAATCCTCTGCCTGGCATTTTTTCATTTAATAATAATCCGACTCCTAAGCCAATCGTTATCTGTCCGACAATCATCACAATAGTAAATAGTGTGGTGAACCGAATACTGCTGATGAATCTAGAATCAGAAAAAACAGCAGTATAGTTGGAGAACCCAACCAGATCATAATTTTGTGTAAGTCCGGTATAATTTGTTAAACTCAAGAAGAATCCTTGAATTAGAGGCGTTAAAAAGAAAACGGTTTGTAAAACGATAGGTATGATCAAAAATAGATAGCCCCAGTGTCTGGATAAAAAGCTTTTCTTCATCAATCTCTCTCCTAAGTATTGATTTTTTATTAAAGCAGAAGCAAGTGATCACCTCTGCTTTAACTTTCTATGCAGATTATTTCATTGGATCGAAAAATTGGTTTAGACTATTTGCTAAAGCCTCTTCATCTCCTCCGCCATTAATAAAATCAACTGTCGTGTGCCAGAACCCTTCTTCAGAATCCCAGTCTCGATGAAGCCAAATCATTTGCTGATCTGTAAATGTATACTGAGTGATTCCATATGTTTCTTCAAATGAGTCGTCATCTTGCAGCTCAACTAACGAGGTCGGCATCCCGTCTACTTCGTAATAGCGTCGAAGAACGTCTGGATCACTCATATACTCTAAAAATTGTAAAGCCAGTTCAGGATTACTGGTTGATTCACTAATTGAAAAGGCCAGATCAGCAGCACCTACTGTTAATTGTTCACCCGGATTTTCTCCTGGAAAGGCAAACGAGCGGACTGTAAAGTCAGGATTTTGCTCATTGATTGCTGGCAACGCCCAGATACCATTAGGCATGATAAGTGCGTCTTCATTTGTAAAAGCAGCTATCGCATCATGGTATGAGGCACCAGCTGAGTTTCTCTGTGCATTGCCTATTAAAAGCGAAAGCTGGTCCGTGACTCTCTGAAATTCAGGATCTTTCGTACTGATCGCTCCTGGTTCGCTATGCCTTAGATAGTCATTAGCCCCATCATATCCCCCAGCGGCTTGTGCCCATGCCAACTGATGAAAACCGTTTAGAGTCCAGGAATCTGCAGTAGAAAATGCTCCTGCAAAAGGGACTTCGCCTGCATTATTTATATCTTCAACAAGCTGCTCAAATTCTGCCCATGTTTCCGGTACGTCTAAAGATAATTCATTAAATCGATCTTCATTGTAGAAAAATCCCCATGCGTTTGTGGTTAATGGCAATGAATAGATCCCATCATTGACTGCATATTCTTCTGCAGCACCTTCTACGATGTTATCCATAAACGACTCGTCAGATAATTCTATAAATTCACCCGCTTCTGACCATTGCTGAAAATCTGTGTTTTGAGGAAAGATATTTATGATATCTGGAGCATCATTATTTGCTATCCTTGTGCGTAAAACAGTTCCAGAATCAGGAACACTGACCAATTCCAAATCTGCCTCATATTCTTCATTAAAATCATCAACTATCGCCTGCAGCTGAGCCTGCATTTCCGGCTTCTGACTGAACACTTCAAGCGATCTGCTGCCAGCTGAATCATCATCACCATTCCCGCATGCGGATAACAAAAATGCTGAAGTGGCTAAAACGACATATTTTTTATCAAATTTCATTATTTTTCCTCTTTTCTATGATTTTATTAATAGCTATCTAACTGAAACTCATTAAAAGATAGCGCTTTAATAACTGGACAAGTTCAGCATACCCTGATATAGTATTCTCCATAATGGTATTTTGTTATATAAAAATGGTATAATGTTGGGTGTAAGTAAAAAGGAGTTGTTATTTTTTGTTAATCTATTCGGAACACAATGTGAACATTCTGGATCTTTCGATAGACTTTTGCGGATATGAAGACCTGGAACCTTCTTACAGCTATGGCCCTTCTGTTAGAAATAATTATGTTTTGCATTATATAACGCGCGGAACGGGAACCTTTTATTACAATCATGAGAACTTTGCTTTAGAAGCCGGAGACCTGTTTTTGCTGAAACCTAACGAAATGACATACTATGTCGCTAACAGTAGTGATCCCTGGTCTTATTACTGGATCGGCATCAGCGGAACAAAGCCGGAAGACCTTTTCAGCTTGAGTAAAATAAACGAGACTGCTATTTTAAAATACAGTCAATCTAAAAAAACTAAAACTATCGGAAATTTAATTAAGGAAATTGTTTTGCAGACAGAGAGGAACATAACTCAATTAGATTACATCAAAGCATACAGCTACCTCTATTCCATTATGTATGAGCTGGGAAAAGCTTATCCAAATCCTTTGAGAGAAAACAAAATCAAACACGACTATTTTTCGCAAATAAAAAACTATATTGATCAAAATTATCATAAAAACATAGACATTCAATCCATCGCTGATCAACTAAATATTAACCGCAGTTATCTGAGTGTTTTGTTTAAAAAAAATATAGGTCTTTCACCAAAGAAATATATGATGGATGTAAGGATGAAAAGAGCCAGCCAATTATTATTTGCAACCAAGATGACGATAAATGAAATTGCTTTTTCAGTCGGCTACAATGATCAAGTCACCTTTTCAAAAGCATTCAAGAACTATTTTCTGTTAACTCCAAGTCAATATCGAAAATCTACACAAAAATGAATCTCGACTAGACACTTTTATCGGTCCAAAGAGAGCGACTTATATTATTGAATACTGTCAGCATAATGGCCCTTTTATTTCCTAAAGCCAAGTGAAAAATGTTAATCAAATTGGAGATGGCATCTATAGTAACTTACGAGAGAAGTTTAACCTGAATTAATGTTAGTAAGTCTAACTAATGAAAAAGAGACTTAATTCTAATATACTTGAGTTCGATTGCTTCAAACAACAGCTCATTCCTTAGAATGATGTATATTTTATCAGCTCACTGATAAAATAGTCTGCTTTGTACTTTACTTAAGGAGTTCAGGATTTATTCGGCATTACTCCTTAAGATAATAGGCGTATCTTAAGAAGTAATGACAGTTTTCGGGCAGACTTCTTTGGTTTTTTCGTAATCTTAAGAAGTATTTCCGATTTTCAAGTCTACTTCTTAAGATTTCATCAAATTCAATTAATAAAATAATAAATTCAAAGAAAAAAAGTGAGTTTTCGATTCTTTTGCATATATTAATAGAGACGACTAAATAATAGGAGGCTCTATGCACATGATACTCAAAGAACGTACAAAATCAATCAACCACCGTATACTAGAATCTTTAAATTGCCGCATGAATTTATCGTTTAATGAGAAATTACAGTATAAGAACCAAATCAAGGGTTTTGAAGGTGAGAAACAATTTGATCATTATATGAAAGACTCACTCATCAATGGCTTAGTGATCAATGATTTGATTTTAAACACACAAGATACACAGTACCAAATTGATTCTCTACTTATTACGGCTGATCATATCTATTTGTATGAAGTCAAAAACTATTCCGGATCGTATCATTATAAAGAAGGAAGTCTTTTTTCGAAATCCGGACATATTTTGCAAAGTCATTTAGCACAAGCAGATAGAAAGAAAGCTTACTTGTATAATTTATTGTTAAAGTACGGTTATCAAACCGCTATATCATCTTACGTCATTTATATAAATCCGAATTTTTATGTCTATTCTCTACCACCAGATCCAGCCATAATATTTGCAGGACAGTTACCAGACTATTTTACTCAGTTTGGGGGAAAAACGCCGGTAGCAAATGATAGGAATATAGCTATAGCAGAAAAACTCGTTAATCTTCATGACAGCAAGTATCGGCCATCTAATCTGCCTGAGTATGAATTTGATCAACTTGAAAAAGGCATCTTGTGTCCGGAATGCTTTTCCTTCGACTACACTGCCTCCCGACAACTGCGTACATGCTCTCAGTGTGGGCACCAAGAAAAAACGACTGAAGCCATTCATCGCAGCATAGAAGAATTCAGACTGCTTTTTCCTGATAGTCGACTGACTAAACAACTGATTTATAGATGGTGCGGAAGCACATGGTCAAAATCAAGAATACAAGATGTCTTGAGTAATAACTATCACACTCATTTCTCTGGAAGAGGCACATATTACAGTTAAATCGATACTATCTTCAGGTGTTCCAGCAATTATTTTCTCAACTTCTGAAGATTCCGGGTTTTCTATAGAAGTAAGATCCTAATTTCGAGCTATTTCTGAAGATTAGTCGTTAATCTTCAGGAGTTACCGGTTAAAACTCACTAACTCCTTACAATAAACGGTCATTTTTCGGAAATGAAAAATTTCAACTAAAAACAGTCCCGACATCATATTAATCTGCAGAAAAAGAGGGCCTATCCTGATGATGAGACCCTCTTTTCTTTTTGAAAGAAAAACTAATTTAACGGATTTCCCCAGTGTGAGAATCGACGTCTTGGTCTTCTCCACCTTCAATGTCTACTTCATACACCGTAAAGCCGTTTTCCAGCTCAAGATCCCATTCTTCAACGTAACCTGATCCTGCTGCTTCAAGTGCAATAGCCATTGCTTCTTGCGGACTGATTATGCCGTCCAAATCAAGGATATCATCATGATCAGTGTCAGCTTCAGTTTCTTGAGAAAGAATTTCCCCAGTCTGAGCGTCTATTTCCATTTCATATTCGAATTCTCCATCCCATCCTTCAAAGTCATAGACGTAACGGCCGTCTTCTCGTTCAAATTCGATCTCATCGATATTCAAGCCTGTCGCCAACATTATAAAGTGAAATATGTACGTCTGCCAGAACTTCTAGACGAGTTTATTTCAGCACGAAATGAGGCAGATGGAAGTTTCCGTCGATTAATTAAGAAGTATAAG
>Ga0194137_10002257_pt1 | contig 11430 bp, 9 predicted proteins | sample TARM_MetaG_T3_14_FD_134025 | JGI IMG/M metagenome (GOLD analysis project Ga0194137, IMG submission 134025) | Freshwater microbial communities from Pennsylvania, USA, analyzing microbe dynamics in response to fracking - TARM_MetaG_T3_14 (version 2) | ecosystem: Environmental > Aquatic >...
GAAATAAAGCAAAAGCCCGAAATTGCGCTTGAGGAACAGACGCCGCCACCGCAAGGATCGCAACCGGTACCGGCAGAGACCGTTTTGTTTGAAAGCATCTGTGAAGAGCGCCCCGGTGTGGAAAACAAAAATCAGGCGGAAAGCGGCTCGGAAGCCCCGGCACAGCCGAAGCATGCAGCGATCAGTACTTTACGTGAGGTCGTGATGGCAGAATCTGAAACAAACCTGTCGTCTGCTGATGTGGATGACATTCAATCCAAAGCAGAAACGAAAGCAGCGGAGAGCAAATCATTTACCCGCTATCCGGCAAAGAACGACTACCTTCCCCCCTATCTTCAGTTGGTTCAGGCAAAAATGGGTGACAAAGGCTATTATTATCCGGCGGAATTAATTAAGACCTATTATCTGTCGATAAAATCAAAACCATTTGTGATCATAAAAGGCCAGGTAGGCAGCGGCAAAACCAGTTTTCCCCGGCTCTTTGCTGAGGCAATTGGTGCGAACCAGGAAAACGGTCGATTTAAACGGCTGCTGGTGGGAAAAAATTGGGAGGATCATACTCCACTACTGGGACATCTGGACAGTCGTGGGCACTTTATCCCCGGACCGATTATGACATGCTTAAAGACCGCCAAAGAATCCCCGGATAAACCGCATTTTTTTATCCTCGATGAAATGGATCAGTCACCGACTGCAGATTATTTGCGGCTTTTGCTCGAAGGGATCAATGGCAACAAGGAGCCTTTTTTAACCCGGGAAGATTTTGGCACAGATATCACCGCTTTTCGCGAATATGGAAACCTGAGTTTTCCCGATAATCTTTATCTCATCGCTACCATTAATCAGGGAGCCGGTAGTTTTCCTGTCGATTCCCGGGTCATTGATAGCGGCAATGTGATCGAGATGCCCGTGGTTGAAATTGGTATATTTTCAGATTATGGCAGTCCTGCGGAAGCAAGCGACTGGGAAAACAGTGCCTTTAAAATTGATAGTCAGGCCAGGGGTCTACCGGAAATTTTGGAGCGATTAATAAATCTGCTCAATAAATTGCAGCAGCTGTTAATAAAACATGGCTGCCCGATCGGCTACCGGGGGAAAAATGAAATATTGGCCTTTGGCATTAATAGCGGTGCTGAGGGTTTGTATAGCGAAGTCGAGGTCATTGATCTGGCGATCCTGCAACGGGTTATTCCAGCCCTGGCCAGTGACCAGAAAACAGCAATCCCCGTTTATCAAAGCCTGGCTGTTTTTCTACTCGCAGGCGATGCCCAGGAAAGCCTTATGCAACTGCCGTTAAATCGATTTATCAGCCAATATGAAGCCTTACTAAAAGCTGCGGCGATTCCCTGTCCCCGTAGTGGACAGGAGATATTAAAACGTTTAAAACGAAAAAAATAACCGAGCGGGCAAAAAAGCCAATTGATCGAGCCATGCTTTCATTGTCAATCAGACCGAGAAGATCTGGCGATGGAAGAAAACTGGGCCAATCAATTGGCTTTTACTTTTGTATGGTCTTATTGTATCGGGGATCAATCAACCAACGTCTTGTTCGGCGACCTTTTCAGATAAAAATTTGATTAGTTCTTTGATTAGCTCCTGGCGCCTTAGAATACCGATAAAAATGCCCTGGTCGTCGACAAGCGGAATAAAATTCTGTTTCACCGCCAGCTCCACCAGATGTTCATAGCTTTCGTTGACGCGGGCGACTTCCAGGTTTATTTTAAAGTCAATGTCTTTGATTTCAATCGAGTCGAGATCGATTTCAGGATGGGTCAGGCTCAGCGATAAAACTCGCAGTAGATCCCCTTCACAGATGGTTCCGACGTACTGACCTTTTTTGTTTATGACCGGCAAAGCCGTATAATTGGTAATCACGAACATATTGTAGGCCTGGTTGAATGAATCGGTATTGGTTAAGAAAACAGTTTCACTTTTGGGCAATAAATAAAATAGATGATTCTTCATGTAAAATAGCTCCTTTTTCTTTATAAAAGATTGGGAAAATTTTCAATTAAATCAATTCTAGCATGAATTTCACAAATCTCCCTTAAAAAAAATCTTAATGGCGACTGTAAAAATCTGAAAAAATTCAATTTCCCTTTCACGAAATGGCGCAGGTAGTGTATAATTAATAGCATCGAATGAATGAGGGAATTAAAATGGAAGAGTTTTTGTTATATGTTCAATCACGAATAACGGTTGCCAGTATCATCGAGGTTGTCATCATTGCTATTGTTGTATACCGGCTATTGATGTGGATTCGGGGAACCCAGGCAGAACAGGTTTTTAAAGGCTTGATCGTGTTGCTTTTTTTATCACCAATTAGCGAGTGGTTGGGTTTTACGACCCTGAATATGCTCATCACCAGCGCCTTTACCTGGGCGTTTATTTTCATTGTGGTGGTATTTCAGCCAGAGTTTCGTTCAGCCCTGGAACAATTAGGAAATAATCGTATTTTTAAAGAGATGATGAAGAAGCCGTCGATGGATTTTATGGAAGAAGACGTCGAAAAAATTATTAAAGCCGTCGGCAAGCTGGCTTGCGAACGTACTGGCGCTCTGATTGTGCTAGAAAAAGATACCGGGCTCAATAATATTGTTAAAACAGGAACAGAGCTGGATTCTGACATCAGTAGTGAACTACTAGAAAATATTTTCACGCCTAATCGTCCCCTCCATGACGGAGCGGTCATTATTAATCTTTTGTCCAGACAAATCCGGGCGGCGGGATGTTTGCTACCACTTTCGGATAACCGTGATTTAGGCAGTGAATTTGGAACCCGGCACCGGGCTGGTTTAGGGATGACTGAAAATTCCGATGCCCTGGTGGTTATCGTATCAGAAGAAACGGGTCAAATATCTTATGCATCAAAGGGAACCTTGTTTCAGGATGTGATCATTGAGGTTCTGAAGCAGATCATTCTGGAAAATTATATCATCACCGAGGATGGCAACACCGACAGCGGATGGATTCATAAGCTCTGGGGGAGAATCGATGGCAGCAAATAAGAAAAAGATATCCTTGCATGAACGATTATTTCGGATGATTGCAGCGGTGGGCATTGCTATCACCCTCTGGTTCATGGTGAATGGAAATGCCGATATGCTGATCACCCAAGATTATAACAGTATTCCGATCACTTTAACGAATGTTGAAGCGCTGACCGAAAAGAATCTGGTTTTAGCGGAAAATAAAAACTATTACCTCAATTTACAGGTAAAGGGAACAGACAGAAATTTACGAAATATTATTGCAAAAGAAATTACTGCCGAAGTAGATCTGGGTGAGATTGAAGCGAAAGGGATCTATGATCTGGATGTCGAAGTGAAGGGGCTGGCCAATTCGGTAATCATCAGCAGCATGAATCCGACCAGACTTCAGATTGAGGTGGACAATATCATCAAAGAAGCGATGGATGTCGAGATTGTGCTGGAGGGAATACCGGCTAATGAGCTGTCGGTGATTTCAGCCAAATCGCAAGAAACGGTCGAAGTTGAAGGGCCGGAAGCGTCAATTTTACTGATTGATAAAATTACTGCCACCGCCAATGTTAACGGACTGGCGGCGGATACGACGCGGTATTTGGAAGTCACGGCCTATGATGGGTCTGGAAATCCCATCAGTGATTTAGAAATATTACCGAATGTTGTTGCAACGGAAATTTTCTTAGGCAAGACAAAATCGATTGGAATGACCCCGTCAACAACCGGGGAGCCAGCTAATGGCACGATTGTTACAGAAATGGTCGTTGAGCCCTCCAAAATTATGATTGGAGCGAGAGAAGATTTACTCAGTACCATCGAGACGATTTCGATTGATCCCATTGATGTGTCGGGTCAATCCAAAACATTTACCAAAGACATCAATCTTCGGGCACCGGAAGGCTTTTATTTTCTCGATAACAGTGGTCGAGTCAAGGTCACGGTTTCGATCGAAACCCCGGTCGAAAAGAGTTTTACGATTGATAAGGTCGGAGCCAAGAACCTCGGAGCCGGTCAGGTGATCTCAAAAATCAAGGACACCCGGGTTGTCGTAAAACTAGAAGGCGCCAGCAGTGTCTTGAACAGTTTAAATGCGGCTCAGATCGAAGCCTTTGTGGACTGTGCAAACTTGGCTCCGGGTGAATATGAATTGCCAATTCAGACCAATTTATCGCAGTCACTGGTTAAATCGATCACACCTGCAAAAACAACAGTAATAATTGAATGACAAATGTGGATCAACAATAAAATTTACATAAAATTTAATGCAAAATCTTGCAATTGACAAACATTTAACATATAATAGCAAGAAGTAATTTTTTAGAGAATTATTTATCACACCAAAAACATTATTTAAGGAGGAAATTAAACGTGAAAAGAGTTTATAATTTTTCAGCTGGACCATCTTGTTTACCACTCGAAGTCCTGGAAAAAGCTGGGTCTGAAATGGTATCCTATGGAGATGCAGGCATGTCCGTGATGGAGATGAGTCATCGATCATCATACTTTGATGATATTCTACAATCGGCAAAAAGTCTTTACCGAGAACTGATGAATGTACCAGATAATTATGAGATCCTGTTTTTGCAAGGTGGTGCATCAACTCAGTTTGCCATGGTACCACTCAATCTTTTTTCAAAAACCAATAAGGCCGATTTTATGATTACCGGCTCTTGGGCAAAAAAGGCTTATCAAGAGTCAGCCCGTTATGGAGAAGCAAAGGTTATTGCATCATCCCAGGATAAAAACTTTTCTTACATCCCGAAAGTGGATCCCAAGGATTTTACACCCGATGCTGATTTCTTCCATATTTGCGTTAATAACACCATTTACGGATCGCGATTCAAACCAGAAAATATTCCCGATACGGGAAATGTACCATTAGTTGGGGACATGTCCTCTAATATCTTATCCGAAGTTTATGATGTTAAAAAATTTGGCCTGATTTATGCTGGTGCTCAGAAAAACATGGGTCCTGCCGGTGTCACCGCGGTCATTATCCGCAATGACTTACTCGGTCATGCCAAAGATTTTACCCCAACCATGCTGGATTACAAAACCCATGTCGATAACGATTCCTGCTATAATACCCCACCATGCTACAGTATTTATATTTGCAAGCTGGTTTTTGAATGGGTTAAAGCCAATGGTGGTGTTGCTGGGATGGAAGCAGTGAACAAAGAAAAAGCTCAAAAGCTTTATGACTTTATTGATAACAGCAAGCTTTATAAAGGGACTGTGGTTGCCGAGGACCGTTCACTAATGAACGTGCCATTTATCACTGGATCAGACGAATTAGATGCGCTATTCGTTAAAGCAAGCAAAAAAGCTGGAATGGAAAATTTGAAGGGTCACCGCAGCGTTGGCGGGATGCGGGCAAGCATTTATAATGCCATGCCAATGGCGGGAATTGATACCCTGATTGAGTTTATGCAGAGATTTGAACAAGAAAACGCCTAGGCGTTTCACTGAGAAAGGAAATAAGACAATGAATTATAAGGTGCAGACCCTGAATAATATTTCAAAAAAAGGGTTAAAAATATTAAGTGAGAATTATACGGTTTTAGATCATCCGGAAAATCCGGATGCGCTTCTCCTACGAAGCTTTCAAATGCATGATATGGATATTCCGGAGTCGGTAAAATTTGTCGGTCGAGCCGGCGCTGGGGTCAACAATATTCCCCTCGAAAAATGTTCAGAACAGGGAATCGTGGTCTGCAACTCTCCTGGTGCCAATGCCAATGCAGTAAAAGAACTGGTGATCGCTGGGATGCTGATCTCTTCACGTAAGGTGATCGACGGGATTGCCTGGTCAGGCACCCTGGTTGACAAAGGCGATGAAGTCCCTGCTCTGGTTGAAAAGGGCAAGGGTGCTTTTGGCGGCCCGGAACTATATGGCAAAAAAATGGGTGTGATCGGCTTAGGTGCCATCGGCGTCCTGGTTGCCAATATGGCAGTCGATTTTGGAATGAAGGTTTATGGATTTGATCCCTTTATTTCAATTGACAATGCCTGGGGATTAAGCCGAAAAGTTAGACGTGCCGTCAGCAAAGAAGAAATCTTTAAAAACTGTGATTATATTTCACTACATATTCCTTATATGGATGAAACAAAAGATTATGTTGATGCCAATTTATTTAAAGACACCAAAAAAGGGCTGCGACTGCTTAACTTTGCCCGGGGTGGACTGGTTAATTACGATGCCTTGGAAAATGCCATTGAAGCGGATACCGTTGCAACCTATGTAACTGATTTCCCCAATGAACGCTTGCTGAAAATGAAAAATGTTATCAACATTCCGCATTTAGGCGCTTCAACCCCGGAAAGTGAAGAAAACTGCGCTGAAATGGCTATCTATTCTTTAAAAGAATATTTAGAAAACGGTAATATTATCAATTCTGTAAACTATCCAGATTGCAATATGGGAGTTTGCGAAGCAGTAAACCGATTAACCGTGAACCATGCCAATGTCAAGAACATGCTGGGTCAAATTACTAAGGTACTTGGCGATCATGATATCAATATTTCGGATATGACTAACAAACACCGAGGTGCTTGGGCTTATACCATTATTGACGTGGACAGCAATGTTGGTGAAGAGGTTAAGACCGCTTTAGAAGCGATTGAAGGCGTCGCTCGGGTACGGATTCTAAAATAAGAACAAAATTTTGACAAAGAAGTGGTCTTCCTTAAGCTGAAGCCACTTCTTTATTTAAAAACAGGAGGAAAAAAATGGCAACTATTAAACCCTTTAAAGCGGTTCGTCCCTTTCCTGAAAAAGCTCAGGATGTTGCAGCCCTGCCCTATGATGTCTATAACCGGGAAGAAGCTGCAATCGCAACGCGGGGAAAACTGGATTCTTTTTTACGGGTCGACCGGCCGGAAACGACCCTGGACGAAAGAATTAAAATCAATGATCCCTTTGTCTATGAAACCGCCAGAAAAAACCTGGAAAAATTGTTTCATCGGAAAGCCTTGACTCAGGATACCAAAGACTGTTTATACATTTACGAATTGATCATGGATGGCCGCAGCCAGGTCGGGCTGGTTGTTTGTACCGCGATTGACGAGTATCTCGATAATACCATTAAAAAACATGAGCTGACACGCGCCGATAAAGAAGAAGACCGGATTAAGCATGTCGACGCCTGCAATGCCAATACCGGACCGATTTTTATGACCTACCGGGCGCAAGAGACCATCAATGAGATGGTCGAAAGCTGGCAAAAAGAGCAGGCTCCGATTTATGATTTTGTAGCAGATGATGGGATTACCCATCGCGCCTGGGTTGTTGACGATGAGGCTGTAATTAACGGCTTAGTTGAAAAATTTGGTCAGGTTGAAAGCTTGTATATTGCCGATGGTCATCACCGCTCAGCTTCGGCGGTTAAGGTTGGTCTGATGCGTCGCGAAGCAAACCCGGATTTTACCGGTGCAGAGGAATTCAACTACTTCCTTTCGGTCTTATTTCCCGATGAGCAGCTGTATATCATGGATTACAACCGGGTGGTCAAAGATCTTAACGGTCTCAGTGTTGATGAGTTTTTAAAAGCACTGTCAGTAGAATTTGATGTGACCCCTAAGGATGCCGAACCGGTGACACCGCCTCAAAAAGGCAGCTTTGGTTTATTTGTCGATAAAAAATGGTATCTACTAACCGTCAAAGAAGGGGTTTACGATCCCGCCGATCCGGTTAATTCACTCGATGTCGCGATTTTGCAAAACAATATCCTGGTACCAATTCTGGGAATCGGGGATATTCGCACCGATAAACGGATCGACTTTGTCGGCGGCATCCGGGGCTTAAAAGAACTCGAGCGCCGCGTCAATGACGACATGGAACTGGCTTTTTCGATGTATCCGACATCAATTGAAGAACTGATCAATATTGCCGATGCAGATCTGTTGATGCCGCCAAAATCGACTTGGTTTGAACCAAAATTAAGAAGTGGATTGTTTATTCATAATTTAGAGTAAATAAAAATAGTAACGGACCATGCGATTGCGATTAAGTTTTTGTGAAGTTTCAAAAACCCGATCGCGATAACGCATGATCCGTTTTTTTTTGCAGGTTGTTATAAAAGTTCGGAAAAGAACAAAAATTTCCCTATAATAAGCATTGAAGATTTTTATCGGATATGATATCCTTTTCAACAACAGTGAACTAAAAGATGAAGAAAGCTCTGATTCTGACAGCAAACTGGACAGGCAATGCTAACCATTGCTAAGCATTGACGCGTAGTTATTAAACGCGTAGTTATTAAAATTAAAAAAAAGCTATCGTACTGATGCCATCCGGGTTCGTCCCTAATGGAAAGGCGAGAGAATCATGTGTCATTCATTCATATCATTTTTTGAAAATGGTCTGACTATTTGCCTATTTTTCCCTGTGCCATCTCGGTACAGGGATTTTTCGCGTTAAGGCAACGAGCCAATCGCAAGCTTGCTTGCAGTTGGCGACTGCCCGCGACCGAAATGAAGCGGAGCGGAATTGAGGTAATTTTTTGGCTAAGGGTAGCTGGTTAAAAAGAAGTTAAGTAGAGGAGTTAAAGATGGAAAAGAGAATTGGATTGATAGCAATTGTCGTTGAAAAAAAAGAAGCAGTAGAGAAACTCAATAAGGTACTTCATGATTACGGTGAGCATATCGTCGGGCGAATGGGAATCCCCTATCATCAGCGAAATGTGTCGGTAATCAGTGTCGTTGTCGATGCTTCGACCAATATCATCAGCTCCTTGTCCGGGAAGCTGGGAATGATTGACGGCGTTAATATTAAAACAGTCTATTCAAAACTGCCGAAGGGTGAAGAAGTGGATGAAAACGATGAATAAAATAACAGAAAAACTGGAAAAAGAACAATTTCTGGAAGAAGACGAGTTTAAATGGTTGCTTGAAAATAACACCCCTGACTTACGGGCGGATCTTTCCAACCGGGCCAGGAGAGTAGCGGGTCAAACCTTTGGAAACGGGGTTTATGTCCGAGGGCTGATCGAATTCAGCAATTATTGCAAAAATGATTGCTATTACTGTGGCATCCGCTGCGGCAATGAACAGGCTAATCGCTATCGCTTAAGTGAGTCAGAAATTCTCGATTGCTGTGCTATCGGATACGACTTAGGCTTTCGCACCTTTGTCCTGCAGGGCGGGGAAGATCCCGATTTTTCCGATCAACAGATGCTTGAGCTGATTCGTAACATCAGAAGTGGCTACAATGACTGTGCCATCACCCTGTCACTCGGGGAGCGACCCCGAGCTGTATACGAAGCATTTTTTGCCGCCGGTGCCAACCGTTATTTACTGCGGCACGAGACCGCTACCGAAGACCACTATCAGAAACTCCATCCCAAACAACTGCGGTTAGAAGATAGAAAAGCATGTCTTCAAGATCTCAAAGAAATCGGATTTCAGGTCGGCACCGGCTTTATGGTGGGATCGCCCCATCAGACGGTTGAAAATCTGGTCGCGGACCTGGTCTTTATCAAAGAACTAAACCCTCAGATGATTGGGATTGGACCCTTTATCCCCCATCAGCACACCCCTTATAAGGAGGCAAAGGCCGGCACCCTAGAAGAAACCCTGCTGCTTATCTCAATCCTGCGGCTGATGCTGCCTAAAGCGCTGATTCCGGCCACCACAGCACTGGGAACCATTGATCCCAAGGGTCGAGAACTAGGAATCCTGGCTGGCGCCAATGTGGTCATGCCCAACCTGTCGCCAGTGTCAGTGCGAAAAGATTACAGCCTCTATGATAATAAAATTTGCACTGGCGATGAAGCCGCTGAATGCCGGGTTTGCCTAACAAAGCGGATCGAAGGTATTGGTTACGAAATTTTAACCCACCGGGGCGATTATCCTCAAGATTAGAACTTGAAATAAAGGCATTTTGCCGAACAAAATAAAAACTTTAGGAGAGTAACAATGTATAATATCATGTCAAAAAAAGCAGTCGAATTTATTGATGACCAGGAAATCCTCGATACCCTGGCCTATGCGGAAGAAAATAAAACAAATGTCACCCTGATCAATCAGATTATTGAGAAAGCCGGCACCTATCAGGGATTGACCCATCGCGAGGCGGCGGTTTTACTGGCCTGTGAGCTAGAAGAACAAAATGACCGTTTGGTAAAACTGGCCATGGATATCAAAAATAAGTTTTATGGCAATCGCATTGTTATGTTTGCACCGCTTTACCTCTCGAATTATTGTGTCAATGGTTGTGTCTATTGCCCTTATCATTTAAAAAATAAAAATATCAGCCGCAAGAAATTGACCCAGGAAGAAATCGCCAGAGAGGTCATTGCCCTTCAGGACATGGGTCATAAGCGTTTGGCTCTGGAAGCGGGTGAAGATCCTAAAAATAATCCCCTGGAGTATATTTTAGAGAGCATTAAAACCATTTATAGCATCAAACATAAAAATGGTGATATCCGCCGCGTCAATGTAAACATTGCGGCCACTACGGTTGATGACTATCGACAGCTAAAAGAAGCTGGAATCGGCACCTATATCTTGTTCCAGGAAACCTACCACAAGGAAAATTACGAAATGCTTCATCCCAGCGGGCCCAAGAGTGATTATGCCTGGCATACTGAAGCCATGGATCGCGCCATGGCAGGCGGTATTGATGATGTTGGGATTGGGGTGCTCTTTGGCCTGAACATGTACCGCTACGATTTTGTCGGGATGCTGATGCATGCCGAACATTTAGAAGCCGCCATGGGGGTTGGTCCCCATACCATCTCGGTGCCGCGGATCTGCCCAGCTGATGATATTGACACCGATGATTTTTCCAATGCCATTTCTGATGAAATTTTTGAAAAAATTGTCACCGTGCTGCGCGTTGCGGTACCCTACACCGGGATGATCATTTCCACCCGGGAATCCCAGGCTTCCCGGGAGCGGGTGTTAAAACTGGGGATTTCACAGATCAGCGGTGGTTCCAGCACCAGTGTCGGCGGTTATGATACCCCTGAACCGGAAGATCAAAACTCAGCTCAGTTTGAGTTAAATGATACCAGAAAACTCGATGAAATTGTCAACTGGCTGTTAGAAATGGGTCATATTCCCAGCTTCTGCACTGCCTGTTACCGGGAAGGCCGCACCGGCGACCGCTTTATGCAACTGGTCAAATCGGGCCAGATTGCCAATTGCTGTCAGCCCAACGCGATCATGACCCTGAAAGAATATTTAGAAGATTATGCTGCCCCGGAGACCAAGTTAAATGGTGAAAAAACGATTGCCCGGGAACTGGCTTCGATCCCCAACGATAAGGTTCGCGGGATTGCCACGGCTCATCTAACCGAGCTAAGTTCCGGCAAGCGAGATTTTAGATTCTAAATGTAAAAGCCTCCTGAAAGGGAGGCTTGAGGTTGTCGCTAAACTACCGTACCGACCAATTGTTAATCTGTTGTTCGCCGCGCCATGCGAAATTCGCTACGCTCCTTTCGCA
>Ga0194137_10002259_pt1 | contig 11417 bp, 10 predicted proteins | sample TARM_MetaG_T3_14_FD_134025 | JGI IMG/M metagenome (GOLD analysis project Ga0194137, IMG submission 134025) | Freshwater microbial communities from Pennsylvania, USA, analyzing microbe dynamics in response to fracking - TARM_MetaG_T3_14 (version 2) | ecosystem: Environmental > Aquatic >...
ACATAATAGCCGCCGCCCTTGAGGCCCTCCTTCTTGAGCAGCGGCTCCTTGGACAGCGCCGCCTCGACTCCGAGCATCCGTCTCCGCTCGCGCAGCTTGACGCCCGCCAGCCGGTCATAGACCGCCAGCCCGATGGAGGTGGAGAGCTTGCCGAACGTGCCTCCCTTGTAGATCGGCAGCAGCATCCACTCCGGCGTCGTCACATGAGGACCGTTCTCGTAGACGACCGCCCGCTCGCGTCCGACCTCGGCCACCATCTTCACCTCGAATTGCTTCAGATAGCGCAGACCGCCGTGAACCAGCTTGGTCGAGCGGCTGGAAGTGCCCGCAGCAAAATCCTGCATCTCGATCAGCGCGGTCCTCATCCCCCTCGACTGCGCGTCCAGCGCGATGCCGGCGCCCGTAATTCCTCCTCCGATGACGAGCACGTCCCAAGTCTCATCCGACAGCTCCTTCAGCAGCGAGCTTCTATCCAACGCTGAAAACCGGGTTTCCATGGACAAGCCTCCTCGATCCAAATCCTCTGAAATCCAACAAAAAAGCCGCAAGCCGTCCGGGCTGCTCCATGAGGGGCAGCCGGACGCTTGCGGCGTTCTCCGATATCTACAGGCCGATATTAACTTGCTTCAAGCGTACCAGAACAGCGCGCTATTGGAAAGCCCGAGTTGCCGCAACGGCTTTTTTCCACCCGGCGTAGAGGGAGTCCCTCTCCTCCGCCTCCATCGCGGCCTCGAAGCGGCGGTTCATCCGCCAGCTGCCGCCCACCTCCGAGCGGTCCTTCCAGTACCCGACGGCAAGTCCGGCGAGATAGGCCGCGCCAAGCACCGTCGTTTCGTTGATTTCCGGACGCTCCACCGGCACGCCCAAAATATCGCTCTGGAACTGCATGAGGAAATCGTTCTTCACGACACCGCCGTCCACCCGCAGCGAGGACAGCGGCATGCCGGAATCCTCTTCCATGACGGCGATGACGTCCTTGGACTGATAGGCCAGCGACTCCAGCACGGCGCGGATGAAATGCTCCTTTTCCGCTCCGCTCGTCAGGCCGAACACCGCCCCGCGCGCCTCGCTGTCCCAGTAGGGAGTGCCGAGTCCGACAAAGGCCGGCACGACATAAACGCCCTTGGTCGAGGTTACCCGGGAGGCATACGCTTCGCTGTCGGCTGCCGACTTGATCATGCGCAGTCCGTCCCGCAGCCACTGCACGGCCGATCCGGCGACGAAGACGCTGCCCTCCAGCGCATACTGCGGCTCCTCGCCCTCCGCGCAGCACGCGATCGTCGTGAGCAGCCCGTGAGAGGATTTCACCGGCTTGGAGCCGGTATGCATCAGCATGAAGCAGCCGGTGCCGTACGTGTTCTTGGCCATCCCCTCCTCGAAGCAGGCTTGGCCGAACAGGGCCGCCTGCTGGTCTCCGGCTACGCCCGCGATGGGAATGCTGCAGCCGAAAAAGTGATGAGGGACCGTATGGCCGAACACGCCGGAGGAAGGCAGCGCTTCGGGAAGCATGGCGGCAGGGACGTCCAAAGCTTCCAGCAGCTCCCCATCCCATTTCATTTCGTGGATATTGAAGAGAAGCGTCCTCGAAGCGTTGGTGTAGTCCGTCTTATGGGAAGCACCGCCGGTCAGCTTCCAGATGAGCCAGGAGTCGATCGTTCCGAACAGCAGCTCCCCGCGCTCCGCCCGCTCCCTCGCTCCGTCGACATGGTCGAGAATCCACTTCACCTTCGTGCCGGAGAAATACGGATCGATCAGGAGGCCCGTCTTGGAGCGGAACAGCTCCTCCAGCCCTGATCGGCGCAGCTCCTCGCAAATATCCGCGGTCTGCCTGGACTGCCAGACGACGGCGCGGTAGACGGGATGGCCGGTGCTGCGATCCCAGACGACCGCCGTCTCCCGCTGGTTCGTGATGCCGATCGCTTCGATCTGATCGGGGCGCAGGCCTGCCTTGGACAGCGCCGCCGCCATGACCCCCAGCACGGACACCCAGATCTCGCTTGCGTCATGCTCCACCCAGCCCGGACGGGGATAATGCTGGACGATCTCCTGCTGAGCCGATGCGACGAACTCGCCCCCCCGGCCGACGATGACCGCACGCGTGCTGGTCGTTCCCTGATCGATGGACAGGATATAGGTATCGCTCATAGCTGCTCCTCCTTTTGCTTCAGCAAATGCTATATACGTTCATGCCTGCTTATCGCAATCTTCCTGCTTTGCTTCCTATTGAAGCCTTTCCCGCCTATACCGGCTCGGGAGCCTCTTCGCTCTTCCGATCAAAATGCTTCCACAGCTCCACGCGCGAGGTCGTGACCGCCGCCGCTCCGGCCGCCGCCGCCTTCTCCACATCCCATACCGAGCGGATCAGCCCTCCGGCGAAGATAGGAATGCCGGTCCTCTCCTTCACCTCGGCGATCATATCCGGGATGACTCCCGGCAGCACCTCGATGTAATCGGGCTGCGAGCGCTCCAGCAGCGCATAGCTCTTGTTCAGCGCGCCGGAGTCGAGCAGAAATACCCGCTGGATGGCGAGCAGGCCATTCTGCCTGGTCTTCGCGATGACGCTCGCCCTCGTGGAGAGGATTCCCGCCGGCCTTATGATCTGGCACAGAAATTCCGCTGCATGCTCGTCGTTCTTGAGCCCTTCGATGAGATCGGCGTGGATGAGCAGCTGCTTGCCGCCGGACCTCGCCAGATCAAGGATCGGCTTCAGCTGGCTGATGTGGCTGTCGAGCAGAACGATGTATTCATAGGAGAAGCCCATGAGCTTCTCCAGATCCTTCGGCTTGCGGATCGCCGGCAGGATCAGCTGTCCCTTGAAGGCCATGCCGTCTTCCTCCCTTATCGGACTCCTAGCCCCTTATCTTCCTGACTGAAAAAAGGAAAAAGCCCGCGTCAAGCTGCCGTTTGCAATGAAACAGCGCTTGATGCGGACCTCCCTTTCTCCGTCGCCCTATTAACTTGAATTCATTATATCGGCCTGCTGGAAACGTTGTCAACGTACGCTTGCCGCCAGGCGCTGATCCGCTCGCTGTTCTCAGCGAAGGCGGCGGACGTCGCTCCCGGAATGAATCGAACCTATACTGGCTCTAATGGGGATTACAGCAAAGTAGCTGTTTTATTGCCGATTGCTATTTAAAATTGAAGCTCTGATTGAACGATACTACAATGCTATTGGTTGAATGATGAGTTTATTCGGCACTGGGTAGTAGCCCATATATACTCAAAGCGCCACATCTTGGTATCCCACCCTAGCTACTTCTTCATTAATTAGACGTATACCAACCCCATTTTCTTCATCCCATGTACAGTCAAATGTTAGTCCAATATATCTGGCTTCAAATCGTCTTGCAGATGGCACATAAATTCCAACTAGCTTGATATTTTCAAGAAGTTTATCATTTGTTTCAATTAAAGGGTAATTTTCATCATATGAAACGTCGTACCCAAGTTCAGACCGCTTCTCTTTGTAATAATCTAAAATTGGGGTCAGAATATTTTGCTGAATATCCCCCCAATTTTCTTTTAAAGTGTTATATGAAGCATACTGTTTTTCACTAAATTCTCCATCTTCTTCACCATCTACCATCAAAGCAATATTGACTTCTTTTCCGAAAAACTCAATTTTAATATCCTTGCTCCACACATAATCGTATTCAAGTTCACCGAAAACTGCATCATTAATTTTCACTTTGAGAAATCTCCCTTCTAATTATCGGCAAATCCGCCAGGCTCAAACGCTCCTGCGTTTATCTCTCCTACGCCACCTAGATGTCCGAATTTACTGTTAATTTCAGACGGCACAAGCTGAATTGTTTTACCATCATTTAATTCGTGCCAAGTCAGCTTTAATTCCTCGCGAACATCTGCAATGTCCCCTGCTTTAATTTTCCCTGGGGTTAACCCAAATTGACTAGCCAACTCAGGTGAGTTATTAAGTTGCTCAGCAAATTTTATATCTGCTTGTTTAAAATTCGCAGTTCTAGCTTTAGTTCCATTGCTACCAACTCCGCCCACCATATGGTCAATTTCAAGTTCTGCTTTTGCTACAGGCGAAAAATCAGGTACTCCGATTTTATAATTTATCCCATTAATACCTGCTTCGTCTAATATCTTCTTCAATTCAGGGTCTGGTGGTGGTTTTAAAATACATTTTATTCGCCCCTTTGCCCCTCAAAACCAACCGTTTTATTATTAGGTGATGGCGTTTGACATCCGCGTTCCCTTTATTCCCAGCAGCCAGATCAGCCAACTCACTAAGAGAAATTTCCATCTGCCTTAAATAGTTATCCTGAACAGGCGGGCGGGGCAACGCGCCGATATCCCAACCTGGACTTAGATCGGTTGGCATTCTCGGTCCTGCCGTCACAGGGACAGGTCCGAGCGAGATTCTATCCAATCCCGTCGGTACCGCTCCACCTGCCTTCTTCGTCAACGTGGTTATTCCTTCGACTACCTTGCCTGCTTTGGTGACCTTGGTGATCGCTGCTCCGGGTATCAGAATCGTTGATATCGCTCCAAGCGCCCGCGCTTTCTCTTCCGGACTCATCTGCTCGAAGTCTGCATAGACCTGTTTGGCAACGTCTACAAGCTTATCGGGATTCTCGACGAAATACGCGACACTTCCTGCCGTTTGTTTGACTGCTTCAATCGCTTCTCTGGTCGTCTGAGCCGGGTCGATCACAAACTCCACTACCAACTCACCCATATCGATGACGCTCGTGATGACTTCCGTGCCCAGACCGAGAACAAATTCCTCGCTTAAATGCATCGCCTGCTCCCAACCGTTTCTCCCATAGATCGTTCTTACCCACGCGACATAAGCCGTATACGGGACTTGAACGTTCATATACTCTTTATCTTTTTCCAGCACATGCTCATTAAAGTACGCAAAGGTAAGCTCATTTTCTTTATTGGCGGCTGTAATCAGCGTTCCATCGGACAAATGTGTCGGCGGCAGCATGCTTTTAGCATACGCCTCGACTTTCTCTTGCAGCTCTTTCTGTTGCATGTCCTCTGCCGATTGGAGAGAGGGTTCTATTGCCGACAGCCTAGTCAGCTCTGTCCTTGCCCAGTCCCTCATGATTCCTTCCTGAACGCCCAGGCTCAGCAGCAGCCGGTATTTCGGGTTCAGCGGCAGCGGCATCGGCTGGGCCATACACAAAGGATCGAAGTCACAGGCCTCAATCGCGGCCCTCCTGAAATAGGGCGTGAGATCCACATTGTCACCATATGCGGCCTCGCGGACACCCTGGACCTTCAGCTCTTTCCTCGCCGCCTCGGCCATCTCATGCATCGCATCCATCAGCCCTTGGTTTCCATAGGCCTTGTACACCTGATAGGCCGTCTGCGCCTTCGCAATATCCAGCCGAAGCTGGAACATCCTGTCCAGTTCCGCTTGAGCGGCCTCCCTGTCTTCCGGCGCCCGCTTGAGATCCGCCGCCGCCTCTCGCATACTCCGAACCAGCGGATCCTGCTCCAGGAGATCCATCGAAGGCAGCGGCTTCAATCGATGAAGACCCGCTTCGGCCTGCATCTTCAGGTCAGCCAGTCCAATGCCGCCCAACGGAGTCTGATATCCCGCTCCACCCCAGTCCATTCCGCCTGACAAGGAGCGAATCAGCGTCATGTTCCGCTGCTCTGCATCCGCATACGCTTCTGCAGCACGGCGCAGCTCTGCTGCCTGGCGCTGCATCTTATCGTCCAGATGGGCAGCCAGCTGGCTGGCTTCCCGGTGCATTTCCTGCACACGGATTACCGATCTCTGCACCTAAGACTCTCCATACTCGGACCGAATGGAATCCTCCATCCGCTCCAGCCCTGCCATACCTCGTACGGTCGTCTCCTCCAACGAAACGGCAAGACGCTTCATTCCATCCGACAAGCTGCCCAGCTTGTCGAGTTGAACAGACTGTCTCATTCTCTTTACTCACCTCCTGGAGCTTGAACTGGATCCTTACAGGCTATCGGGCAAAAAAAGACGCCGTCCTATCGACCGGCGTCCTCAATCTCATCTCAGTTGTTCAAATCATCCAGCATGGAGCCTTGCACAGTAATGCCGACGATGTCCAGTTCCTTGATTCCCTTCAAGGCCGGAAGAACGTTATAGGCATGTTTTTCTTTGGACAGGTCGATATCCTCGACCCAGGCCCGGATCGTATAGCCGCCGTTCGCCATATTGGCATGCGTATAAAGCGGCAGATTGCCCTTGTTGATCTGAATGGTCACCGTCGTCGTTTCCGTAATCTCATACATCTTGCCGTTCTTCACGTATTCGCGGTATTGGTAGCTGCTCTGGCTGCCCGCCGTGGAAGACTCGGAATAACCCTCCATCACTTTCTTCCAATAAGGATCCGTCGCATCGCCGTCCTGCTCCCGGGCTGCAGAGGACTTGAGTTCCCTCACGGTTTTCTTGTAGCTGTCGCTGACCGTCAGCAGCTCTTTCCCGTCCACGCCCTTGTTGTTTTTGGCGGACAGGACGCCCATTTTGCGCTCGAAGCTTCCCCCGCTGGCGGAGAGCTGCTCGCCCCGGATGTTGACCGCACGCTTGCCGGAGTCGATGTACATCAGATCGGTTCCGTAACGGAATGAGTCCGTTGCCGCCTCGACCAGGTCTTTATGGTCCTGCGTATCGTCCGGGGTCGGCTTGTAGGTCACCGTCTTCACCTTGAACGTGTAGATTCCGGCGGGATTGAAGTAGTAGCCCGACTTGATCGGATAGGCGAACTTCTGCAGCTCCCGGTCCGTAGCGAAAACGGCCTTGTCATAGCTGGATTTGCTGCCCGATCCGTTCTTGGCCGCCTCCCTGGCCGTCTTATAGCTGCCGGCCATCGAGGTTTTCACGCCCCAGTCCAGCTCCCCGCTCGCCTGCTGGGTGAAGCTGCGCTCATAGCGGCCGTCGACGGCCGTCCACTTGATCGCCTTGCCGGACGCATCGACATCCTTCATCCAGCGGACGACGTCGAATTTGTAGGCTTCGTTTTCCCAGTACAGCTTTTTCGGCTCGGCCGTCTTGTCCTGGTTTCCCTCGATCTTCTGGTCATATTTATGCTGCACGAGAGTTTTGGAGCCGTTGTAAATGTGGACGAGGAAAGCCTTCGTATCGGTGCCGTCGTCAAAGCTTGCCGACGCCGTCCCTGTCCGCCGCTCGGTTTCCATTCTCTTGCAGCCGCCGTTCTCGTCCGCTTCCGCGCAGTAGTCGTACTCGTATTTCCAAGGCCGGACGACATCGCCGGAATAGAGAATGCTGCCGATCCGGTCCGCCGATGCCGGCTCGGCGCCCTGGAAGAAACGGCCGCCGACAGGATCGTCCCCGAAGTCCTTGCGGTCGACGACCGCCTTGATCTGCGGGTTGCGCGTAATGACCGTTCCCGCCTCGTCGACCGGAGGATTGTTGTCGTCCCGGAACTGCCTGTACAGATCCGGCGCCTGGTTCGAGACGCTCAGAGCGCCGGCCGCATTGCCGGTCCAGGCATAGCTGGAACCGCCCGGGAGACGGAGAACAGCCGTTATATCCGCTCCGTTGGCCAGCGGGAAGTCCAGCTGCCGGGAGAGGACGTCATAACCGACCTCGATCGGCGTGATTTTTTTCACGGCTCTCGGAAGAGAGTCGATGGAATTGTTTGCCGTGTAGGCTTCTTTCGGCGAATCTCCATCCCGGTTGACGTTGAACTGGACGCGGACGTCGCGCTCCGGCATGGTGAACGTCGCATAGAGTACCGATTCTCCGTTTGGATTCAGCGTGAGTCGGCCGGTTGGAGCGGTTCCCTCCTCTCCTTTGACCGAGTAGGCGACGCCTCGGACCGAGCGGTCTGTTCCCGTCTCGACCACACTCCAGGAGAAGGGCGCCGTCACTTGATTCTTGAACGTCGACTTCACTCTGACGCCGATTCTCACCTCGCTGCCGGATACGGCCGCCGATGGCAGCTGCTCGAAGCTGGCCGACAAGTCGGCTTCGGGAGGACCGACCAGATCGAACGGCGCCATCGGGATGCCTAGAAACGTTATTTTTCCAGGCGTATTTTCAATGAAGATCATGCCGTAGCCCCATGAAATCCGCGTCGGAGGCTGAAAGACATGCACATAATCCTGCCATTTTCCTCCCAGGCTCGGTTTCGCGCCTTTGTCGAACACGATTCGGTCCTTATACGCTTCATTCTGACGGTTGTAGATGAATTGGCTGTACTTCTTGCCTGCGTACAGCCTGTTCAGCCCTTCCTGAATCGAATCCTCGAGCGTAACGTTCCGATCCGTGAAGCCATTGCCCCGCTTATTGAACTGATTCTGCACGATGAAATAGCGGTCGGTCACTTTTTCCTTGCGCCAAGGCTCCTCGATCATCTTCATATCCTGAATCTTGTGGCCGCTCCAGCCCGCATACCAAGGGGTTCCTTCCGTCGGAACCGAGGAGCCGGCCAGCGTATAGCCCGAATACTCCTTCACCGGAGGATTCATGTGGATCAGCGTGTCGCCATGATCGGATCCGTATACCACTTCAAAGGCATAATGCCCATCAATTTTTTGCGATTCCTGCAGCTTGTTCCGGATCAGATCCTTCCGGTAGGGTCCGAACTTGGATGTATTTTCCGGGAAATAGCTTTCAAGCCCGTAAATATCGAACATGTCCCGGTTGATCGCGGCCAACACTTCGGATGGATCGGAACTGCTCGTCAGCGCGCGCTCCGGAGGATCGCCCTGGGCTGCTGCGAAGGATGGGACTGCCGAAGGGAACAAGCTGGAAACAGCCGCAAGGACTAGAGAGATAGATAGGATTCTTTTCATTTTTCACCCGCATGCCCGCTAGTATTTTTTCAAAATGACCGTGATGGCTGTGTCGCTGTAATAGGCGGAGCCGACCAGCACCTTGTAGGTCGCATCCTCGAATTTTTTCGTTTCGAGCTCCATGTCTCTCTTGTTCTTCTTTTTCGCGTATGCGATGATGGCGTCCACCGTCTTGGCCTCGATTTTCTGCTTCAGGATGAATTCGGCTTCAACTAGCTGCCTCTCGAAGTCCGCACCCTTCAATCCGAAAGGCAGAATGAGGACGATGACCCCTCCGTCTTCCTTCACTTCGGACGGCTCCGAAACGTCGACCAGAAGCTTCGACTCATATTCCTTTTTGATGACGAAGCCGTTGGCATTGATTTCGTCCCCGGTTCCGCCCGTCGCCGGAGGCTTCGCCGTCCCGATTCCCGTCGTATCGATATAGATCGTATTGATTTTCTTGTCCCAGTTGACCGATGCGCCCAGCGCTTCGCTCACGAAGCGGATCGGCACGAACGTGCGGCTGCTCTTCACGAGAGCGGCGGTATCCATGAGCTTCTTCTCGCCGTTGACCTTGTATTCTTTCTTGCCGACCGTCACGGCTACGTTCATGCTGGCAGCCGAGACCGACGCCAGCTTGGCTCCGCTGTTCCAATCCACCTTCGCGCCGAGCGCCTGGCTGACGAAACGTAAAGGCACTTGTGCACGGGAGCTTTTATCCACGAACGGCTGCGCGTCCGGCAGGCTGATCTTCTCGCCATTGACGACGATGCGCAGCGGCAATGCCGCCGCCTGTGCAGCAACGGGAACGGCAGCTGCCGCGATCGTGCCGGCAGCGAGCAAGGAAATGATTTTCTTCATGATGGTTTCCTCCTTGGATTAAATGACGAACAGCAGCACGATGCCGAGGACGACCGCCACAAGCAAAGCCATGACGATGAAAAAGGGGAAGGAGATGCGCGCTTCGATCCATTCCATCCGGCTGAAATGCCAATCGAAAAGGAAGCGGGTCCAGAACCTTTGCCCGGGCTTCAGCTCCCGTTCCCCAAGCCAAAATCGGTAGAAATGGCCCGCCTGCACCATCTCTTCATTTCCCTGCCGGTTTTTGCGGATCATCTTGCGATGCTCCTTTTTGTACCTCTTGTATGTATCGCTCAGATCTTGCCACCAGCGGTCATTCCAGCTTTCCCATCGACGGTAAAGCCTGCCGATCATACGGCCTCTTCGCCAAGATGGTAAAACCGTGGCAAATCAAGCAGATGCGCGCAATAAGCGGCAAACAGCGAAACCTCCTCGACGACGCCGCCCGAGGCGAGAAGCGTCTTCAGCAGCAGCTGCTCGAAGCTGTCGGCGATGAGAGCGTCCTTGATCAGAGGCCTGCGGTTGAGCAGGGATATATCGACCGCCCCGAACAGCCAGTCCATGAACCCCGGGGCATGCTGGAACAGCGGCTGGGCAATGTAGAGGGAATCCCCGGGACTCAGCCCGCTGGCGGTTTCATCGATGATCAGCTCCTGCTCATGGGCAGCCAGATAACCGGCGTAAGCCCGTTCGGTGCGGCGGATCTCGGCGATGATGGCGTCATCTCCCCCCTCGCTCCCGGCCTTGGCTTCCAGGAAGCAGAAGGCGCCGATGAAGTCGCCAGCAGCCTGCCTGCCCCAGCGGCGCAAATGAATGAGCACCGCCTCTGTCGCTTCCTCATGGGATTCGGCCTTTTCAAGATCCTCTCCGATCTGCTTCACCATATCCTCGTTGTTCACCCAGTCACGGGCGTAAGCATGCGCATAGCCCTGCAGCCCGATCCACTTGTTCTGGATCAGCTGCGCAAGCTCCCGGCTGTGCTCCGGCTTCAGGCTGGAGCCTCCGTCCCCATATTCGATCAACAGCTTGTTCGAGAATGCTTCCATTTCCATGGGATCGTTCAAATCAATGGGAATGGATGTCTGCGGTGTAGCCGTCATTTCTTCACGCTCCTGTCGTCATCATGGGATGCTAGGCGCCTGACCTGAAGCTGCCCTTCGCATCCATCGGATCCCAGTCGGGATCATCTACCTTGCTCCAAGCGGAATAAATCACCAGCAGCACATACATGGAAACGGGAACAAAGGCGAGGGTGAGAAAGAGAGGCAGCTTGCCGGCGAACCTCTCTCCCAGAAGATTTCCCAGCGAATAGCCGAGAATGCCTGCGGCGCCTGCGCCTGCGAGCCCGATCGTATAAATGATTCTGCCGGTTTTTGTCTGAGGATTCGCGGCTTCCTGAAAAATGAACCTCCGGAATCTCAAGCCGACAAAAGCGCAAACGACGTTCAGCAGCAAAAGTCCCGCTGCCAGCAGCAGCCCCCCGTCCCAAACCCTCCAGACGATCCCCAGCATGAAAAGGACAAAGAGATTGAATTGGGAGATGCCGAAAATCACTTTCCGCTTGCGGGATTTCTCCAGCGTCCGTGTTCTCCTCATGATCAAAACAAACGCCATGTTCAGCACGCCTGCCGTAATGGCGAACCAGGCCGTCCGTGGCGACCAGGCCGGAATGACGGACATGAGCACGGCGCCGACAAGAGGCACAAAAAAAGCAGCGTACAAGGCATTTGAGCTTCGGGCAGGCCTAGCTTCGCGCGGCATCGATACGCCTCCTTGCTAAAAGAGTGATTTGAGTC
>Ga0194137_10002265_pt1 | contig 11400 bp, 11 predicted proteins | sample TARM_MetaG_T3_14_FD_134025 | JGI IMG/M metagenome (GOLD analysis project Ga0194137, IMG submission 134025) | Freshwater microbial communities from Pennsylvania, USA, analyzing microbe dynamics in response to fracking - TARM_MetaG_T3_14 (version 2) | ecosystem: Environmental > Aquatic >...
CCCCGGAATCGGCTGGATATACTACCGGTACTTGCACATTCGGGGAAGGGGAGAAGGGCGATGGGAAGCTGGCAGGGCAAATCCAATCTGTTCAAGCGTACCGCTTCCGTTCCCGTCAAAGACCTGACGCTGAGGAAGTATGAGGGCATGCAGGCATCCGCGAGACTCGACGAGATGCTCCGCATGCTCAAAGAGGTTTTCGGGGATACGGACGATATCGCGATCCGGCAGTTCCGCATTTTCGGAAGCTTCAACGCCGCTGCCGTCTTCCTGGAGCCGATGGTCGACCAGGACCGGATCAACCGGGACATCCTGCAGCCTTTGATGACGGCATTGAAGGACGGGCAAGCGGAACAGCTGCATGCGAGCCGGATCGCCGATTACGCGCTCCATGATTGTCTGCATGCGGCGGATGCAAGCGCCGAGATTTCGATCGTCCCGATGCTTCTCGCGGTCACCTCGGGAGAAACGCTCATCTGCATCGACGGGAGCCACAAGGCGCTGATCGTCAACACCCGCGACATCAAGAAACGGGCGATCGAGCAGCCCCAGACCGAGCAGGTCATACGCGGCCCGCGCGAAGGCTTCATCGAGTCGCTCGATACGAACATCGCGCTCGTGCGATCCCGCCTCTCGACGACCGACCTCAAGGTGAAGATGGCTCCGATCGGCAGGCGCGGGAATACGAATGTCGCCGTCTGTTATTTGTCGAGCATCGCGGATCCCGCTATCGTCGAGCGCGTGCTGGGCCGGCTGGCCAAAATCGATACGGACGCCATCCTGGACGCCGGTTATATCGAGCAGTTCATCGAGGATCAGCCGTTCTCCCCGTTTCCGCAAATCCAGAACACGGAAAGGCCGGACAAAACCGCGGCGGCGCTGCTGGAAGGGCGGATCGCCATCCTGAGCAACGGCTCTCCGTTCGCGCTCATCGTGCCTTGCTTTTTCAGCCAGTTCTATCAGACGCTGGACGATTATACGGAGCGGTTCCTCATCGGCAGCCTCATCCGGATGATTCGGCTGGTGGCGCTTGTCACCTCCCTCATTTTCCCGGCTCTTTATGTATCGCTGATCTCCTTCAACCCGGAGCTGATTCCGACCGACTTCGCCGTGGCGGTGGCGGGAGGCAGAGCCGGCGTTCCTTTCCCGACGGTGATTGAGGTGCTCATGATCGAAATATCGATGGAGATTCTCCGGGAAGCGACCATCCGCCTTCCCCAGGTGATCGGCGGCGCGCTCAGCATCGTCGGCGTGCTCATCATCGGACAGGCGGCCGTCTCGGCCGGCTTCTCCAGCCCGATCACCGTCGTCATCGTCGCCTTTACGACGATCGGCTCGTTCGCAACGCCCGCTTACAATGCGGCGATCGCCTTGCGGATGCTGAGGTTTCCGCTCATTATTCTGGCCGGCTCGTTCGGCTTGTTCGGCGTGCTGATCGGACTGCTCTTCATCGCGAACCATCTGCTCGCCATGGAATCGTTCGGCGTCCCCTATATGGCACCGTTCGTGCCTGGCAATTGGCAGGGCTTCAAGGATCTGCTCCTGCGCGGCCCTATCTGGTGGATGAGGAAGCGTCCTTCGCATCTGCACACGCTCGATGCCAACCGGCTGCCGCCCGATGCTGCGGACGCGCCGATGCGGAGAACGCTGCAGTATGCCGGCGAGGAGGATACCCGGGCCCATGAGTGATACGCTGTCGATCTCTTCCATTCGAATGGCCGCGCTCGTGACGAGCGCCAATGTCGGCATCGGCGTCCTGACCTTGCCGCGATTCGCCGCCGTAGGGGCCGAAAGCGGAGCTCCGCTGTTGACCGCAGCAGGAATTCTCTGCGGCACCATGTCTCTGCTGCTGCTGGCCTATCTCTGCAGCCGGCATCCCGGAGAGAACCTGATCTTTTTCAGCGAGAAGCTGGTCGGCGCTCCGTTCGCGCGAGTCATGAACGGGCTGCTGATCCTGTATTTCCTGCTCGTGTCCGGCATATCGCTGCGGCAGTTCGGGGAAGTCGTCGTGCTTGTCCTGCTCCAGAAGACGCCCATGCAGATCGTCGAATGCATGCTTTTGCTCGTCGTGGCCTTGTCGGCCCGGCGGGACCTGATCAAGTTTTCGTTCGTCCATTCCTTCTACCTGCCGTTCATTCTGCTGCCGGGCCTCTTCATCGTGCTGATCGCGACCCGCAGCATCGATCCGAACAATCTGCTGCCGCTGATCGGCAACCATCGCGGAGACTGGCCGAACGAATCGGTGAAGATCGCCTCCTTGTCGCAAATGTCCTTCGTGTTCTGCCTGCTCGTGCCGCTCATGAAATTCCCCAAGCGGGCGGCATCGTCCGTCGCGATCGGCGCCGCGGTCGGCGGCTCGCTTTATCTGCTGGTCGTCCTGACGACGGTGGGCATGTTCGGAGCCGAGGAGACGAAGATTCTGACCTATCCGACGCTGGAGACGGCGCGCAGCGCGTCGATGGGCGTCGGACAGCGGCTGGATGCGCTGTTCCTGATCATCTGGGTCATCTCGATCTATACGACCATCTATGCGACCTATTACTTCTCCGTCCATGCCAGCCGCGATCTGTTCCGCCTCGGAGACCATCGCATGCTCGCTTCCTTCTATATGCCGGCCGTGTACGCCGTGTCGATGATTCCGCCCAACATCCATGTTCTATACTCCTTGTGGGACTTGTCCGGGCGCTACGGATTTTTGCTGACGGCAGCGTATCCCTTGCTGCTGCTGGTCATGTCGTTCATCCGGTCGGGAAGGAGGCGGGCCCATGCCTAGCTGGAGGCGCATGCCGGCCTTGGCGCTGGCGGCGGCGATCGCTTTGCCCCTATTGAGCGGCTGCTGGGACCGGCAGGAGCTGGAGGATCGCGCTCTTATTCTCGGCATGGCGATCGATGAGGTGAATGAGGCTGCAGCCGGCGACCACGAGCATACGACTCATCTGCATGAGCCCAAATCGTTGCGGAACCACCGGATTCTGGTGACGGCCCAGATCGCCATTCCCGGCAGGGTGCCGCTCGGTCCGGGAGAGAGCGGCGGCGGCAAGCAGGGAGGGCTGCCCGTATGGGTCGTGAAGGTGACGGGTTATTCCATCGACGATGCGCTCAACAACCTGCAGCAGGAAATCGCCGATCCGCGCAGCCTGATCCATCTGCGGATCATCGTCGTCAGCGAGAAGATCGCCCGCAGAGGGATGGAAGACATCAACGACTACTTCCGCCGCAACTCGGAGGTGAGGCGCTCCACCTGGATCGTCGTCTCGGATATCGAGGCGAACAAGCTGATGAACGTGGCGCCGCCGCTTGAGCGGGTCCCTACCCTCTATTTGCTGTCCATGATTGAAAAGTCGGTGGAGATGGGCAAATTCCCTCCCCAGTACTCCGGCAACTTCTGGAGCGCCGAATCGCGCCTCGGACAGGACGAGTTCCTTCCTTACGTATCCATTCGCCAGAAGGAGAACATCCTGCTCAAGGGGATGGCGCTGTTCCGCGGGGGCAAAATGGTCGGCCATTCGGAGCCGATCGAAATCGGCAGCTACATGGCCATCAAGGGGCTCAATCCGGGAGGCTATTCCATCCTCGGGGATGTGCCGGGCATAGGCGCGATCATGCTCAAAAGCAACCGCCGCATCGCCCAGACGAAGGTATCCATCCGGAACGGCAAGCCTCACGCGCATATCGTCGTCCATCTGGACACCAGCATCGAGGAGAAGATCGACGGCGAATCCGAGCGTTATACGGCGGAGGATTTCGACCTGATCCGCAACCACATGGGGAAGGAGGTTTCCTACTTCCTGCTGGAGTTCATTCGCAAAACCCAGCGTTACCGGAGCGATCCGTTCGGCTTCGGGGAAATGTTCCGCGCCCGGGAGCCCGCGTACTGGAACAGCGTCATCAAATCCAAGGAGGATTGGGAGCGGGAGTACGCAGGCATGACATTCGAGCTGGAATGCAAGGTCGCGATCCGCAGGGAAGGGCTGAAGCTCAATTGATTCCGCGCAAGGAGGTTTGGACCGAATGCTCGATTACAACTACAGCCTCGTCGTGTTCGTAATCCTGAGCCTGTTATGCGGCCTGTTCATGCTTACGGCGGATTTGCGGATGTACGAATGGCTGGGCAAAAAGAAGGAAGGCGGCTGGACAAAAGGGCTGGCTTGGATTCAACTCGGCTTTGCCGCGGCCGGAGCGGCCGTCCTGGCGCTGTACCGGCTTCTGTTGTGAGCCTCGGGACAGCGGCCTGAATTCGGTGCCTTTGGAGAGTCGAAGGAATCATGACGCCCGGCTTTCTGGATGAATGGAATGCATCTCAGGCGGGAGGCGGCTCTCCCGAATAGGGAGGATGCTTTTGGCTCATCTTAACCAAGCCTGAATACATGGAGGAGGAAATAACCTTGAACAATCAGCCCTACCAGCCTCAGTTCCAGCCCATGAGCCAGCCTGGACAGCCGTCGCAGCAGCATTCGTTCGCGCAGCCGTACCAGCCGCAGCAAGGCTATCAGCCGCATGCGCAGCAAGGATTTCAGCCGCAGCAGTCCCAGGCCGCTGCGCCTTCAGTCCCTCAGCAGCAGATGAATTTGAACCATGGCGGACATGAGTTTTTCGACATGCATGAAATTTTGTCCGGCATGATCAACGTCCTCGACCAGTTCATGATTTTCCGCGGCTTCGTCAAGGATCAGGAGCTGCTCGGCATTTTGGACCGCCAGTACAATTTCATCCTCTCCCAGTACAACCTAACGGCCGAATGCTTCGCGACGGGTCAGAAGCCGCATCAGGAAACAGGCACGTACATGATGCAGCTGCAGCCGACGAACGTAACCTTCGGCATCAAGCCTTCCCAGCCGAAGAAGCCGAACCAGTCGCTCGCGGACGTCAAGGATGCCGGCATCAGCGGCCACATGCTCGGCCTGATCAAGTCAACCGGGTCCTTGCTGGCCATGGCCTCTCCGGAGATTACGAATCCGGTCGTGCGCCGCGTCGTCGCTTCCCAGATCCAGAACTATGTAGAGATGGCCTTCGAGATTTTCCTCTTCCAGAACAAGCATGCCTATTATCAGGTGCCGCAGCTGAAGCAGAACGACATGCAGTCGATGCTCGGCTCCTACGTTCCGGCTCCCGGCCAGCCTCAGATGCCGGCTCCGAATTCCTTCAGCCGCTACCAGTAGCTCATTCCCGGAAAAGGAAGACGGCTCATGCGATGTCGCATGAGCCGTCTTGCCGTTGGTTCGGAGAGGGATCGGACGTTGAGGGCTCCGGATGCCGGCTTCAACGGCCGGCGAACAGGCTGCCCGAAGCATTCATTCCGTATACGCCGACCAGCAGTAGGATGATGACGCTTGCGGCTGCGGCCGCAAGCAGCAAATAGAAAGGCTTGATTTCGTTCATGGCTTCGGTTCCTTTTGGTCCGCTCAGCGGACGGGAGGATTCCCGGTAGACTCCCGGATGAGCAGCTTGGTATGGAGCAGCGTCTCGGCGTACGGCATGCCGGGATCCTCCAGTCTGGCCAGCAGCCGCTCGACCGCGCACCTGGCGTAGAGCGGAAGATCGACATCAACCGTCGTGATGGGCGGTGTCGCCAGCCGGGACAGATAGCCGTTGTCGAAGCTGACGACGGAGGCGTCCTCGGGCACGCGCCGCCCGAGCTGCTGCAGCGCCGAGCTGACCATGAAGCCGTACCCGTCGTTGACGCAGAACCAGGCGGTAGGCCCGCCGTTCAGCCCTTCCAGCCGCTTGCGGATCTCGTCGCTGTCCTCGGCCGCATCGGTCAGCAGCCAAGCCTCCTTCAACCGCAGGCCGAGCTCGAAGGCTGCAAGCCTCATCCCTTCCAGCCGCTCGTAATAGCTCGGAGAGAAGGAGATGTTCCCGACATAACCGATGTCGCGATGTCCGAGTCCGTACAGATGCCGGACGGCTTCGTAGGCGCTGAACCGGTTGTTGGTCAGGATGCAGTCCGCCTGCAGATCGGGATGATGGTGGTCGATCAGGACGGCGGGAATGTCCGTATCCAGCACGGCCTGGATATAGGGAGTCGTAATATGGGACAGGATGAGCACGCCGTCCACGGCCCGCTGCTGAATGAACGGCGGGAGAGTCAAGGACGCGGCATCGTTCGGGCTGATGGACTGGATGACCAGCTCGCAGCCGATCTTCTTGAGCTCCCGGTCGATGCTCAGGTAGATGTCGCTGAAGAAGCTTTTCATGGAGAAGGCATAGTCGGAAGCGATGAGCGCGATCGTCCGCGGCTTCGCCGCCGGGCCGGCTTCCTCCGTGTTGCCCCTTCGGGTATACGTGTAGCCCATCTCGTCGGCCGTCTTCATGATGAGCCGGCGGGTCTCGTCGCTAACGCCGGGCTTGCCCGTCAAAGCTTGGGAGACCGAGTTCTTGGACAGATTAAGCCTGTCGGCGATGTCCTGCATCGTTATTTTCGATTTCAAAAGGGTCAGCCTCCGTTGTGCTCGCCCTTCGGGCCATATGCCCGACGCGCAGCCGTTCGTCTATCATTGTTTCCGCAGCGGGGCGGGAATGTCAAGCTTCGGCGGGAGGAAAATACATATCGAAACGGATCGCAATCCCGCTCTATAATTGTAACGTTACAAAATAAAATAGTAAAGTAAATAATGCGGAAATAGAATGACTTTATCGTTTTGTAACTTGACTTGACGCGAATTATGCTCCATAATGAGTCTCACAAGCGCTTTCATTTTCAGTTTTGCTCATTGACAGCTGGATGACAGAGAATGATTTTAACATGACAAGTTAGGGAGGCCATGCAGAATGAAAAAGAGAATCCCAATGGTTTTATCCGTTGCTTTGATCGCGGGCATGCTGTCCGCCTGCTCCACCGGCCAGAGCGGCCAAAACGAATCCGGCTCGGCGTCCGGAGAAGGCGTGACGACGATCGAGTTCTGGGCGGCGCCGAATCCGACGCAGCAGGCTTACTGGCAGGAGATGGCCAAGGCGTATGAAGCCCAGAACGGCAAGGTCAAGATCAACGTCAGCGCGATCAAGGAATCGCCGACCTCCGAAGCCAGCATCCAGGCCGCGCTGGCGGCCAAGAGCGCGCCGACGATGTCGGAGAACATCAACCGCGGCTTCGCGGCCCAGCTGTCGAGCAGCAAGGCGCTTGTGCCGCTGGATACGCTGGAAGGCTACGACGACCTGCTCAAGGGACGCAGCATGAGCAAGACGATCGAGCCTTGGAAGTTCGCGGACGGCCATCAATACGTGCTTCCGATCTACTCCAATCCGATGCTGTTCGGCTGGCGCCTCGATATTTTGAAGGAGCTCGGCTACAACGAGCCGCCGAAGACGTACGGCGAAGTGCTGGAGCTGACCAAGAAGCTCAAGGACAAATACGGCGACAAGAAATACCTGTGGGCGAAGCCGGATCTGGCCGATCCCACCGCCTGGAAGCGCTGGTTCGACTTCTACATGCTGTATGACGCCGCGTCGAACGGCAACAAGTTCATCGAGGGCGACACGTTCACCGGGGACGAGAAAGCCGGCATCGAAGTGCTGACGTTCGTCGACAGCCTGCGAAAGGAGAAAGGGCTGCTGGCGCGGCAGGTAACCGATCCGTTCGAGAACGGCACGGGGGTCTTCACCGATATCGGTCCGTGGACCTTTACGACCTGGGCGGAAAAATACCCGAACCTGAAGTACAACGAAACCTACGCGCTGACGATGCCTCCGGTGCCTGACGGCGCCGATCCGGCCCAGAGCAAGACGTTCGCCGATACGAAGGGGCTTGTCATCTACGCTTCCGCGACGAAGGCGCAGCAGCAGGCGGCGCTTGATTTCGTGAAGTGGGTGTACAGCGACGCCAAAAACGACGCGGCCTGGTTCAAGCAGACGAATCTGCCGCCGGCCCGCGACGATCTGTCGACCAACGAATCGTTCAAGGCGATCCTGGACGAGAGTCCGCAGCTGAAGCCGTATGCGGAGAATGTGCCGAATGCGGTGCCGCCGATGGACAACACCAAGTACAACGACCTGCAGACGATCATCGGCACGGAGGCTTTCAACAAAGTGGTCAAGGGCGAAATCGCGCCTGCCGAGGGCTGGGCGGCGATGAAGGCTGCGCTGGAGAAAGCCCTGAAATAAGGGAGGTTCCGCTGTCATGGACCAACGCAACAACAAGCTGGGCTGGATGTTCGCCAGCCCTTACCTCATCTACTCGCTGATCTTTTTCTTTGTGCCGCTCTTATGGTCTTTATTCCTGTCGTTTACGAACTGGGACCTCATCGCCCCGACGTTCAATTTCGTGGGGATCAGCAATTTCCTGGACGCGCTGCAATCGCCTGCCGTCCATGCGGCATTCTGGAATACGTACAAATTCATGATGATCTTCGTTCCGCTCGTCACCGTGATGGCGATCGGCGTCGCCGTCGTCGTCCATGGACTGCCCCGGTTCAAAGGGCTGTTCCTGATCGGATTTTTCCTGCCGTACCTCAGCTCGGGCGTCGTGTCCGCGCTGATCGTGAAGGGGCTGCTCTCCTACACGAGTCCCGTCAATGAATTCCTGAGAGGCATCGGCATGGATATCAACTGGCTCGGCTCTCCCTTCTCGGCGCTGTTCGTCGTCGGCCTGATCCTCGCCTGGAAGTTCACCGGCTATTATGCGCTCATCATCACATCCGGCCTCGAGAGCATCGATAAGGAAGTGTACGAGGCCGCCGCCATCGACGGGGTCAAGGACAGCCAGCGGTTCTGGCGGATCACGCTGCCGCTGCTGTACCCGTCGCTCTATACGACGCTGATTCTGGCGTTCGGCGTGACGTTCGGCATCTTCACCGAGGTGTACCAGCTGACCGGCGGCGGTCCCGGCAACGCGACGAACACCTGGCAGATGGAGATCTTCAAGCAGGCATTCTCGAACATGCAGGTCGGCTACGCCTCCGCGGTCGCGCTGCTGGCGTCGCTGGCGACGTTCGCCTCGATTTTCGTGATCCGCAAAATTCTGGAGATATGGGGGAAGCGGAATGGTTGGGTCTAATAAACGCAGCGGCGCCAGGCGGGCCGTCCGTTACTCGCTCGCCCTCGCGCTCCTGCTCGTCATGGTTTATCCCTATCTGTACATGGTGCTCAGCTCGTTCGCGGACTGGACGCAGATCGACAAGAAGCTGTTCCCGACGAGCTTCACGCTCAAGTCCTACGAGTGGCTGTTCAGCGGCGGCGAGACGGGCGTCACCCGTCCCTGGCTGAACGCGTTCATGAACAGCATCATCGTCTCGGTCGCCTCCACGGTGCTGATGATGCTGTTCGGCATCATGGTCGCCTACGCGCTGTCCAAGCTCAATTTCTTCGGCCGCAAGGCGATGAACAACTTCGTCCTGTTCCACATGTTCTTTCCGGCGATCATCCTGCTGGTGCCGACGTTTCTGGTCATCCAGCGGGTCGGCCTCTACGACACGTATCTGGGCCTGATCATTCCGAAGGCGGTCAGCCTGTGGGCGATCTTCATGTACACGAACTTTTTCAAGGCCGTTCCTTCCGTCTTCATCGAGGCGGCCAAGCTGGACGGGGCATCCGATCTGAAAATCATGTTCCGCATCATGCTGCCGATGTCGAAGTCGATCACGACTGTCATCTTCCTGTTCCTGCTCATGGAGCGCTGGACCGAGCTGCTGTGGGACATGATCGCGGTCAAAAGCGATTCGATGCTGACGCTGAACGTGCTGCTCTCGCAGATGTTCGGACCGTACGGCTCCTATCCGGGACCGCTGTACGCCGCTTCGACCATCCTGACGCTGCCGATCATCGTCATGTTCCTGATCTTCAGCAAGAAGTTCCAGGAAGGCATGCAGTTCAGCCTCAAATAAACATCCCATGCAGGGAGGAAACCTTCTATGAATACTCGGAAGCTTGAGCCGTCATCATGCCGCGAGCTGCTGGCGGAATACCGGGCATCGGGCGCGCGGGCCGAGGCGCCGGAGCGGATTCCGTTCGCGGAAGTCGGGGAGAAGGATGTCTACAACATTGCCGCTCCGCTTCTGGACAGCGGCCGGGAAATCATCCCGGGCCGCGTGGAATCCCGGGACAGCGAGCATTCCATGGTCGTCTTCTTCGCGGAAGAGGGCGGACGGTGGCTGCCGCTGGAGGGGGCTCCGGTGCTGGAGCTCCAGGACCCGTTCCACTGCCGCATCGGCGGGAAGCTCATCGTCGGAGGCGTGGAGATCTATCCGCATCCGGACAACGAAGGCGCGCTGATGTGGCGGACCGTCTTTTACCGCGGCAGCGGACTTTCGGATTTAGAGCCGTTTTTCAAAGGACCGGACGGAATGAAGGATATCCGCCTGGTGGAGCTTGCCGATGGAGAGGTCGGGGTTTTCACCCGGCCCCAGGGCCGGAAGGGCGGCCGCGGCAAGATCGGATTCGCGAGGGCGTCCTCTCTGGACGGGCTTACGCTTGAGCTGATCGAGGATGCGCCGCTGCTGGAAGGCCAGTTCGCGGAGGGAGAATGGGGAGGGGCCAATGAAGCCCATCTGCTGCAGGACGGCCGGATCGGCGTGCTCGGACATGTCGCCTGCTTCGACGAAGCGGGGGACCGCCACTATTACCCGATGGCGTTCGTGTTCGATGCTGACGGCGCCGGCTGCTCGAAGCTGAGCATTATCGCCGAGCGCAGCGTCTTTCTGCCCGGTCCGGCCAAGCGGGCGGACCTGCAGGATGTCGTCTTCAGCGGGGGGCTGCTTCGCAGAACAGACGGCACGGCGGTTTTATACGCGGGCATCAGCGACGCGGACGCGCAGAGGCTGGTCATCGCCGACCCGTTTGCCGGCTTGTAAGCTTTGGCCGCATTACTAGTTAAGATACAAAGGAGTTCATGCCATGAATAGCTACCGTTACGAACAGAATCCGCTGGTGACCCCGGCGGACGTGAAGCCGCATCGAGAGGATTTCGAGGTCATCGGCGCCTTCAACGCAGGGGTGGCGGAATATGACGGCGAAGTCATCCTGCTGCTGCGCGTGGCGGAACGCCCGATCAGCGAGGATCCGGAGGCGGTGCTGGCTCCCGTCTACAACAGGGAAAAAGGCGGCCTGGACCTCATACCGATCCGCAAGGACGACGAGCGCTACGACTTGTCCGATCCGCGCGTCATCGTGCGCAAGGAGCATGCGCCGGCCTTCGAATACCTGACCTCCCTCTCGTACCTGCGCATCGCGCGCAGCCGGGACGGCAGGAGCTTCACGGTCGACGAGGAGCCGTTCATTTATCCGACGCAGCCCCTGGAGATTTTCGGCGTTGAAGACCCCCGCATCACGCAGATAGGGGACACCTACTATATCTATTTCTCGGCCGTGTCGCCCGTCGGCATCGGGGAATCGCTCGTCTCCACGAAGGATTTCAAGAGCGTCACGCATCACGGCATGATCTTCGGGCCGGACAACAAGGACGTCATCATC
>Ga0194137_10002266_pt1 | contig 11399 bp, 13 predicted proteins | sample TARM_MetaG_T3_14_FD_134025 | JGI IMG/M metagenome (GOLD analysis project Ga0194137, IMG submission 134025) | Freshwater microbial communities from Pennsylvania, USA, analyzing microbe dynamics in response to fracking - TARM_MetaG_T3_14 (version 2) | ecosystem: Environmental > Aquatic >...
ACATTATAACCATATATCTTTTAGCTAACTTGACTGCCTCGATACTTGACCTTGATTTTTCCCTTTTATGGTTATTCTAGTAGTCCCTATCATAATACTTATCTTGTGAAACACTTAAACCTAACGGAAGCTATCGAATTATTATGAAAGGATGATAAAAATGGTACACCCTGAAAAGGAAACCAACTGGGATTTAATTTTTACCCTAATCGCCGTGTTTATGGCAACAACCCTCATTGTTTATGGTGTTCTAAAGGGATCAGGCGGTTTCGACTCAGATTTCATTAAGTTTATGCTCAACTACATTGTAGAGGGGCCGCCAAAATGGCAATGACAACCGAAGAAAGACGTGAATATGACAGATCCAGACGACGACAGGAAAGAGGGCAAGAGATACTTGATTACCTGACAGACCAGGGGTGGGATACATCCCGATTTCAACCACGAAATGACAACGGAAATTTCGGTGAGGTTAACGGTGACAACATAGAGACACTTGGGGACCCTCAAATTACCCCTCCTATATCCACATTCAGAAAATATGAGCGCGATGTCATGGAGGGTGATAAGGAAGATATAGACCCCCGAATAGAACGGTTCATATTAAACACAAACATCCAAGAGCCGGCTTATATGGAATCACAACGCTACTTCAACCAAACCCTTGATATTGATGATGGTGAGGGGACACAATCACTTGAAGATGATAACGGTCGTGTTCTAATCGGCACTGAAAATGGTCAAGAGGTTCACGTTGAGTATGATGACATCCGTGATACCCTTGTTAGCTTTATGGAATCAAACCAACACCGTATTCCTAAGGGTAATAAGTTTTATCAAGAATATTTTGACCACATCACGGCCGTTTATAATTACAAACAGACAATGGGTAATGAGGGGCTTTTGTTTTTATATAAGTTATATTTACAGGGGGCTTTCTTAGCTGACCTTGATGATTATGATAGTGACCAACGTGGTTCTATAGGTCGTACACGGGGTATGCAGACACTATTAAATCAAATGACAGCAGCAAAACGAATGAAAAATTCTTAAACAGGAGGCGGTGATCATTTTTTATTATGATGATTCAACAATAAATTTCGGTGATTTAAAACAGCAACTTATGTTTATTGAGATGGATTTAATGAGAATAAAAAACAATTCAGATAAGATCCTTGAACTGAAAGTAAAACCATTAAATCCTAAACCCGTTGTAAAAGAGATTAAAAGATTATACAACACATTAAAAGAGATGGAAGATGAGGAGCTATGTACACCCCTTATCATTGAAAACACAAAGGAGGCCTTAGATTCACTTGAAAAAACACTCAACCCATACAAGGCGATTATCTTATTTCACGACACCCTATCAATAATTGATTATATTGATATGAATTTAGAAAAAACAAAAGAAGCCATTGAAAGGGGTGAACAACCACACGATTTTTTCATGGAAGCATATGTTGATTAATCAAATAAACCGTTAAAAGGAGCTAACACACATGAATAAAAAAACATACCTAGAAGAATACACAGAGATTATCAATGAGAGCACAAAAGACAACCCTGAATTATACGACCGTCTTTATGAACTGGTCGCTTCATCACTTTTATTCCGTGCCCTGTTCTTAGGTGAAATTACAAAAGGTAAGGGTATTGGCCAACTTCTTTATCGGTCAGGTTTAACAAAAACAAGCAATGAAGAGACACCAAACATTCCTGAGTTCTTAGACACCTACCGAACAGAAGAAGTTAAAATGATTGCACGTTATAGAAAAGATCACCCAGAATTAAAAGATGTGACACCCGCGGCCAAAACAATTAAAACATTCTTAAATAAGTTACAAAACTAACCCCTGGTATTTAGGGGTTTTTCTTTTTGTGTTCTAATTTAAGTTGTAATTTACAATATAGTGTAATTTAATTTACAATTGACAAATACGACAATTTATGTTATAATACATATTAAGGAGGTTAAATGATTTAATTGATCACACGGTGATAGAGGGTATACACAACTGAGATATGTTGCCTCACATCTATGAAGCGTTGTGGCTTTGGTGAACATGGTTATTTAGCCTTCTTTACATAATTAAAAGGGGGTGAACCATTGGATAAAGTACCTTATAATACGTTTGACAGTAGCCAGATACCTTATTACGATGGGACACCTCTTGTAACAAAAAACAGGGTCCTTAATGTTCTTATTGGCCCACGGGGTAATGGTAAAACCTACTGGTTCAAACGGTTTTTCAGTAAAAGGGGGATAAAAGGTAAAGGGAAGTTTATCTATCTTAGACGAAAGGTGGTTGAGCTTGATAACATCACTGATTTTTTCGATGACATAAGGGATGACCCTGAATTAGAGGGGTATTTATTCATGCAAAAAGGTAACAACCTTTACGCCGCCCTTGATGTGGGTGAGGATGAAAAACCTGAATGGGTCCAGATAGGTTCCATGTATGCTTTAGCGTCAAACGAAACGATCAAATCTAAATCATATAGTGATTATGACCGTATGTTGTTTGATGAGTGGTTGCCTTTAAATCCAAACGGATTTTTAAAAAACGAGGTGGAGACGTTTTATTCGGTGCTTGATACAGTATTTAGGGACCGTGATTTTCAAGTCTTCCTTGTGGGTAACTCATCTATTCTTTACAACCCATATTTCGAAGCGTTTAATATTTACCCAAATATATCTAAAGAGTTTACGTATAGTAAAGAAAAACCTATTGCTATTCAAGTTATAGATTCCCCTGAGTGGTCAAACTATCGAAAGCAAACAGCCTTGGGTCAGTTAATATCAGGCACAGATTACGAAGAATACGCAAACAATAATGCTTTTGAGGATAATTCAGATAATCTGGTTGAGGATATGAATAAAGAAGCTAAAAACATTATTGTCATCAAACTTGATGGGAGTGTTTTTGGTATATGGCGCGACGAACAAAAAGAAGCTATTTATTTCTCAGATAAATTCAACTCATCCGTAAAATATAAATATACATTTGATTTTGATGATATTGATAATAATTTTATGAGCTACAAAAACTTCTATGATTGTCCGCACCTTTTCGCATTAAGAATAGCACAACAAAACAACAAAATATTTTTCACAACAAAAAGGGTAAAAGCCCTTGTAAGACCTATTGTCTCCAAACTTGGTTTACTTTAAAGGAGGTGAGATTATATGGTAAGTACGCTTGACCTTTATGAAGAAAATGGTTTTAATTTTTATGGTAAACCAAAAAAGACACGTTTTAGTTATTTACCCAATCGTTTTCAATGGGAGAACATGATGAGGGAAAGTATTATTGAGATTCTTTTATCACGTTTTGAGTGGGGTGGTTTACCAGAGAATATGCCTGAGTATTACTTAGAACGTATTCTTATTATGTATGGTAAGGCCGCTATGATTAACCACAAAACAGATGGTTTCATTGTTGCGCGAGGTTCCACAGATGGTTTAAATCACTATGAGAAGCCAACACACTTTAACGTTGTTTCACCAACCATGACAGGTCGTTTTGATTTATATGGTGATGATATTGTCTTAGTTGAAAACAACTCCACAGGAACAAGTGACATGGAAATCATCAACAATTACATTAAAGTGTTAGGTGAATTAATGGTAACAAAAGGGGTTAACTTACAGACCCTTAAAACACCTTTCCTATTAAAAGGTGACGAGAAAACCCGTAATTCACTTTATGAGGCTTTAAACCAGATCACGTTTGGTGAGTCACACATTATGCTTGATGGTAAATTTGCGAAAGGAAATCCAGACGCCGTTGATGTTCTTAATTTAAACAGCCCCTATCATTTAGACAAATTACATGCTGATTATGAACGCACCCGTAATGAATTACTTGAGTTATTAGGCATTAACACAAACCCTAACCCTGAGAAAAAAGAAAGAATGATTACAGGTGAGGTTAACGCCAACAACCAGGAAGTTGAAATGGCACGGGTCACCCGATTTAAACTAAGAGAAAGAGCAGCGGAAGAAGCATCAAAAAAATTTGGTAGAAAAATAACAGTTAAGATGAGAGAGGAGTTTACAAATGCAGCCACTTCACTACCTGGTGTTACTAATAGTCCTGGATACGATAACGGGGATGACCAAGGGGGTTCTGACACAGACACTATCGAGTAGAACAATGAAATATGGTTTAATTCGTAATGGCACCCTTATTTTAGTTTTATGGACAGGCGTTGCTTTAGCACCTGAATCCGCTTCACAATATGTTAATATTGTTGTTTATGGGTTTATTGTTAGTAACCTTATATCCATTGCTGAAAATTTAGGTGAGGCCGGTGTACCTATCCCAACAAACATCACAAAATATTTAAAAGCATTGCAAGAAAAAGAAAAAGAAAAGGATGATGTTAAATGATTATCAAAGACCGTCGACAACATGCCATGGGTGGGGACACAAAAGACCGTCACCCTTCACAAATTAAGAAAATTGCCATTCACTGGGATGCGGTAGGTAAGAACGGAAACACCATCTTACAACATGAACGATACTGGAAAAATTCAAGGGGTTGGACAAACGGTGGTTATGCTTTCTTCGTTGAACGTAATGGGGTTATCCACCAAAACTATAGTTTGGAAAAGATCACTAACGGGGTTAAGGGTCACAACACAACAACCCTACACATTTGTTACAGTGGTGCCCCCGGTAAACCTATTACCACCCAACAACGAAAAGCTATCACACAACTCATTCAACAATTAATGAGTAAAGAATTATCACATCTTAAAGTGCGTGACGTCTTAGGCCATAAAGAGTTTAAAGGTGCTTCAACAACATGCCCTGGTAATGGTGCTGATATTATCCGTGCTGAGTTAAACAAGGAAACAAGTAAACCTGAACAAACAGCCGTGTATGTGGTTAAAAAGGGTGATACGTTAGGTGAGATTGCAAAAGAGTTTAACACCACAGCTGAGATTTTAGCTAAACGTAATAACATTAAAAACCCAAACCTTATCCAGATTGGTCAAGTAATCAAATTAGATGGTAAACCATCATACACAGTTAAACCAGGTGATTCTATGTATAAGATTGCTAAAGAAAACGGGTTAACCACAAAAGGTTTACTAGCTAAAAACCCTCAAGTAAAGGGACCCGGGTATATTATCCATCCAGGTGATAAAATTAATTTATAAGGAGGTTACAAAATGGAGTTAAGTGAAATGATTGCCCTTATTTCAAGTGTTTTAGAAATGGAAGAACAAGGTGACCGTTCTGTTGCACTTGATCAAATCCGAGAGGGGGTGAATAGTCTTTATACCACAAGTGAAGAACAAAAGACACGCATTGCTGATTTAGAGGGTCAAAAAGACCGTTTGATTGAACGTAACAACCAACTATTCCATCAAGTGGAAAGCACAAAACAACCATCGGAAACACAGCAAGACAACACACCCAAAGCATTAAATGATGTTATTGGAGACCTATTTAAATAAATTTAAAGGAGATGTTTTAAACAATGACAATTTCAAAAGACGCTTACGTACAAATGCTAAATGCTTTTAGACAAGAAAACCCTAATTACCTTAACACAATGCCAGAGGCAACAGTCGACAATATTTTAAATGTAGGTAATTTCATTGCCTCACACCCTGTTGTATTAAATGATTTCTTTAATGTTTTAAATAAAGTGGTTGAGACTTATGTGAACTCACCAAAATTTGATAACCCGTTAGGTTCATTTAAACGTGCATCAAGTGGTTATGGTGACACCATCGAAGAAATCTTTGTTGGTTTAACGGATGCCCGGTTATATGATGATGTTCAAGACGGGTCTGATCTTTACAGCACAGAAACACCAAACATTGCCGCTGCTTATCACCGTAAGAACCGTGAAGAAAAATATAAGGTAACAGTTAAACAACATGAGCAAATGAAAGCCGTGTTAAGTGCAGAGGGTATGGATAATATCGTAAATAAAATGATTGGTTCCCTTACACAATCAAACAACCGTGATGAGTACAAGCTAACAAAAGCCCTTATCACTTCCGCTTATGTTTCACGTGACTTACATTTAGTTGAAGTTGGTGATGTGGATGTTAGCCCGTCAGAGTTAATCACACAAGCCCGTATGTATTACAACAAGACACGTTTTGAACACCGTTACAATGCTTATGGGGTACGCACAATGGATGAACCGGGTAAACTTAATATGATTATGGATATTGAGACAGAAGCCCGTACAGACGTTAATGTGTTGGCAAATGCTTTCAACATGTCAAAATCTGATTTCTTAGGTAAACGCAAGGTGATTGATTCTTTCCATGATGGTAATATTGTTGCCGGTCTTTTCTCAGATGACTTCTTCGTTATCGCTGACAACCTTATTCAATCAACATCACGTTTTGATGAGTCTTCACTAAAAACCAATTACTGGTTACACGTACACCAAACAATCAGTCGTTCACCTTTTGCTACAGGTATTCTGTTTGTTAAAGAAATCCCTGAAGACTATGAAGCACGTATGGTTCTTGACCCTATCAATAGTACTTTCGGTCATGAATTACGACCATCACTTGATGTTACGGCTGAGTTAATTGGTTTTGATAAACCAGGGGTTGACCTTTCAACAGCAACATTTACAGCTAATGTAGATAACACTTCTGCTGTTACTGTGTCAGTTACTGGTAATAAAATCACACTAACACCTAAAGACACGGGGGCTAAACCTGGTGATGTTATCACTTTAGCTGTTACAGCCACTTATGGTGAGGTTGGTACAGAAAAAGAAATCACTAAGCTTGGTAAGTACCAAATTTCAAAATCTTATAAGGGATAACAAAAAGGGGGCTTCGGCTCCCTTTAATAAAAAGGTGGTGGGATAATGAAAAAGGGATTAGATCCAAACAGTTTGGGGTTAATAAAATATGACACATCAAACACAGACCCTAAATACACCCTTGTTGAAGTTGGAAATGGTTTAAACACATATGCTATTCACCCAAAACATTTTAATGAAACAACAGCAAATGAGTTACATTTAAAATATCCCCAATTTACAAAAATTGAAACGGATGTTTATTGTAAGCAAGTGCAAGTTAAAGGGCAAGTCACACATAGCTATTATAATGATGTGAGTAGTCATGAGTTACCTGTTGTAGCTAAAAATAATGTGGTTAATGGTAAAGACCCTTTTATGTATGGTCAGGAATTGATTGCAGGGACACAGGATGAATACGCACCATTTCTACTTCAATATGGGGTTGATTTTGCAGACCACTTATATAATACAGAGGGTGTTGTTGAATATGATGTTTTTGAATTATTTGAAATAGATGAAGACGCCGATTCAATGATTAGTGTGCAACATCCAGGGGGCACAATCGCTGTTCCTTTACCATGGTTAAAAAATCAGATTGAATTAGGGGTTATGGACAGTAAGGTTAGGGTTACAAAAACAGTTCCACTTCTTAACGGGTTTATCTATGACATCAATTTTGCTGGTACAACACACACAGCCCGGTATCAAATGGATTTACGTAAATCACTTGTGCTTGATAACCAACAACAATATATGGCGCAAAATAAGAACCGTGAGCAAGCTTTTGAGACTTCAACCATATATTCAAGTGCTATAAGTTTATTGCAGTCAGCAAGCGATTTTAGCCTTTTAGGTGGTGCTTCAACAGCCCTGGATGCTTTCTTTAAATTCGGGTTACGTGACGCATTAGCAACTGACCGTTCGAAAATCAAAGATAATATCGGGGGTGATGTTTTCGGTGATCCTATTGATGGGCCTGTTGATTACTTCTTAACCATTGGCTACCCTGTTCCTAAGGTGGCCTATAATTACACTTCAATTAATCAATACGGGGGTGTTCTCTTAAAAGACTTTGCTCCAAATGAATTAAAGACCTATGATGTACACAGTGTGTTTGAGAACTTCAATCATTGTCATGACACCATCACTAATGGTTTTAAAGGTGAGCTTGTCACAGGGGATATTGAACCCGTTGTTAATTATGGTGAGTACACGAAATACTTTAAACAGATTCTCGAACGGGGTGGTTTACTTGAGGTACAACCGTGACGGCAGCCTTGATATTGATTTAAAAAACCCAAGCTTATTAACAGGGTTGGATAGAATAATAAGCATTTTAGGCATCATAAGTCGTGTTGATTTCGCACACCAAGAGTCTAAAACCCTTTTAAATGTAAATGGCAACATCATTAAATATCATTCACCTTATGTTGGTGTTGTGCATGGTGATGCTACAGCCAGGGCAAACGCTTCTCATTATCAGAATGATTATACTGAGCTAAGTAATAGACTACCTCATGATAAAGAAACGGAAGAGGTTTGGTTAAAATCAATAAAGGTTTACAACCCTAAGAAGACAGAGACAAAATATTATGAGTCAGACAACACCGAAGAATGGGTTGTTAACACCGCTTTTATAAATTTTAGGGATAGTTATGGTGGTAGATTTTATCTTAATGTTAACGGGGATAATGTATCAATATATGAGGATACACGTGGAAGTGTTTTTAACACTGTTTATGAGTCTCTTAACCCGGGTAAACCTATCAATGAAATTACTGTTCCTGATATCAACAGCTCACCCTCAATATACAACATGTTTAAACAAACCGGAATGCCTGGAGGGTTTCCTTATTCCAATTCTTTTGTTCCAGTGAATAATTTACTTGATCCTGGTGAAAATGTTGTTGTGGATGTAGTCAGTGATGATCCTGTTATTGGTAAATGTGAGGATGAGTTTATAATACCATATAACAACCGTAATGTAAGAAGATATTTTATTAATGGTGAATGGGTTGCGGTTATAGATGATGATAAGCTAAGGAAATCATGGCCGAACAGTGCTTCACTTTATAGAGATGGGTTTGTTGATGGTTTTAATATCCCTTCAACGGGTGGAATAGATTCTCTTGCCCCTAATCTTGGGTATATTAAGGATATTCTTGATAAAAATAAGGTTAACACAAAAGAGTTTTTATATTACTGGAAGCATCCCGTTGATATATCAATACCTGGTTTTGAGAATGAAGAGAACGCCATTGTTGATAGTGAGGGTGCTTATATTACACAAATGCAGATGAATCAGACACTAAACACTCTTATTGATCTATCATTAAGTTTAGCTGGACCTGGTGTTTTTGGTACACGTGGGTTGGCTGTGTTAGGTGATCTATTCATAAACATATACAGTCAAAATGCAAGAAAAGCTGATGCTATGAAAAACTTTTACAACAACCCTCAACATATGATAGGGAATTATGTATTGTTGGGTCAGTCAACAAAGAAATCCATTAAAATTCCTGTTGAGAATTATAAAGGGAACGGGTCAGAGCATCACAGTAGAAGAGAAAACCCTTATCTAACATTACCTATAAACAAGAAGTTTAAAAATATAGCAAGTGTTATTAACTGGTTAGATAGCCAACCTTTTATTCGTGAATTATTCCCTCTTGATAATTTATTTGATAAATACACCTCTAAATCATTTGTTACAACACAGTATGCTTTACTTGAAGTTAAAACATTTGATGGCAACACAGATAATTATTATGTTTACGGTGTTAACGGGGCAATGACCATGAAACACCCATGGAATGATAGACCAGCTATTAGACCAGACCTAATACAACCACTAAAGGAAGTGATAAACAATGTTTGAAGAAACGTTTGACGACAGTTTTTACACCGGTAAATACACACAAACATTAAGTGATTACATGAAAGCCCGGGATCTTAATCCCTTTGAAGAAAGTGATAGAATAGAGGCCATTGAATCACTGGGTGGTGTTAAATATGGTTCTGTCCCTGTTGGTGTTATGGATAATCTATTTAACAAGATTGCTTTACGTTACATGTTTAATGAGTTTGGCACCATGTCTGTTGACGTTTTCCGTTTACAGCTAATGTCATATTTCTCTGATAAAGAATCGTGGTATTCTAAAATGTTTGATTTGTATTCAGACCTATTACCTTATGACATGTTAGATGAATCAATCACAACTGAGGGTGGAGAAACGTCTGATAGAACATCCAATAAAAACACAACCAAAAACACAAGCGGTGAGGCTAAAACCGTGTCAGCCCAAACAGACGACAGTGAAGACACATCAACAACAACGACAACGTCTGATGAAACAACAACCCTTAACGGTGAAACAGTGGTTAATGGCCAGCGTGGTAACACCAACACAAACACAGCCACAACTACAAAAGGTATTGAAGAAGAGAAATCAACAAATGAAAAAGTTGTTAAAGGTGTTGGTGATGTGGACAGTTTAACTAACCCTGATGTGAGTGTTGAGGGTACAAACTTTGTTGAGCGTACTGAAACAACAAAACCATCATTAGGTGAAGATAAAACAGTAACAGTTGATGGTGGTAGTGATACAATTAATGACACAACAACAACAACTGACACAACCGGAAAAACAGGGGGTGGGTCATCAAACACCGTTAATGGTGGTCTTAGAACAACAAACAAACAAGACGACGACACACACTCGGGTACGGAAAGTGGAACAGATTTAACCACTGAGGGGGGTGAGGTTAATAGAAATGAAACAGTCTTAAAATCAGGACGTGTTGAATGGAAGCCTGAATTAGCCCGTAAATTTTATGAGGTTTATATTGGGGTTGATAGTGAATTTATTGATGGTATGAGAGAATTATTTACCGTAATCTATTAAGGAGGATGATAAAACATGTTTAGTCCATATACAGCTATTGCAGCTAAAAAGGAATTATTAGAGGAAATTTCACGTTTACGAGGTGACGTGGAGACAGATTATTACACAAGCACAGAGGTTGACACTCTTATTGATGGTGTTATTGCAGGTTCTGTTGATTTAACCAACTATTACACTAAAGCAGAGGTAGACCAATTATTTATTGATTATGATCCGGGAACTGGTGGAAGTGTTGATTTAACTGATTATTACACTAAAACAGAAGTGGACAATTTAGACACTGAATTACTATTAAAAAGTGTTAGTTTAGCTCAACATCATACCACTGTTGTTAACAACATTTCAAGGGGTGTAGCTAATCTCGTTGAACAAAACGGGTGGTTTGATATGTCAACACTAAATGGAGCCAATGAGGCCACTTTAAATAGTTTACTGGTGAACACTGAAATTTGGGTTAGTGGTAATAAGGGTTATACAGGTGTTAAAATGAATCCGGGTTATATTTATGGACAGGTTGACCGTCGTTGGATTGATGGAACGGCTGATGGTGATTTTGGTATGAAACAGTATGACAGTTTTGTTGGTTTTGGTGGTGGTTATTTCCCATCTGCACTTAAAGATTACACTGAATTATATGGTGGTGATTTTGAGGTATCTATTGCCATTATCATCAATGGTCAGCCCGTTGATTTATAT
>Ga0194137_10002267_pt1 | contig 11398 bp, 8 predicted proteins | sample TARM_MetaG_T3_14_FD_134025 | JGI IMG/M metagenome (GOLD analysis project Ga0194137, IMG submission 134025) | Freshwater microbial communities from Pennsylvania, USA, analyzing microbe dynamics in response to fracking - TARM_MetaG_T3_14 (version 2) | ecosystem: Environmental > Aquatic >...
AGCTCCGGATCAGCCATAATGCTGCCCCCATACTTTATCACAAAAGTCTTGCCAAAAAAGTCTTTAAAATAGGGTAAAGCTTCAATTAATACATTTGCCTTTTTAATTAATTCTTCTATTGTACTCTCCTCCTTGCTGCTTTAAAATATGAAATCATCTCCAGCCTCTGCCAGCTGAAAATACTTAAGCAATTAAATCCGTTATCCAGTCAGCTTATTTTAAGGGAATAAAGCTGTTGCCTCAAGCCCTGTAGATTCAGGCAGGTCAAAAATCAAGTTCATATTCTGTACCGCCTGACCGGCTGCACCTTTGAGCATATTATCTATTGCAGAAACAATAATCAGCCGCTTTGTTCGCTCATCATATCTAAAGCCAATCTGGGCAAAATTTGAGCCGGCTACATTTTTAATCTCCGGCAGCTCCTCAGCCAGCAGCTGGATAAAGTATTCATCCTCATACTGTTTGCGATAGAGCTCTCTGATTTCCGCCTGAGAACTTTCCTCTTTCAGCTCCAGATAAATTGTGGCCAGAATCCCCCGCTTGATTGGTATTAAATGAGGGGTAAATAAAACTTCAGCCTTAGTTTTTAAAGCTTTCGCTTCAGCTTCAGATTCAGCTGAATTATCACCACTGTATGCTCCCTCCAGATACTGGCTCAAAATATATTCAATTTCTGAACCATGGCGGTGAGTTCCAGGGCTGTAGGCCTTCATTGAATTATGGGTCTCAGTAAAAAGTAAATTTTCCTTCAAACTGCGGCCGGCACCACTGACTCCGGATTTTGCATCAACAATAATTGAAGCTGGATTAATTTTTTTGAAATCAATCAGCGGCAGCAGTCCAAGCAGAGAGGCGGTTACATAACAGCCCGGATTGGCAACTAAATCTGCCTTTTTAATCTGTTGGCGGTTTAATTCCACCAGCCCGTAAGCTGCTTCAGCTGCCAGCTCAGGAAACTTGTGCTCAACTCCATACCACTTTTCGTAAATATCTAAATCGTGGTAGCGAAAATCACCACTGAGATCAATTATTTTAGTTCCTTTTCCGTAAAGCTCTCCCACAATATTCTGCGATACACCGTGGGGTAGAGCTGTAAAAACTAAATCACTCGCTTCAACCTCAAAGTCAGTCAGGGGAATCAATTTTTTCTCAGCCAGTTTTGAACCTCTAAACTGAGGATAAATATCAACCAGCATGCGGCCGGAACTACTTTTGGAAACTAAATCCTTAATTTCAACTTCTGGATGCTCGTGCAGCAGCCGCATCAATTCTATGCCCACATAACCTGTTGCACCTACTATACTAACTTTTTTCATCTACTCACTCCTCTACTTCTCAAAATCATCTTATTTCCATTCTGCGACTTCTATCATTAACTAAAATAAATACTATAAACAAATGATATCTTTGGCTTATTTTATCGCATTAAAGTATTTGAATCAAGCTATTTGTCCAATTAAAGACCAAATTTGATGTTAAACAATTAATAGCCGCTCTAATTTAAATATTTTATAATTAATATAACTTGGAAACATAATCAGAGGAGATTCAGATTATCCAGATTTTGATTAAAATAAAGCAAAAATAAATCCCCACTAGCATAATGACTAATCAATTTAACTTAGCCTTTAAAGTGGGGATTTATTATTTAAAACTATTAACTTTTTTTGTCCCTAAATAAATTTTTAAATATCAAAATTAGGCAGCCACTTTTTCTCAGCTGCAAACATTTCATCAACCATTTCTCTAATCTGATCCATATCTAAAACAGCTGCTGTCAGAGGGTCCATCATTATTGCCTGATAGATTTTTTCTTTATCTCCTGTTAGCGCTCCTTCTACTGCCAGTTCCTGAACATTGATATTTGTTCTATTTAATGCTGCTAGCTGGGTTGGAAGATCACCGACATAAGTCGGCTGGATCCCATTTTTATTAACCAGACAGGGAACTTCTACTACTGATGCCTGAGGTAAATTAGTAATATGACCATCATTTTGAATATTACCATGGATAACTTTTTCTCTACCTGTCTCCATTGCCTCAATAATGTGAGATCCATATTCATTACTGCGCTTCATTTTTATTTCCGAATTAATTAATTCTTCCATATCCTCAAGATATGTCTCATTCCGCACCTGGCAGACATGAAGATAGACTCCAGATTCGTCTTCTGTAGTCCAGCCAATATCTCCCCCATAAGAATTTTCAGGTTGTTCTCTCTGCATTTTATGAATAGTACTAATCCAATCTTTATTTTTTCTAAAATAGGGTACATACTCTGACATATGGATAGTTGATTCAGTTACAAAATAGCCAAAATGCTTTAAAAACTCAAATTTAGTCACATCATGTTTGTAAACATCAGGATCATCATATTTAGCTTTAATTTCGGGATAGAGATCTTTACCATCTTTTTCAAAGTTTAAATACCAAGCCATATGGTTAATACCTGCAGATATATAATTAACATCCTCAAAAGGAACATCTATGTATTCACAGATTTCTGCAGCTGTTCCCTGAACACTATGGCAGAGACCAACATTTTTAATATCGGTCGCTTTATTTAAAGCCCAGCAGTTAATAGCCATCGGATTAACATAATTCAAAAATAAAGCTTCCGGACATAGTTCTTCCATATCCTTTGCAATATCTAAATAAACTGGAATAGTTCTTAAACCTCTAAAAACGCCTCCAGGCCCTAATGTATCACCAACTGCTTGATTAACCCCATACTTTTTGGGGATTTTAATATCCATTTCATATGCTTCAAGTCCGCCAACCTGAATCATAGCAATTACATAATCAGCATCTTTAAGTGCTTCTCTCCGGTTAGTAGTTGCTTCAATCACTGTTGGAAAATCATTTTCTTCTACAATTCTATTCGCAAGTTTCTCTGTCATAGCTAGCCTTTTAGAATCAATATCCATCAGTGAAATTTTTGTGTCTCTCAGTTCTGGCACAGATAATATATCAATTAGTAAGTTTTTTGCAAAAACAATACTTCCTGCACCAATAAATGTTATTTTTCGCATTTTAAATCATTCTCCTTTAAATTGATTTTAAAATATTTAACTCTTTCTCATCACATCTACTGTCCATAAGGATCAGCTGCATCTCTTAAACCATCACCAAGAAAGTTAAAAGCAAGAATTGTAATTAAAATTACTATACCAGGGGTCATAATCCAGGGATACTGTCCAACTGTTTGAATGTTTGTGGCTTTACTTAAAAGTACTCCCCAACTTACCATTGGTGGCTGAATACCAAGTCCCAAAAAGCTCAATGAACTTTCTGCTAAAATGAGTTGTGGAATTGCGAGAGTTGTCACAACAATTATATGACTGGTACAATTTGTTAATATATGTTTTGTAATGATATAAAAATCTCCTCCACCTGCAGCTTTAGCTGCTTCTACAAATTCCTGTTTTCTATAACTTAAAACTTTACCTCTAATTTGTCTTGCCATACTAGTCCAGCGAACCATTATCATTATAAACATAACAGCAATTAAAATAATAACTGGAGACCAGGTAACAGGAATAGCTGCACTTAAACCCATCATTAACGGCAGAGTTGGAAACATTCTTATCATCTCAATAATTCGTTGTAATAAAACATCAATAATACCAGAGAAATAACCAGAAACCCCACCAACTAAAGAACCTATAATAGCAGTAATCATGGAACCAATAATACCAATTGCTATAGATACTCTGCCACCATAGATAATTCTACTCAGTAAATCTCTCCCCAATTCATCTGTACCAAATAAATGTAGTTCAGCTGGAGAATCTACGCCAAACAAATGAAGATCACTTTCTATAAATCCAAATAATTCATATTCCCAGCTCCTGTGAAATAATTTTATTGGATATCTGGTAGAAGTATCAGGAACATAGACTCTTTCCCATGTCTGATCATCAAATTCTTGTTTCATTGAATATACAAATGGACGGAGATGAAAGTCTCCCTCTTCATCAACAAAATTTATCTCAGCAAAACTTTTATATGCTTTTTCGTTATCTGTAGCAGTATAATCATATGGACTAAAAAAAGGCGCAAAAATACTAATTGATGTCAATAATATAACAACTAAGCCACCAATCATTCCAAGACGATTCTTTTTAAATCTTCGCCAAATTAATTCTTTATGTGATAAAAATTTAGTTTTTTCTTTAACTTCAGTAACACCCTTATCCGACATTAAAAGACCTCCTTTCTTAATTCAAAGTAATTTATCAATCATAACGAACTCTAGGATCAATTTGCGCTAACAAAATGTCAGCAATTAAATTACCAATAACTAAAGTTACAGCTAACATTAATAAAAATGATCCTGCTAAATACATATCTTGGCTTAAAAGAGCATTATAAAAAGCTGGGCCTGTAGTCGGCAGCTGTAAAACAATACTTGAAACAATTGCACCCTGAATTAAAAAAGGGAGTGACATACCTAGATACATAACTAATGGTTGAATAGCATTTCTAACAGCGTGTTTATAAATTACCACTCTTTCCGTTAGACCTTTAGCTCTAGCTGTTTGAACATACTGTTTTTGTAATTCATCTAATAAATTACCTCTCATAATCCTCATATTCTGGGCTGTTCCTGCTATACCCACAACAAAAACCGGGACCCAAAAATGCTGCATAAAATCTACAAATTTAGCCCAATTCCAGGGAGCAAAAACATATTCAGAAGAAAATAAGCCACCAACATGCATATCTAACTTAAATGATAAAAAATACATTATTACAATTGCAAAGAAAAAATTAGGTATTGATAAACCTATAAAAGCAAAGACTGTAGCAATATTGTCACCAAAACTATATTGATGGGTAGCAGAATAAATACCAACAACTACTCCAATTAAAACAGAAATTATATGGGCTGACAGAGCAATTAAAAATGTATAACCTAAACGACTCCAGATTACCTCACTCACTGGTCGATTGTACTGAAAAGAAAAACCGAAATCTCCTTTTAAAACAATATTTTTTATCCAATTAACATACTGCATTAAAAAGGGCTGATCTAATCCATAGCGGCTGCGCATTCTCTCTGCCATTTCTCGTGCCTGATCTTGAGACATACCGGCCTGATTAGTTAAGCGATTTTGTACTGTTGTTAGATAATCACCGGGTGGTAAACTAATCACTATAAAACTTACAAAACTAACTATAATTAACATCGGTATAATATAGATAAGCCTTCTAATTATATACTGAAACAATGTATTACCTCCTTTTTCAAAAAATTAATAAAAGGGTATAAATCCAGCTGAATCTATACCCTTTTATCTAGAACAATTTACTTAGAAGACCACTCAGTATTCATATAGGTTTCTTCTACAGGTATTTCATCAAGAAATAGCTCATCATATTGATCTTCTTCAGCAACCCAAATAATCTGTAATGGCATTGCATTTACCATGTAATCATAAAGATATGGTGGTAAATCTGAAGAAATATTTTTGAAACGGTTATTAATTGCTAAGCCCTGTCGCAGCTGATAAAGACCAATTGTATATATATTCTCTGTATAAAGTTTTTCAATTTTATGCAGAATATCAATTCTTTCTTCAGCTGTTCTACTTAATCGTAGCTCCTGCAAAAGATCTGCAATTTCTTGTTCAAATGGAAGCAGCTCTCTTGGATACTCGGAACCTTCCTGATGATACCCAGGAGTTGTAGAAGAAATTGGGCCAATTAAATCCATAAAGTAATATGGAGTTCCTGCCTGGTCAACTCTAGCTACACTTAAGTCGAAATCTCCAGAGTTAGTCCGAGCAGTATTATTAGGACCACTTAAAACCTGAAGTCTGATGTTTATACCTACTTCTCTCAACATTGGAACCAGCGCCTCAGAAGCCTGGACTGAAGCAGCAGAATCTTCATTTGTTTTAAGCTGAATAATTAGTTCATCTCCTGCAATAGCAGTTCCTTCCGGCCAGTTATAAATACCATCATCATTTGTGTCTTCAAATCCGAATTCTTCTTCTAGAATTCTTTTTGCTTTCTCTGGATCATAGGAATAAACTGTAGTATTATCAGCAGAATGATAAACTGAACCATCTGGATATGCACCATGATAAGCTGCAGTTAAAGGTCCAGGAAAAGCTCCACTGGAAATTGCTTCTTTATCAATAGCACTTGTAAGCGCTTCTCTAAATCTCTTATCTCTAAATAATTTTCTCAACTCAGCTTCACGGTCATCTGAAACACCGAATTCTTTGGATAAATTCATTTCTAAACGATAAACAGATGTAAAAGGACCAAAACTCATTGTGAAGTTTGAGTCTTCTTTTAGTGATTCCTGTCTAACCATTGCAAAGGTACTTGGGTTTTCTAGATTAGTTCGATCTCCCTGACCACTTACTAAGTTATTTGTTCTTGTTTCTCCACTTTCAGCTTCCATGAATCTTATCTCACTCATATATGGTAACTGATTACCGGCTTCATCAACCTGCCAATAATATGGGTTGCGCATCATTACTAATTGTTCACCTGCACTGTAGCGAATTGGAACCCAGGCTCCCATGGTCACTATTGGAACATCGTGGGCTGGGATTGCAGTTGGATAATTTTCATAATTAGCACTATCTGTATATTCTGGATGAAATCTAGCATATACATGTTTAGGACTTACCGGAAAGTTATTACGATCAAAATTAATTAAAGCACTCATTGGATATTCTGCTCCAAAATGCCACTCAACGGTATTTTCATCTATTACTTCTAACTCAGTTACCTGACCACCATATGTCCAGTCATCAGCTGTAGCTGTAGAGGTTATTTGTTCATTCAAAATTAAATCATTATAAGTAAAAGCAATGTCTTCAGTTGTAAATGGTTCTCCGTCAGACCATTTAGCTCCTTCAATAAAATTCATAACTAGAGTTTTACCATCATTTGTCCATTCCCAGTCTGTGGCTAGATTTGGTACAGGATCAGGTTCATTTAACTTCCACATTTCTCCTCTTAACAGTGGAGATTCCCATAGAATTTGATGGATTCCAAAATAACCCTGGACATTACCTGCACCCCAGTTCCAACCATCAATAGGAACAGCAAATGTATCTCTCCAAACTCCACCATAAACACCTGCACCATCAACCATTGTTTCATTTTGACGCACCATAGGTGTAGTTGGAAGTCTTTCTTCTAAAGGTGGTAATTCTCCATTTTCAACCATTTCTTTTAATTCAGGTGCTTCATTATATGAATCAAGATTTTTAAACTGAACTACTTCACCCATTTCAAGTTTACCTAAAAGTGCTCGTTCCTCTTGAGCTAAAGCAACAAATGACATTGAAATAATCAGCACAAACACCATTACTAGAGTTACCTTTTTACTAAATGATTTCATTTTACTCCTCCTGTTAATTGTTTTTTTATTCCAAAAACTTCAACTACAGTATCACCTCCAAAAATAATAATTATTGGGTTCAACCTCAAAACAGCTATCAATTTAAATGATTAATCATTTAAAATTAATGAAGTGAACACAAATTTATATTAACTATCGCAAAGATAGCTAAAATTCATCTTTTTACATAACCATCTAAATTAAGTTCTTCTACAAAATGACAGGCTGCAAAATGCTCTTGATCGGAATCTATTGGTACAAGCTCAGGTTCTATTTCTGAACATTTTTCCTTTGCATAAGGACATCTGGTATGAAAATTACACCCTTTAGGTGGATTAGCAGGATTTGGAACTGAACCTTCTAACGGTAACCTGATATTTCTAGCTCTCGGATCTGCTACTGGGATAGCTTTTAAAAGAGCTTCAGTATAAGGATGTACTGGATCTATATAAATACTATCAGCATCAGCAATTTCAACTATTTTACCTAAATACATAACCATAACTCGATCACTAATATGTTCAATAACACTTAAATCATGGGCAATAAACAAATATGTTAATCCTAGTTCTTCTTGTAAATCTTTCATTAAGTTAATAATCTGGGCCTGAACTGATACATCAAGAGCAGAAACTGGCTCATCACATACAATCATTTCTGGGTCTAATGCTAAGGCTCTGGCAATTCCAATTCTCTGGCGTTGACCACCACTAAATTCATGTGGATAACGATTCATTTGATAATCTCGAAGTCCAACCTTTCTTAATAATTCTCTAACCCTATCTGTTCGCTCTTTTTTTGTTCCTATTTTATTAAGTTTTAATGGTTCAGCGATAATATCTCTAACAGACATTCTAGAATCTAGAGAAGAAAAAGGATCCTGAAATATTATTTGAATATCGCGCCGCATATTTTTCATTTCTTTTTTATCCAGATCATTTAAATTAATCATCTTATTATTTTTCCTATATTTCACTTCACCAGCAGTTGCCTCGAGTAATCTGATTAAACACCTGCCAGTAGTGGACTTTCCACAACCACTCTCCCCCACTAAACCAAGGGTCTCACCTTTTTTAATGTAAAAACTTACATCATCCACTGCTTTTACATTTCCGACTACTTTTCTGAAAATCCCCTTTTTAATTGGGAAATATTTTTTTAAAGAATTAACTTCCATTATTATATCGTTTTCAGGCATTATATCTCCTCCCGACCATTATAAAGCCAACATTTTACTGCATGTTTTTCATCAATTTTAAACATTGGCGGCTCTTTAGTTTTACAAATCTTCTTAGCATACTCACATCTAGGTTCAAAATAACAACCTTCAGGAAGCATTAATAAATTTGGAACTGAACCCTTAATAGGAGCTAATCTTCCCTTAATTCCAATCTTGGGAATTGATTTTAATAATCCTTTAGTATAAGGATGTTTAGGGTTATAAAATATATCATCAGTAGTTGCTTTTTCTACAACTTTACCGGTATACATAACAATCACTCGGTCAGCCATTTCTCCTATTACTCCCAGATCATGTGTGATAATCATAATCGACATATTAAACTCAGACTGTAATTCTCTCATTAAATTTAAAATCTGAGCTTCTATTGTGACATCGAGAGCAGTAGTCGGTTCATCAGCTATTAAAAAGTTTGGATCACAGGATAAAGCCATTGCAATCATAACCCTTTGTCTCATTCCACCACTTAACTGATGTGGATATTCGTCAACTCTTTTTTGGGGAGCAGAAATACCAACCTTATCTAAAATATCAATAGCTTTTTTTCTTGCCATTTTTTTATCAATATCCTGGTGTAAATTTATTGCTTCCATTATTTGAGAACCAACAGTATATAAAGGATTTAAAGAAGTCATAGGCTCCTGGAAAATCATTGCCATTTCATTACCGCGTAAACTTCTTATTATTCCCCCATGTGGATTTAAAGAAGTTATATCAATACTCTCATCATCTTTATAATATCTAATTTCACCGCCTTCAATCCTACCTTTAGGATTTGGCAAAAGTCGCATTATTGATAAAGAAGTCACACTTTTACCACAACCACTTTCACCAACAACACCTAAAGTTTCACCTTTTTCAACTGTAAAAGACACATCATCAACCGCTCTAATAATTCCTTCATCTGTATGGAAATAGGATTTTAAATTCTTCACTTCCAATAAATTTTCAGGCATTTTTATCCCCCTACTTAATATAATAAATTAATCATTTAACTTACTAACACTTTCTCTTTTTATTAACTCTGTAGGCAATAAAATATTACAAGGTAAGTTCATCTTTCCATCTATTCTCATTAATAAAGCATTAATTGCCATTAAAGCAAGATCTTCTTTGGGAACATTAATAGTTGTGAGAGGTGGATTTGTAAATTTAGACATTTTAACATTATCATAAGATATTATAGAAAACTCCTCCGGCACTTTTATGTTCTTATTATGAAGTAATCTTAAAGCCCCAATTGCCATTTGATCACTGCAAATAAAAGCAGCAGTAATATCTGATTTTTCCAGAATTTCTTCCATTAACTCATAACCACTTTCAACTTTCCAATTTCCTTTCCCAACTCCATTTGTATTTATTGCAAGCTCTGATTCATTCATTGCCCTAAGAAAGCCTTGATAACGTTTAGTTTTTTCCATTGGAACAGGAAATATACCGCCTCCTATAAACCCAATTTTTTTATGACCCTGTTTGATCAAATATCTAACTGCCTTGTATGCTGCTTCTTCACGATTAACACTTACTGTATCTTTTTTATATCTTTGAAATCTATTTCCAATAAATACTATATTCTCGGTTTTGTTATTTATCTTTTTATAAATTTCATAAGATAAATGATCAGAAATTGAGATAACTCCATCCAGGTTCTGATTTAGAATTTTATCAATGCTATTTTCATTTTTTATATCTTCTTCTACTTCTAGAAAAGCCAATTTATGGCCTCTTTTTTTTATTTCAGCTTCAATCTTTTTTATTATTGAAGAGAAATAAGGGTGATCAAATTTTGAAGTTACTTCACTTAAAATGCAGCCAATATTTTTTCCATCTATGTTGTTTTTTTCTATATAAGCAGGGTAGCCTAATTTTTTGGCCCAGTAAATTACAGTTTTTGCTGTTTTATCATTTACCATATCCTGTGTTTCAGAATTCAAAACTCTAGAAACTGTTGATGTAGAAACACCAGATTTTTCTGCAATATCTTTTAATGTTATAGCCATTAGAATCACCAGCTTTCAGAAAAATTATTATTAATTTTCACTCTATTTATACTATTCGCTTTTTAATGAAATTATCCTGCAATATTTTTAATTTTTTTGAAATTTTTTTGCAATATTTTTTATATAGTTGCAAAAAAAAGAGAAAACCCTGCTCTAAAAGGTTTTCTCTAAAATAATTTCTTTTCTCCTAATATAACTATTAATAACACCAAAGAAAAGATTAATTAAAATCTATATTCTATTTGAGCAAAGATTTCACTTTTATCAGGTCCATCAATTACATGATCAACTCCGGTAGAAAAAGTCAGCTGATCAGAATAATCATAAGTTAAGCGCGACCGCCAGAGAAGAGTATCTTCCATATTCGGCAGCTCCGGCATTTCTCTATAAATCAGCCAGTTTTCCACATTTAAGTTATCCCGCACAAAAGATCTCTGCACCATTAAGGAATATTCTCCTATACTTTTATCTCGCATCAAATTATTTGGCTCATTGATTAGGATTCCTTCTTTTGCCTGCAGGGCTATTAAATAATCTCCCAGATAATAATCGATGCCCACTAAAAGTTCCAGCTCATTATTCTCTACAATCTGTGGACCCTGCTGTGTCTGCTGCAGATAGTCGCGGTCGAAAAAGTAAGCTCCTTCTCCTTTTAAAACAAATTTTCCCAGGTCATTAGAAAAACTGCCGCCGATGAAATTCTGGTCTCTGTAGACAGCTTCGCTGCTGCCGGTTAGCTGATTATATACTTCCAGCATGAGATTGTACTGGGGAAATGAGCGGGCAATG
>Ga0194137_10002270_pt1 | contig 11395 bp, 9 predicted proteins | sample TARM_MetaG_T3_14_FD_134025 | JGI IMG/M metagenome (GOLD analysis project Ga0194137, IMG submission 134025) | Freshwater microbial communities from Pennsylvania, USA, analyzing microbe dynamics in response to fracking - TARM_MetaG_T3_14 (version 2) | ecosystem: Environmental > Aquatic >...
CAAAGCCTGTACACATATATGCCGTCCAAAAGTTGATTGCATTGCAAATGCCATTGCTCAACATCTACACAATCTAACACCCAGCGATTTGGCGATCCATCCAAGCTCTATGCTAAACGTTGCTAGCATAAAAGAGGAAATTAGTACAATACAAAAAAGTTTAGACCGATTGAATTTGGCAATTGCTCACTCTGATACGGAAGTCTCTGATCTATTGCCATTGCGGAACAATCTTAAGAATAGAAAAGAAATAGAAGAGAAGAAGCTAGCACATTATAAATCGAACCATACAGCGATTACAGACTTTGACGCCAATAGGTATACCTCAGTACCAGGGTTGGATGATTACGCAGGCAGAGAGCGTTTTAATCAGGATGTAGCTCGTATAGTCAAGGCAATTCGAGTCGACGCAGAGGGGAAAGAAACTATTTTAATTATAGAATATGTTCACCCTGGTATTCCGATACATATAATTTCAATAGGTCATGATGGAGTGGTTATTTCTAGTTTTAAGCAAGAGTTATCGCAAGAGTTCCCGCACAGTGTTGGTGGCATGGAGCTTGGAGTGAAAATTAGGAAAATCACTGAAATTTGAATCAATGACCTTATCGATAAATCCAATCCTAAATAGCCGATCCTAATAGCGCTCCATCGACAAGGAAGCACACGCTGACACGCCGTAAACCCATCCGTGGGGGCTCCACCGCGCCATCCCTGGCGCGGAGGGTCAGCTTAGCGTTACCTAAGTCGATGTCGTGAGTGATCTACTATTCGGAACAGCTATTTAGCGTCTTAGGTGAATTAATCCACCCGCTTGAATACATATTACACTATGTAAGCGTAAGTCGTGACACAAAGTTAATTCCCATGAAACAAGATGGAATTATTTGCTATAGTATTGCTGTGCCAGGTTATCAATTTGAGTGGTAATATGATTTTTAAATTCCTAATTACGGGTTTATTTTATATTGAGCTGCGGTGAAAAGGCCTGCAATATCAAGCGTTAAATGATATCAATAATTCGTGTTTTAATATACTTATAAAGCTTATGCTTATAAAAATAGTGAGTAAACCATATGACAAATAAAAAATACATCCTAAATGACATGTATGATTACAACTCAAAACAAATAGAGACATTTTTTAATAGAATAGATCAGATGACAACAAATTGGAATCAGCTAGAAGTTGTTAGAATAGATCTGTTGGGTGTAACGCATAATTCAAGTAAAATAAAAAAATTAATGGATTCAATTAAGTCAAATAAAGATATGAAGGATAGCATGGTGTGCTATATGTGGGCGGCTGAGTATGGGGAGACTGTTGGGGAACATTATCATTTCGCTTTTTTCTTAAATTATAAATCATGGCCTACATTTAACGTTGATTGGAATTTTTTTAGTAAATTCAAAGAATATACAGAACGACTGTGGGGTGGATCTTTTCCTAAGTTGATAACGGATGATGACGAAAGAGTAAAAAACATGACTAGAATAGGCATCGGAAAATGGAATACAAACGATTTAAATAAAACAAATGATGTTGTATATGCGGTTGGATACTTATTTAAAACAGAACATGCAATTACATCAGATAACCAAAAACATAATGTTTTATCCGCTAGAAAAATTGGGATTTCACAAGTAAAACTCAGACAAAGAAAACCACGTGGTAGACCACGGAAGGCTTCTGTGCTTTCATCATCACAGTAGATAATCAATGCTCGGTTACTTCAATAGAGACCCGTTGTCAGGGGGTTACATCCACATAGACTATATAACTCAGGCAGTTGGCTGCAAAAATAGTTGTAAATCACAGTCATTTAACTGAGTTATTTGATCTTGATCTGGTTTTGATAGAGTCCATATATGCTACTGTTAGAGAGGCTAGATTGAATCTGGCTGCTACCCTCAGTTATATGAACGCTAACAACCTACATGGATTGTGTATATGTATATACGAAGGTTATTGATTCTAGTAAGTCTTTGCGTAATAACCGCATGCGGTGGTGGAGGTGGCTCGGAAAGTACCTCAACACCTAGCACGCCTGAAATACCATCTACTCCTACGGGCTATGATCCTAGCGTTGCAGTTCAAACGCTGACTGCAGATCAACTCGCTGATGTATCTGAAATTGTTTCTACAACGACAGTTACCGTCGAAGGTGATGTGAAAATCGCATCGGATGCCAAGGATTTGGTAGTGAAAGGCAATCTGATCATTAAATGATTAATATTGTATTAAATTTTAGGGATAAAAGATGAATAAAAATTTTTTAGCTATTCTGATCGCTGCATTTACCGCATCACCTGTTATCGCAGGATCATTAGACGTTCATGGTGATATTAAGGTCAATGGTAAGACTGTCATTGATGCACAAGGGAACTATGTTGGTTCATTGCCAAGCCAGGTCGATTATGTTGTTTTAAATGACTATTTTAACGACGTTGGACTTAAGAAGACATATAACACAACACAAACCTATATTTCCTCTGGTTCCACCGTTACTACGTCCGGTGTAAGAACGGATGACCTAACAAAAGATGGTGTAGCTGTTCATAGCTATCAATTTAACCATGATGATGGTACTGTTGATTATACATGGGTTCAAACAGATACATATCTTTCACCAAGCAAGTGGATCTCTGAAGGCCATAATTTATATACGGATGGCTCAACTAGTGGTAGCGGCGGCACTTATTATCAATATGAAAGAAATGATTCAACTACTAACCCAGAAAAACTCATTCTCGGTGGCAGTTATATAAATTATTATCGGCAGACGACGAGCCAGATCGATTGTGAGCTAGATAATGAAGGTCGATGCGATATCGAGGGAGGAAATTATACAGTTAGTGAGAGCCCTGTCATAAGTAATTTTTCAGAAATAGTGTTTGTTGTAAGTAAAACTAATTACTCTCAGGGTGCTAGTAACTATGATGATTGCGTTATTATGCAATTTAGTAGTACAAATCCTTGGACGGCTATATTTTGTAAGGGAGTTGGTGTTGTTAAAGGATGGAATAGTAACTACTCAATGGAGCTGACTGGCGTTGAAGGCTCATTGAAAACAGCAGTGGCTTCGAAATCTGTTTCATTGCATGTGCCTAAAATAACCAAATGATTGGTTTGCAGGGCCAGCTTGGCTGGTCCTGATTTTTATTCTAACTTGGTGTTCCAATGCCGCTTAACCGTAGCCAATGAAATATCAAGCCTGGATGCAACCTTGCTCTGGCTCAGTCCTTGTCCTTTTAGCTCTTGAACGAAAGCCGTTGTTTTTAACGCCTCTGGCCGCCCTAATTTTTTCCCTTCTCTCTTGGCTCTTGCTAGCCCTTCCTGCGTTCTTTCTCGAATTCTATTCCGTTCAAACTCCGCAAAAGCACTGAACATCTGCAATATCAATAGTCCCTCTGAACTTGATAAGTCTTGTGCCGGTAGATCCAGACACATGACCTTAATTCCCCGCTGCATAAGCATGGTTATGGTCTGTTGCACATCGATGTTGTCACGACCTAGTCTATCCAGCTTGTTCACCACCAATGCATCGCCGGATTCCAACTTATGCTCAACCAGTAGCTTGAACTCGGGTCGCTGCATGGCGGCTACAGAACCAGAAATGGTTTCGCTGATAACGCGTGACGGCTCAACGATCCAGCCAGCTTTATTAATCGCTAGTAGTTGGTTTTCTGTCGTTTGCTCGACAGTTGATACTCTGCAATAGGCGAATACGCGTCCCATATTAATACCATTGGTGTCATGTAATGGTGTCAATTATTGCAAATGGCATCATAAAGTGCAATGGCTATTTATATGATACCAATGTGAGCCCAGTTGGAAGGTGTCATTTAACGGTCGATTGATGACTCTAACCAGGACTAACAGTGTGGGTGAAAAATTGGATTGCCTGTTTGTGTATATCGTATGCAATGTCGTGATGTTGTTGGTAGAAAGCAAGATTAAGCTCCAGCCGGTGAAGGCGAGTGGTGGCCATCAGGGCTCCGCACGCGCGAACCTAGGCCAATTAATGAAAACAGGCGCCATAGTAGCGATCTTGCTCACAAAGTTCAAAGCAAGGAAGGAAAACTGGTGGTTGCTTCAAGGACCCAGAGCTCATTTGGGGGCCTTTTGCGGCGCTTTTATCAGGATCCGCTAGATTTTAACCAATGTCCTTGGCAAGAGAACGTATCGATGCGCGAATTTCTTTCCCGCTTCAAACTCACCACCCTGTTGTTGGTGATCGCCATGTGTCCGGTGGTGTATGCACTACTCGTCGGAGGGTACCTGATTTCTGGCTTGCAGCAATCTGTCGATCAGGATCAACAGACACTTCGTCTGATGGAGGTGACTCGTGCTTTGGATCGGGCGGTGGATGCTAATGCGGCAGAGCGCGGGATCAGCATGGGCTATCTTGCCAGCAAGGGTGGTCGTTTTGTCGATGAGCTTCGGCACGCTCGTCAGCAGAGTGACGAGGCTCTCCAGCAGTTGAGACAACAACTCGCCGATGTGGAGCAGTTAACCGTATTAGCACGGATCCCCGCATCCTTTGAGCTGCGAGCGGCGATCCGGAGCCAGGTGGATCAGCTCGACTCCAAAGGGGTCTTTGCGGCATACAGTCAGCTCAATGGCGGTTCGCTGGATGGGTTGCGGGTTTTAATCAACCGGATCCCGGTTGAAACCGTTCGTGAACAAGCTCAGGCGCTACTGGAGTTGTTGTCACTCAAAGAGAATACCGCGCAACTCAGAGGACTGGTGAATGGCATGCTCAGTGCTAATCACGCCACCCCTGATGCTTTGTTTAAGTTGCTCGCCTTGAACACGGAGGATGGACGGCTGATGGCACAGCTGGAACTGACGGCATCACCAGACTTGCAGGTTGCGGTGCAACAATGGCGGCAGGGAGCTGAAGGGCTTGCCGTCAAAACCATGCTGGATCGGGTTCGGCAGCAGGGGGCCGGTCCCTATTCCGGTTTACAGGCGGGCTCCTGGTTTAACGCGGTAACAGCCCATATTCAGCAGTTGAGCCAGCTTTCAGCGACCCAGTTGCAATCCATGATGACGTATACCCGACAGCGGGTGCAGAGCAACCAATCTGCGGTCTGGATAGCCGGTTTCCTGGCTGTCAGTTCGACTATTCTGCTGATTGGCATGAGTTGTCTGCTGATCCGGATCACCAGTCAACGAGTTCGAGGCATCGAAAAAACGCTGACGGCGATCGCCGAGCACCAGGATTTGACCCTACGGATTTGCGATCCTGGACAGGACGAATTAGCTCATATCAGTACTGCGGTCGATAACTTATTGCAGCAGATGGTCCGCCTGCTTGGGGAGATCCATGCTCATTCAGTGGAGGCGCAAGCCGTTGCCAAAGCTGTTGATCAGTTGAGCGGGCAGGGGCAACAGCAAGCGGCCATGACCCATCAACATGCCGATCAAATTGCTGCTGCCGTGACCCAGATGGCGCAGTCCAGCGTCGAGGTTGCCCGGCACACCCAGCAGGCGGCTACTGATACTCAGGCCGTACGTGGCCTAGGGGCTGAAAATCGGGATATCAGCCGTCATGCCAATCAACTCATCACCACCTTGAGCCATGAAATCAAGTTGACCCATGGCGAGGTTGAGCAGTTAGCGGCCCGTAGTCAGCAGATCGGCTCGATTCTGGATACCATCAGTGCTATCGCCGAGCAGACGAACCTGTTGGCGCTCAATGCGGCCATTGAAGCCGCGCGTGCGGGCGAGCAGGGCCGAGGTTTTGCCGTAGTGGCCGATGAAGTCCGGCAATTGGCCAGCAAGAGTCAAGGCGCGACCGAAGAGATCCGGACTATGATTGCGGCGTTGCAACAGGGTGCCAAACAAGCGCTGGAGAAAACGATCCGCAGTCATGCCTGCACGGAGCAGACTGCGGAGGCGATTGGGCGTTCTGAACATGCCATGGTGACGTTATTTAGCCATATTGATAGCCTCAGTGGCGTCATCGGACAAATTGCCGAGTCGGTGGACGAACAAACCCGAGTCGCACAGATGCTGAATGAGCAGGTAGAGCAGGTTGCGCTCCTGGCCGATGGGACGCGACAGGTGGTCATTGAAAGCCATCAACAGACGGTGTTGCTGGATCAAGCCGCCAGCTTGATCCATCAGGAGCTGGCGGCTTTTCGGCTACAGTCGTAGAGGGTCGTTGCTAGGTTCGAGGTGTCAGTATTTGCTCGCAGCGAAGTGGCAGGATCGGTAGCGGCTTGGGTTTTGAGCTGCTGCTGACTTCCGTAGGACCACTAAACCAGCTTTTCAACTCGGCATCACAACCGTCACCTGGCGGGATTGGTTTTTGCGCTTGGCAGTCCCGGGCGCCATTAGGACATTGCAAGCGGACATGCAGATGAGCCCGATGGCCGAACCAGGGGCGGATCCGGTGGAGCCAACTGCGATCGCGCGCCGTTTGTGCACACAGAGCCTGTTTGATCGCTGGATGCACAAAAATACGCTCCACCCGTGAGTCGGATGCGGCTAACCGGAGCAAGGTTTGTTGCTGCGCGCTGAAGGCGCGACTCACATGCCGGTTATCAGCGCGGACCATATCCAGAGGGGTTGGGTTTGCCAACTGTTGCCGGGACAATGGGGGGGCTGCAAACCGGAACCAGATATCCACATCTAGACCATTCTGGTGGCTGCGATGACCTGAGCTAAACGGTCCGCCTCGCACCATGGCCATGTCACCAATCAATAGCGGTGGCAGACCTTGGGATTGGCTGCGCGCGACTAAATCATGCAGGTAATCCACCAGCACCGGATGACCGAAGTAACGCCGCTGAGCTGGGCGCAACAGTTGATAACCCTGGCCATGCAACGCCATCTGCTGGCTACCTTGTAAACATCCGGCACTGTAAGAGCCTATGGGTTCTGGATGTCCGGGGGCTGGTGTTGTCAGCAAAGGCCAGGGATTCCCCAAGGCCAGTGCCAAGAATAGATGTACCACTCGATAGTTCCTTGGATACGCAGGCTAAAGCATGGTGCTATTCGAGCCTGAATTGAGTGGTTGTGCAAGTGATTGCTGCCATGACATTGTGATTAACCATAACGCTCCACTGGGAGCGTTATGGTCGTCGGTATTAGCTGGTGTCTCAGCTAGCGCACACCAGCAACAAGACGGCTCGTGCACCAAGGGTGTAGCTGGTGCCGACCTCCGGCAGTGGCCGCCCATGAGAGTTGATATCATCGGGTGCCGAGAGACTGGTATCGGTGATCCGCAACCAGGTCCCTTGCGGGTTATGGGGCGGGGGAGGCAATTCCAGTGTCAAGGGTTCCCAGAACGCGTTGAAGAAGGCGTAGTAGTCAGCCTCATGGCTGAGTGAATAGGCGGTAAGCCCGATAGCTCGCGAGTCGTCACCCCAGTCAGGCGCATAGGGTTTGACGCCGTGCCAGACGATGCGGGCGTTTTCCAGGGCATCGCCCAAGGAAATCAAATCGGATGTCCCAGTCCCGCGCAAGGCGCGATAGCTCAGCAGCTCACGCACAAACCGGAACATCTCGTCACGCTCTGGGCTGGAGTCCCAGTTCATCCAGCTGATGGCGTTATCCTGGCAGTAGGCATTGTTGTTACCCTGCTGGCTGCGTAGCCGCTCATCCCCCATCAGCAACATAGGGGTACCGACCGAGATCAGATTAATCGCCATCAGGTTCTTGGCCTGACGCAGGCGCAGGGTCAGCAACTCGGGATCATCAGTGGGACCTTCGACGCCATGATTCCAGCTGTAGTTGGCATCACTACCGTCCCGATTCTCCTCACCATTGGCCAGATTGTGTTTCTGGTTATAACTGACCAGATCCCACAGCGTAAAACCATCATGGCACGTGACGAAATTCAGACTCTTGTGAGGATCGGCATAGGGTGCCTGATAGATATCCGGACTACCGGTCAGACGGCTGGCCAGGCGGGACACCATGCCTCTGTCGCCTTTGATAAAGCTACGCACATCATCCCGGAAATGGCCATTCCATTCGCGCCAACGCGCACCAGCCATGCGGCCCACTTGATACAGGCCACTGGCATCCCAGGCTTCGGCGAAGATCTTGGTCTCTGCCAGGGTGTAATCGCTGTCGATGGCCAGCAGAGTGGGCGGATCATTCAGCGGATGTCCGTTCTTGTCGCGCGAGAGAATGGCTGCCAGATCGAAACGGAAACCGTCGATGTGCATCTCTTCTTTCCAAAAGCGCAAACTGTCAGTGATCAGACGTTTAGTCATCGGATGGGAGGCATTCAGGGTATTGCCGCAACCGGAGTAGTTGGTATTGAAGCGACGACTCTCATCAAGGATATAAAACGCCGAATTATCGAGGCCGCGGAAGCAAAAGGTCGGACCTTCATCATCGCCTTCGGCGGTGTGGTTATAGACCACATCCAGGATGACTTCGATATTGGCTTTGTGCAGCGCCTTGACCATGTCACGAAACTCATCCAGCACGCCATTATAACTGCTGTCACTGGCGTATTGGGCATGGGGTGCAAAGAAGCCCATCGGGCTATAGCCCCAATAATTGCTGTTCCCGGGACGCGCATCCTGAGGGTCGAACTGGAAGACCGGCAGCAATTCTATGGCCGTGATACCCAATTCTTGCAGGTAAGGGATCTTGTCGATGACGCCAGCGTAGGTTCCGCGACGGACTTGAGGCAGTCCAGAGCTGGGATCCTTGGTAAAACCGGCGACATGCATCTCGTACACCACGGAGGCGGAGAGTGGATGCCGCGGCATTTTGTCCTCTTCCCAGTCATAGTTCGCCATGGAAATGACGGCGCACTTGGCGCAGCCTTCCAAATTAGATCCGGGCGCAGCTGCTTTTTGCCGATCGTAGTTGTCAGGCAGGACGATGCGTTTGGCATAGGGATCGAGCAATACTTTCTCTGGCTCCCAGCGGTTACCCGGCATATTCAATAACAGGGTCGGGATGCGCCAACCATACAGTTGTCCCGGCAGGACTCCTGTGACATGCACATGCCAGTAATAGCCAGAGCGGTGATTTGGTGCCTTGAGAAGAATGACTTCTGGGTCTGTGTCCAGCTCAGAGCGAAACAACAGTAGTTCCATCTCTTTGGCAAAACGCCCCCAGATGGCGAAATTGACCCCGTCGTGTTCGACGGTGGCGCCGAGTTCTCGGCAGTGGCCAGCGGTTATCACCTTGGTCATTTTCATGGCAAACATCCTGTCAACTGTCCTTTCATGCAGATAGCAATGGTACTGCATATGCGTCGGGGCGGAAGGGGGGATATCTGAAAAAGTATCTTGAAAAGGTTATTTTTTGATATCCAGCCGTAGTTGGGGGACTCTTATGCCTACGATCTGTCTATTTTTTATGCCGCATGGATCACGGAAATAGATTGAGTCCTTATAAAACTGGAACTTATAGCAGGGTAATCACTCTAATTTTTCCGATGCTATCGCGTCTCGGATCGACAACTGATCCGCTATGCCATCAGGAATAATCCGATTTTTGCAGTGAGCGGCATACCCACTCGACAGACGGATATTCCGCTTAACTCGCAATGAAAATAGGGTGACAAGGAGTGCTAAACCATGCTCAAAGAGCTGCTGATCGTCGGTTGTTGTTGGCTCCCAATGTCAGGGGTGGTGTGTGCGAACGAGGTTCACACGAGATCCAGTGACGTGGTATCGCCCTCGATCTATGGCGAGTGGAAGCTGGTGGGCGCATCGATGGCGGTCCCGGTAAACTGCCGGCGGACCCTGATGCGGATCTCCCCGGATGGCTATGTCAGTGAACAGAGTCAATCTGACCACGGAGAGCTATTTTCCTTTCGTGCTCAAGCTCGTATCAAACAACAGGGCAGTCGATTTTTGTTGACGCTCAGTTCGCCACAACACAATGGCAAACCGGATTGTCTGGGCAATCCGGCCCGTTATATCAGCAGCAATTTTTTGAACTCGGTTCATCTGCAACTCAATGGTAACCGGCTGTATCACTATCTGGGGAGTGATCAGCAGGCGGGTTATCTGCGCTATGAGCGCGTGCCATTGGCTGAACGTCGGTAGTCCAGAGTTCGAAATCGCTAACCGGACAATTTCCAGTCAAAGGCCGTCGCGGTCGGACGATGGCCATGGCTGCTGCGAAGTGGGTGTGATTGCCACAGGGGCAAGAAGAGCAACTCCATCTGTCGGGCGCGCGCCAAATCAAAAAGCCCTACTGCACTTGCTGCTTCAGCACTGATGTTGCCTTGCAGAACATCGACAAAATGGTGCGCAACCTGATGATTGGCGCGGATCCAGGGGTTGACCTCGGCGGGCTCCCCATCCGTGATGGCCACTCCGTCCGCCAGCAATGGCTCGAACCACCAGCCGCGCTCGGGACGAAAACCACCGCGCAGTTGATAAGCGTTCTGGCTACCGATCAGGGTCATATCAAAGTGCAACCCGGGCATAGGCCAATCACAAAGCAATATATCTAGCAGGGCTCCCTGACAGGTGAACTGTACGGTCATGTTATTGCCCTGACCGGCAATCACCCCTTGGTACTTGAAATCATCGAACAGGGTATAGAGCAGAGAGAACGGATGCACCACATCTTCGACGAACCATTCAACCGGGCTCTTGGGGTAGGGCAGGTTCACGCCGACAACGAGGCAGATGCGGCGGAGCTCTCCAAGATCGCCAGCCTGGATCCGGGCTTTGAGGGCCTGCGCGGTTTGCAAAAGGGTGAATGGATAGCTGACATAGATGCGGGATGAGGCCAGCGATGAGAAGGCAGCCTGATTGTCGGGGGTTATGCCGAGGGGCTTTTCACAGAGGATGGCTCGATCCTGAAGCGCTTGCAGATAACCTAAATGACTCGACGTCGGGGTCGCGATGGCGATGACATCGCAGTCGACCAAGGTATCAAGATCGGTACCGAAACGCGGGATCTGCTCCTCTTGCGCGATACGTGCCACCAGATCCGCATCGTGGGCCATTAGGGCATCGACCTGACACCCGGCTTGTCGTAGGCCAGCGACGTGGACGCGGCCCCAGTTGCTGCCGATCACTCCGGCAGTGAGTGTGGTTTTGTTCTGGTTCATTTTTTAATCCCGTGAATCCTGGTGGGTACGAGTCTGGTTGCTCGCCCCTATTGTTATGATGTTGTTCCGAGCTTTGCGACAGCATGGCTCGGCGTTGAAACTGTATATGATACTAACCATGGGGTTGATATGGATTTGTTCGAAGCCACATTAAGGCAGAGCGACCGATTATGCAATTTTCTGCTGTCATCCGTGCCGAAACCTCAGCGGCTGTGTTCAGCGTGATTTGACTGGACGACTGAAATGAAGCACGAAACGAGCTCCTCCCAGTTTGCTCTGCTCGATGGACATTTGACCGCCATAGGCCTGGAGTATGTCAGTGGCGACAGCGAGGCCTATGCC
>Ga0194137_10002271_pt1 | contig 11389 bp, 8 predicted proteins | sample TARM_MetaG_T3_14_FD_134025 | JGI IMG/M metagenome (GOLD analysis project Ga0194137, IMG submission 134025) | Freshwater microbial communities from Pennsylvania, USA, analyzing microbe dynamics in response to fracking - TARM_MetaG_T3_14 (version 2) | ecosystem: Environmental > Aquatic >...
AGCTATTTTCTTTGCTTTAACAAAAGAAAATCTCAAATATGTACCAGACCCTATAGAGAATAAAATAATCTCTGAATTGGACCAATATATGTCAAAGATGCAGACTGTAGGCATTAAAAGACTATTAAAGGGCATTTTAGTGAAAAGGTCTAGAACTGCTGCTTTTCAGTTTGATGGAATAAATAGTGATAATCGTATGGAACCAGCTTCTGTTAGAGATTTAGGGTTGATGTCAATGCATATGAAGGCTGGAAATAATACACCTCCATTATTGATTGAAGTGTTAGGAAAGGTTTCTGATTGGGATTCTGAAATGTTAGATAAGATATGCTCAGAAATTATGACATTGATTACCTTTGATCAAGCCAAAGCCTTACCTATTCCATTATGGTATGCGAAATATGGGCTTAAACCAATTGAGGCAAGACCGGGAATTTTAGAATTTTATAAATCTCATGCAAAAGAAATGTTAAAAAATGAAAGTTTAGAAGCAATGTGGAAAGAGGACCTAGATATTTTTGATGAATAAGTAAAGGGAGATGACGATGGATAAATATATTGGAAAACTCATTGGAAATACAGGAAACCCCAATGATGTTAAAATTGCTTTAGAAAATAGTTTTTCTGCAAAAAGAGGTGAATTTGTTAAAATTCGACATAAAGAAACCTCTAATGATTCTGAAACCTATGTTCTTGGAAGGATGGTATCTATTTCTAGGAATAACATACTTTATAATTCAAATATGGGAGAAGGGCTATCTCAACTAGAAATACTGCCAGGGGCTCAAGTTACAGGGGAGACTTTATTTGGGACAATTGAACTTGTAGGGTATAGAGATTCTTCAGGTCAAATTAAGATTCCAAGAAGACCTTTAAACCCAGGTGAGAAGGTTTATGGTGTTGATTATGAATTCTTATCAAGTTTTTATAAATTTGATGAAAACACAAGTATCCATATAGGAAACTTAATTGGTTATGATCGGGGAGAAAATATTGTTCCTGTGTACCTAGATGTAAATAAATTAGTAACGGAGCATTTGGCTATACTAGCTATGACAGGATCTGGAAAATCTTATACAGTAGGAAGAATTATAGAATGTCTAGTTGCGCAAATGAATGGAACCGTAGTTGTTTTTGATGTTCACGGAGAGTATGGCAAAGCCTTTGCCAAAGGAGAATTACATTTTAACGAAGATACTGATCGTATAGAAGATGCCAGGGACAGAGAAGGTATTCTCAACATACAAGAAGCTATGAGGAAACTACTTGATGCAGGTGGTGGAATAAAGGTCTATACACCTCAAATTGATGCTTTTGATTATAAATATATGAATAAGAATAAGCATCTTGCCCTGCAGTTTGATCGTTTAGATATGGATGATTTATCGTCTATTTTACCTGGATTAACAGAACCTCAAGAAAGAGTATTAGATGTTGCTATTCGTTTTTGGCAAGCAAAATATAATAATCCTCCAAGGGATATCCAAGATTTAAGAGAAATCTTGTCTGGTGATTTGGAAGAATTAAGAAGCTGGGAAGAGCTAAGTCCAGCTGAGGCGAAAGCTTTAAACGGAAGAAGTGCAGCAGTGGCGGCTTCTAAATTAAGTCGAGTTATAAATGAAGCAAAGAGTTTTTATACAAAAGCCATTGGTGAGCCTAGCGACATATATGACATGGTGGGAGAAAAAGGGAATAACGTAGGTAGGTTGGTTATTGTAGATCTTCAAGGATTGTCAGATGATGCAAGACAAATAATTACAGCCTTAATATCCAGCGAAATTATGAGGGCTGCAGGTGATAAGAGAAGGCAGATCAGACCTAGTTTTCTGGTGTATGAAGAAGGGCACAACTTTGCACCAGCTGGGATACCGTGTATATCTAAAAAGATCATTAAGAAAATCGCCAGTGAAGGTAGAAAGTTTGGAGTTGGATTTTCGATTATATCCCAAAGACCTTCAAAATTAGATCCAGATGTTACGTCTCAGTGTAATACCATAATAACAATGAGGTTAAAGAATCCTGATGACCAAAGGTTCATGGCGAAGACAAGTGATATGTTTTCAAAAGCCGATATTGACGAATTACCATCTCTTAGTACAGGTGAGGCACTTATTTGTGGTCGATCTATTCCGGCACCTTTATTAGTTAAAATCGGAACAAAGGCATTGATTCATGGTGGAGAATCTCCAGAAGTAATTAATGAATGGGGCATTTTTAATGGATAGAGAAAGTTTAATAAAAGGTATCAGAGAAGAGTTGCAAAAAGGTGAACTTAGAGATGAAATATTCCCTATGATGACACGTTTTGGCATAAGGGATTATTCAGAGACAGTTCATACCATGGGATTAAATTATTTAACTGCAATTGGTAGAACAATTACAGATACAACTGCAGTATCGGAATGTCCTGTTTATCCATATGAAAGTATTACTTTTAATGAAGGATATGCGGTAAGCCGTGTATCAGAGTCGTCAGGGAATTATTCAACAACTAAAGAGCCAGAAGTAAGACCAGATTCCATATGGTTCTCTAAAAAGGACAATAAACCTTTGCTACTTTGTGAATTTGAAAGATATGATACAAGCAGATTGAAGAACAAAAAATTAGAAGAAAAAATCAAAAATCTCCTTATTGCATATCATCAACTAGGTGGAGATGTTCCTTTGATTCTATTTGTATATTGGACCTATCCCAAAGTAACCCCGGGAGATATATCAGAGTATATAAGGATTTTTGATGATGGATTCACCATGAATAATGGAAAGAGAGTTTATGGTATTGATGGAAGAAAGACTTCTTATCTAATTTATCATTGTGTTGCATCTGGAGATAAAGAAAGGCTTACCTTTAATCAATGGATAAAAGTGAGGTGATGAAATGGGGAAGCGAGCATATGATTTTTATCCGAAGAAAGATTTAGTGTTACAAGATAAATATGTTTTGAAGGAATATATTAATGAAGGAACTTTTGGATATGTGTGGTCTGCTATTCATCTTGCAACAGAAGATTTTGTTGCCCTAAAAATACCTAAAGATCAAGAACGTGGAGATCATGCTCTTTCAGAAGGTATTAAATTAATTGGGCATACTCATCCAAATATCATTCAACTAAATTGGATGGGAAGATTAGACGGTGTATTTGTTATTGAAATGGAGTACTTTAAAGGGAAAAGTTTAGCCGAAGAACTTTGTGACCATGGTTTTAGGAGTCCTAAGACTATTAAAGAAGTATCCTTAATATTCTTAGAAATACTAGAAGGTGTAAAGTTTCTTCATGGAAAAAATATATGCCATGGGGATATAAAGCCACAAAATATTCTCTTAAATGAGAAGTCTGTTAAATTAACTGATTTTGGAACTAGTAAATTTATTGAAAATGTGTTTGTAAAAACGGTAGATGCTGGAGGAACGTGGGCATATATGGCTCCTGAAATAGCTGGATCTAGTAAGAGGTATCTTATCTCAGATATTTATTCTTTAGGAGTACTGCTTTATCAGTTGTTGACAGGAAGAACACCTCATGAAACACCAATTCAGGTAATTAATAATGTTCCCTTTCCAAAGCCAAGGGAAATTAATGACAATATATCTAATGACATGGAAGAAGTTATTTTAAGGGCTCTTCAAAGAAATCCTGAAGACAGATATCAAAGTATCGATTCTTTCAAAGATGACATTATTAACAAGGTATTGGATAAAAGAGAAAAAGTTGGGACCACATCTGTCGAAATAACAGAAAAAGTCTCAGGTGATGATTGGTTACAGGATGTGATTAACCTTTACCATGATGCGCAATATCAAGAAGCAGAGGCCTTGCTTAAATATGAAAAGGAAAATGGCAATACATCTGAGGACATCACCTATCATATGGCGTATACTTATTACAATTTGCAAAGATATTATGATAGTTTAAGAAAAATCGAAAAAATTGATTTAGATAAAGTTGAAGCCATTAGAAGAGAAGGATTTAAGGATAATATTTTTTCTTTAAAGGCAAGAGTGTATATGGAACTGAAAAAGTATGATGAAGCCATGATGTTATACGAATTCTTATCTAAAAAGAGTCCAGAAGATATCAATTACAAGTATAGGCTTGCTATAACCTACGGTCTAATGGACAAGCCAGACAAAGCCATTGAGTTACTAGAAGAAATTAATGAAGAAACACCGGGATTACTTTATGTTGTAAAAAAATTAGGCCATGCTTACGATATGAAAAAAGATTTTAGTAAGGCTAGAGCGTTTTTTAAATATGCTCTCAAAATGGAACCTGGAGATGAGCTGATAAAGAATAGGCTAGAGGTGTATGATCAGTATTTGAATGTTTGATACTAGTTAGGGGTGAGCGGTTATGAGTTTAGATTTAAAAATGTTAGAAAAAGAATTAGCAGAATATAAAGTATATGATGCTTGGCAATATGTCATAAGTTTAAGGGAAACCCTATCCTATATGAATGCATCATATGAAATCATTTGTAAAGTATATGAGCATAGGAAGAAAGTACTGAGTTCTATACAAGATGAATTTATTGATACTGCAATGAAAACTGGATCGAGCACTCTGACAAAAAGTACTTTTGATGAGACTAATCTGAAAATCGGTGGCTATGAAATTGACGATTCATTATTTTTAAGAAAAACTACGCTTGAGTTTTTCCACTATGCAAGGATTAGTATGGAGGTGATTTACCAGATCGTTAATGCTGCTTTATTAGGTGATCAAGCTTTTCTAATCTCTGAAATGGGTTTACCAGCTAAAATTTCAAGAAAATTAGATGTTAAAACAGAATTTCAGGCTTTAAAAGGGTTGTTGGACTCTAATTTTACCAATTCTAATTATAAGTATTTAACAGCATTTGATAACTACATTAAGCATATAAAAACAGTATTAATTACAGTTAAAAACAGTTTTATCTTTGGGAACAAAGAAGAATTTATGATTAATGAGTTTTTTTATAAAGGCTTAAAATATGAAGCCTGTGATGCTATTACTATTGTGAGAGATATCAACAATTATGTTATAGATACTATTGATAATGTTTTATCAGAAGTAATGGTTCAGATACCAAATTGTCTTGATAATAGCCAGCGTATTCAAGAGATTAAGTTTAAAGCTCAAATTAGGAAGGGTGAAGCTGGAGATTCATTTGATTTTATCTCGTTTTTTATTGAAGTTGATGATATAAGCGATTTACCGAGTGAAATAAAAGTATACCCCTTAATTGTGAAACCAAATGATGAGATTTACAGCTTTGACTTTACATTCAACAAAATATTTTTAAAGAAAAAGGACAGCGATAAAGAAACTGAATCAATTTTAGGGTATGCTGAATTGAAAAATGGTACTGATACAAATGAATTTTATAGAGTTTATGAAATAAAAGAGGGTGGATATGGTGATTACATTTCGTATTTAGCAGGTTTTAACAAAGAATACAATAAGTTTTCTTTGAACTTTAATGCAATGGAAGGTAGCATCATAATGTATGAAGACAAGAATTTAAAGTGATTTTATATAGGTTAGGATTAAGAAAGCTGGACATCTGTTTATATAAGTGAGTGCCATATATTTTATTAATAGCTGATGAATGTAGGAATTGGAGGGTGCTATGGCGATTAAGAAGGTAATAATTTTGAACTTTAAACAATTTAAAGATGTTTTTGAAATTGAACTTAATGATGAAATCAATATTCTTGTCGGGAATAATGAGGCTGGTAAATCTACCATAATAGAAGCGATAAATCTAGCGTTTACAGGGATGGTTGATGGAAAGTATATTAAAAATGAAATTACTCAACATTTGTTTAATAACGAAGTTGTTAAAGATTATCTTGACCATATTAAACAAGATAAAGCAATTATGTTACCTTCGATAGTCATTGAAGTGCACATTGATGAAGAAGATGACCCTAATTTCATTGGAACTGATAATATGCAGCTAGAACCTTCTTGTGGTTTTTCTATTAAGATTCAATTTAATGAGGACTTTAAGGAAGAATACGAGACATTTATTCAAGAGAATGATATTACCAGTTTACCAATAGAATACTATGATGTGGAATGGACCATGTTTTCGAGGAAAACTATAACTACTCGAAAAATACCTTTGAAATCAGCATTGATTGATTCAACAAGCAATAAATATAAAAATGGATCAGATATGTACATATCTAGGATTATTAAGAATAGTCTAGAACTTAAAGAAATTATCGATATTTCACAAGCTCATCGTAAATTAAGAGAAAATTTTAAGACTGATAGATCGGTAGAGCAAATTAATAAGAAAATCGAATCAAACTACACAATATCTGACAAAAAGGTGGAATTATCTGTAGAACTACTGTCAAAAAATGCATGGGAAAACAGTTTGACAACTTATATTGATGCGGTGCCCTTTATGCATATAGGTAAAGGAGAACAAAGCATCGTTAAGACGGAGCTTGCTTTAAATAACAAGAAATCAAAAAAAGCGGATGTGATTTTAATTGAAGAACCTGAGAATCACCTGTCCTATTCTAAGTTAAATCAGCTTCTTTTTAGAATCAAAGAACTAAACACTGGAAAGCAACTAATAATCTCTACGCATAGTAGCTTTGTTGCCAATAAATTAGGACTAAAAAACTTAGTTCTTTTAAATGATAGGCGTATAACAAAATTGGACAAGCTAGAAGATTCAACAAAGATTTTTTTTGAAAAGATATCAGGATACGATACTTTAAGGCTGATTTTATGTAAAAAGGCAATATTGGTTGAAGGCGATTCAGATGAGCTGGTTATACAAAGAGCATATATGAATTCTAATAATAGTAAGTTACCTATCAACGATGGTATAGATGTTATTTCTGTAGGAACATCATTCTTAAGATTTCTGGAAGTAGCAGAAAAAATCGGTACTAATGTTGTTGTCGTCACGGATTCAGATGGGAATATTGAGGCTTTGGAAAAGAAATACGCTAACTATATTGGCGAAAATGAAAAAGAAAACATTAAGATTTGTTATGATGAGAATATTGATGAAACAGAGATTATTTTAGATAATGAAAAAAAACTGAATATGAATACGCTTGAGCCGATTATGGTCAGAGAAAATGGTCTAGAGAAAATGAACAGTATTTTAGAAACTAATTACTCAGATATTATCGATCTTCATAAATATATGAAAAAAAATAAGACAGAATGTGCTTTGAAAATATTTATGTCAGAAGATAAAAATATAAAGTTTCCAGATTATATTTTGGAGGCAATCAAATGAGCGAAGATAAGTTGATTATTGCGGCAGCCGGATCCGGTAAAACGACTTATCTTGTAAATAGAGCTTTAGAGATAAAAGATAGAAGAGTTTTGATAACAACCTACACTACTGCCAACGAAAAAGAAATTCGAGATAGACTTATAGAACTTAATGGCTGCATTCCGAGCAATGTAACAATACAAACATGGTTTTCGTTTTTATTAGAACATGGTGTAAGACCATTTCAAAATTTCGTTACGAACAAAAGAGTAAATGGATTACTATTAGTAAATCAAAAATCAGGGCTTAAATATAAAGGGAAATTTCCTGTATATTATTCTGCTGATGAGATTGATAAGCATTATTTCACTTTAGATTATAATATATACTCAGATAAAATATCCAAATTTATAATTAAGTGTAATCAAGAATGTTCAAATCAAATAGTTGAACGGTTGCAGAAAATATTTGATTGTATTTTTATCGATGAAGTTCAAGATTTAGCTGGTTATGATCTAGAACTGATAAAATTAATACTACAAAGTAAAATAAAGCTAACTCTTGTAGGAGATCCAAGACAGGTAACTTATTTGACACATAATGAAAAAAAATATGAGAAATATCAGAATGGCCGAATCAAAGATTTTCTATTAAATGAATGCAAGAAGTGGCGACCGCAGATAGATGAAACTACACTAAATAATTCATTCAGATGTAACGATAAGATTTGTTGCTATTCATCAAAATTATTTCCAGAATATAATTCATGTAGTTCGAATCAAAGTAAGGAAACAGGCCATGATGGAGTGTATTTTATAAGTGAAAAAGAAGTTGAAGATTATATAAAGAAATATAAACCGGTATTGTTAAGGCATAATAGAAAAAAACAAGTTCCAGAGGGTTTTAAAGTGTATAATTTTGGTGAGTCAAAAGGGTTGACTTTTGATAGAGTATTAATATTTCCAACTAAACCACAACTAGACTGGATTCTAGGAAAAGAAAAAAAAGATAGTTTCAAGTTTGATGCAAGATGTAAACTATATGTTGCTTTGACAAGAGCACGTTACAGTGTTGGAATAGTCCATAATTATTCGAAAACAACAAATGTTGAAGATGTCGTGAACTTTAGCATTGATATTGATCTATAGCATAAAGACGAAAATATACAGCAGAATTTGAGGTGAGAAGGATGTATTCTAAAATATTGGATCTTATTGATTTAAAACAGGAAGGTCCGTATTGGGATTTTAAAAGAGAGTGGTACTCGAAGGAAAAGAAAGTAGATTTACTTCATGATATCATGTGCATGGCTAATAATCTTGAAAATCGGGATGCTTATATCATTATTGGAGTAGATGAAGAAAATGATTATAAGACCAAGGACATCAAGGAAGATGAGAACCGAAAAAATACTCAAATGATCGTTGATTTTTTAAAAGAGAAAAAATTTGCGGGAGGAATTCGTCCTGCTGTATATATAGAGCCTATTACCGTTGAAGATGGCAGTGTTGATGTAATAGTGATAAAAAATAGCAACAATACGCCATACTACTTAGCGGAGAGATATAAAAGCGTTGAAGCAAATAACATATATACGCGTGTAATGGATACAAACACGCCAAAAGAGAAATCGGCTGACATTCATCATGTGGAATATTTGTGGAAAAAGCGATTTGGAATTATATTGACACCAATGGAAAGAATCAAAAATTACTTATGTAAACCAAATGAGTGGTTAGACGCCCCTACTAACTGGGAAACGGTAAAAAAATATCACAAGTTTTTCCCAGAATTCACAATTGAATACACCTTGGATGATGATGGAACAGCATATCAATATTACTTGTTTATTCAAACAGACATTGAGCCACACTGGAGAGAAATAAGGATCTTTTATCATCAAACATTGTTATCAATCTTAGAAGGTGTCAGCCTGGATGGAGGAAGATACTTTACACCTACGCCTTTGACGGATGGAATCTCTCTTGGTCCATTTCATAAATGGGATATAGCTTTTAAATATTTTATCAAAGATACATTGCCTTACATTGTTCATGAGTTTTACTATGAGCCGGATGGAGATGAGGAAACAACAGCACATGATAGATTTGAAGAATGTATAATGATTTTTGAAACTGAAAATGAGAAAGAATCGTTTAAAAATTATGTTGAAACTAAATGGGCCAGCAAGAAAGACTTCTCGATGAATATTTGGCTTCCGCACTTTCCGGAAATTGATGGTTATATTATGGAAGAATTTAAGAAGCAATATTATAATGTGCAGATTCTAAAAAGAATGTTAGCAGAATTTCGAAGAACATTTATTCTGTAACAAAGATTATAGAAAAGGGGGGGCTAACGAATATATGGATCAAATAATATCAAACTTTAAAAAGTCGACTAAAACAGTATTAGTTAATATAAATGACCAAACATATGAGCTTCCCATCAGTTATAGTATGAGTGCTCATAAGGTGTACGACGATAAGATAAAGAAGTGCAATGATAAAGCGGAAGCATTTTATACAATGTTATTTGAAATGATACAATCTAATTGGAAGATCATAAATGATGAGAGCCCTTTTACGCTTGGATTTAAAGATATGAAAGCGATATCTGAGGCTGATATTGAAAAGATTATTGAAATCATTTATCGAGAAAGTGGATACTTTACTCAGCTTGGAAGCGTATTAGAGATGGAAGATACATCAAGTTTCCAAAAGTTTTATTTATTGTATAAAAAAGAGAAAGAAGAACTACATAGATTAAATGAAAAAATAAAAAAGATGACTGATACTACTTTTAAGGGGAATCTACCTTCAGTTCCTAATTTTAGTAGTATCGCAATGCTACATAATCATTTTGGCTGGATAAATGAGCATATTGAGACGATTAATAAAATAAATGAGTTATATAACAATAATGTTGTCCAGATGATTGAACGCACTCAAATACATAATGTTGTAGATTCTAATAGGAAAATCATTGAAGCAGCAAATATGTTTTCCCAGCCAGCCATAGAGGCAATGGGAAATATAAAAGCTGTTACGGGTATTTTTGATTCGGATTTTTTTGCCACCGTTAAAAATGCTATGGTAAATAGCTCTAGAATTACGAATGTTATTGAACGTCAAAGGATATTGTTTAGTGAAACAATGATGGATTATCGGATTGCTTTTGAAGCTCAAGATCGAATAAGGGAATTTGCTGAATTTACAAATGAAATTTCAAGAAGAGTAACTCCCTTTCTATTTGATCTTAATGCAATAAGTATAGCTCAAAACCACTTGAAAGCATATCTGAAGAATAGAATGAAAAAGCTATATGGCTTAGGTTGGTGTGTTGGTTACATTGAAAATGAAGACGTAATTGATAGATTATATGGTGAATGTGATAAATTAAGCGATGAAGAGATTAGTGAAATTATCACAAACTATTTTGAGAGCAATAATTATGAAGCATTAGACAAGTTAGTTTTTAGTTGGGAGCAAATGAATTATTACCAGCCATTTAAAAAAATGTCTGATGATGCTGTGAACTTGTATAAAATGGGAAAATATTGGCCAGGTGTTGATGCCTTTACTATAATGCTCGAAGGTGCTATTCGTAAATTTGCAAACGATAGATACAAGGTTTTCGAAACAAGCATCTGGAAAAATATAACTCCGCTTAAAAAAGAATCAGATGAATTAATGGATTATTTGACGGAGTATTTCTTTGTCCAATTTAAAGCGTATTATGCTAGTTTTAGTCCTGAGAATACAGAGGCTGTACCAGATTTCAACAGAAACAAGATAAAGCATGGTATTATTATGGATTATGATAAAAAAGAATACGTATTGAAATTGATTTTAATGGTGAACGATATATTGATGATCATATCTTCTTTATCTGAAATGGAAGCAGCTTAATCCAACTAAAGTGATTACAAATACAAAATCTGTGGATTTGTTGTTTTTGAGTTGTATTGATCAAAAATGGGAGGTGAAGTAAGTGAAATTTGGAATAAGAACACCGAGCTTGAAGAAAAGAATATCTGCAAGAACAAGCTTAAAAAGGCAGATTGTACATAGAGCAGGTGTGAAAATGCCACGAGGATATGGATGGCTTAGAAATCCCAAGAAATATGCCTACAACAAGGTGTATAATCGTACAT
>Ga0194137_10002272_pt1 | contig 11387 bp, 10 predicted proteins | sample TARM_MetaG_T3_14_FD_134025 | JGI IMG/M metagenome (GOLD analysis project Ga0194137, IMG submission 134025) | Freshwater microbial communities from Pennsylvania, USA, analyzing microbe dynamics in response to fracking - TARM_MetaG_T3_14 (version 2) | ecosystem: Environmental > Aquatic >...
CAAGTAAGGATGGTGCAGCAATGAATAAAGTAGTTTTAATTGGTAGATTGACTAAAGATCCGGAACTGAAATATACTCCTGGATCAGGTACTGCAGTTACAACAATAACATTGGCTGTTGACAGACGTTTCTCCAAAGACAACCAGAGAGAAGCAGACTTCATACCAGTTGTAATCTGGGGCAAATCTGCAGAATCCACTGCTCAGTATATGAGCAAGGGTAAACTGATGGGTGTTTCTGGAAGAATTCAGACCAGATCTTACGAAGCTAAAGACGGTGGCAGAAGATATGTTACTGAAGTCGTTGCTGAAGAAATCAAATTCCTGGAATGGGGTAATAAGAACCAGTCCAACGAAGGCGGATTCCCAGACAACAACGAAAACCAGGGGTATGGAGCATCATTCGAGGATATGACCCCGATTGATGACGGAGATATTCCATTCTAAACTAAAGGTAAGGAGGGAAAACCATGAGCAGAGAAAACTCATCAAGGGATTTTAAGAAAAACAATCCTAGAGGAAGAAGAGCGAAGAGAAAAGTTTGTTCTTTCTGTGTTGATAAAGTTGATCATATAGATTACAAAGATGTTTCCAAGCTTAGAAAGTATATTACTGAAAGAGGTAAGATTTTACCAAGAAGAATTTCAGGTACATGTGCTAAGCATCAGAGAACTCTTACAGATGCAATCAAGAGATCAAGAAACATAGCGCTACTTCCATTTACACAAGATTAATGATTGAAACCGTGGTCCTCGGGATCGCGGTTTTTTGTCTATTTATAAACAGAATAATGTGCTTAAAGTCATGGGTGTAAATACACAACTACATTCATTATTGTAAGCATATATGATAGAATTTAAGGTATAATGAAATTTCAAAAAGTCCTAGTACGACGGAGAAAATGGAGAGTAAAATGAAAAATTTCGATAATACAAAAAAACTGGTCACAAGTTCACTGCTTGTGGCGTTGATGGTGATATTTTCACTGCTTGGAACACTGCCTTTCTTCAGCACCATATCATTGGCTGTTGCTCCGATGATCGTGGCTCTGATTTATCACAAGGGTGGAAAAGTGAATGCAGTTATCGCCTTTGTCGTAACACTGATTCTGACTTCGGTGCTGATCAATCCGATTTACGGGATTACAATGACACTGCTTAACTATTCCATGGGCGCAGGTCTGATTTTCATGATCGAGAAAAACATCAGTCCGCTGATCAATTTCATCGTTCTGACATTAGCTGTTGCTGCCGGATTTGTAATCATGGTTGTTGTAGACATTAAACTGATCAGTGATCTCAGCATCATGGAATATATTGGTGTCATTGTTGAGCAGATGAAAGCATATGCTGACGAGCTTTTAAAGACATCTGAAAGTATGGGCCTGGAATCCAGCGGAAACGCTTCTATAGAAGCTCTGAAAGCAATGGATGTAAGAACAATGGTCAATATGATTCCTTCAATGCTTGCACTATACTCCCTGTCTGCTGCAACCTTCATCTATAAAATCTCGCACCTGGTGTTTAAAAGAATGGGCATTGCAATCAAACCGTTTCCCAGACTCAGCGAAATCAAGACAAATATGTTTGTCGTGATGGGTACACTTCTTCTGACTATGGGCGGAATTGGACTGGTCTATATTGGTGTGGAGATTGGCGAAGGCATCATGCTGATGGGCAATAATCTGTTTACCATTGCAGGAACTGTCGGAGGTATTTCCCTCATTAGTTACTATATGGAACATAAGATGAAGTATCCTACGGTGTTTAGAATCCTGATTCTGTTTTTCGTACTGTCTTCGAGCCTTGTATCTGTTATTGCCATAGTCGGTATAATAGACAGTGCTTTTGACTTCAGAAAACTGACTGAAAATGGTCTCTATACCATACTGAAAAGCAAAACAAACAACACCAAGCAATAATCTCATTGAAATGAGGAACAGGTATGAAAAAATACTACGAATTCAGAAAAATTGATTTTCTATACGGCCTGATCATTACCGTTGCAATCGTAACGCTGTTTCTTGCGGGAGAATGGCTGGTGGCAACAGGGCTTTTTGTTGTGTTCATCATCATACTGTTCTATCTGAACTCCCGTAACACATATAAAAAGAAGAAGTGGGAAAAGTTTGTGGTCAATATGATTACGAAAATGTCAAAATCCACGGTTCAGACTCTGGAACAGACGAACATCCCCATCATCCTTCTGAGAGACAGCGGAGAAATCATTTGGTACAACAAGGAATCCCTGGAACTTTTCCAGGTGAAAAATCATAATTTCCAGCTGGCCGACATCACCCAGAAAAGCAAGGAAGAAATTCTCAGACTGACCGAAAGCGGATTTGTTGAAGTCAGTATCAAAGATAAGGAATACCATGTCATGGTCATTCCGGTGGAACACAAGGAAAACGAGTTTCATGAGAGACTGAGAGTACTGATCTTCAATGACGTATCCATTCTTAAAGAGGCAGAAGAAAAGCTTTCCACTGTGGTCTCCATAGAAATTGATAACTACAGCGATCTGATGAACAGCATAGATACCGAACGTAAGCCGTTTCTTCTGGCAGAAATCGAGAACTTCATTTATTCTTATGGCCATGAACTTAAAGCCATGGTCAGAAAGTATGAAAACAATAAATTCATGATGGTGATTCCTGAGTATCATATCAACGAACAGATGAGAAAGAAGTTTCCTGTCCTTGATGCCATAAAGAATATCGATCAGGGGAACTCCATAGAGCCTACACTAAGCATAGGCGTAGGTAGAGGAGGAGCATCACCGGAGGATAATCAGAATCTCTCAAAAGCCGCAAAGGAACTTGCTCTAGGTAGAGGCGGTGATCAGGTGGTCATCAAATCACCGGACAATCTGTCCTTCTATGGCGGTTCTTCAAAGGAAATCGAGAAGAAATCGAGAGTCCGTTCAAGAGTGGTTGCACATGCGCTGAAAGACATCATTGAAGAAAGCAACAGGATCTACATCATGGGCCATAAAAACCCGGATATGGACTGCTTTGGTGCCGCTGTAGGAATCAAAGTCATCGCCAAAGGACTAGGAAAGAAAGCGATGATCATCAACGAAGAACCTTACCTGAACATCATGCCGATCTACAGCAAAATCATCGAGATTGAAGAGTACAGAGAAGACATCATCACAGTTCAGAAGGCACTGTCAAAAATCAGGCCTCAGGATACCCTGATCATTGTAGATGTCCATGCAAACAATTATGTCCTTGATCAGTCGGTAGTTGAGAAGTTCGAAAAAGTGGTCATCATCGATCATCACAGAAGAACTCCGGAACAGATTACAGGTGCTGTACTATCCTACATAGAAACCTATGCCTCATCCACGTCGGAACTGGTTACAGAGCTCATTCAGTATACTTTTGAAAAGCCTGATATGAAGATCATTGAAGCGGAAGCGCTTTTTGCGGGTATTCGTGTAGATACCAAGAGCTTCAACTTCAAGACGGGTGTCAGAACATTTGAAGCGGCATCGTTCCTGAAGAGACAGGGTGCAAGAACAGTAGAAGTCAGAGAAATGTTTGCTTCAGATCTTGACAGCTATAATCTCAAGGCGGAAATCATCAGACAGGCAGAAATAGTAGATAAAATTGCCCTGGCAAAGGTCTATGAAATCGAGGACGTACTTCTATCTGCACAGGCTGCTGATGAACTGGCTAATTTTAAGGACATTAACGCTGCGTTTGTTTTAACTGCGCAGGATAATGATATAATAATCAATGGAAGGTCTCTAAAGGAGCTCAACGTCCAGATGATTCTGGAAGAACTTGGAGGAGGAGGACATATGACCATGGCGGGTGCAAAGCTTGCTGATACGGATATGGACACTGCCCAGGAACTGCTCATGGAGGCAATCAATAAACATAGAAAAGAGGAGAATAGTTTATGAAGATAATACTGCTTAAAGACGTTAAGAATATGGGCAAAAAGGGAGATGTGGTGGAAGCTTCAGACGGATATGCAAGAAACTACCTTTTCCCAAGAAAGCTGGCACAGGTGGCTACAGATGAAAACCTTCATATCGTTAATCTCAAGAAAGAAAACGAAAGAAGAGTAAAGCTGGAAGAAACTGAAGCAGCCCAGAAACTTGCAGATACAATGAGAAACAAGGAACTGATCGTCAAAACCAAAGTCGGTGAAAACGGCAGACTATTCGGTGCGATCACAAATAAAGATGTCACTGAACTGATCAACAAGACCTTCAATACTGAATTTGATAAAAAGAAAGTCCTCATGAACACCATTAAACTTGTGGGAAGCTATGATGTTGAAGTCAAGATTTATCCTGAAATCAGCACAAAGCTTAAAGTAACTGTTCAGGAAGACTAAAGGAGCATAAATTTGAGTAATTCAATAAACAGAACTTTTTATGAGGATAATGACATCCTCGCTGAAATTAATGTTCAGCTCGATATCCTGGAGAATGTTCTGGATAAGGGAGCTGTAAAATCAAGAATCAGCAAATACAAGCTGAAAAAGCATATAGACGGGGATACCCTTCAGAAGGCTTATGCTGTCAATCTCATCGCGTCCGACGGACTGTCGAAGCTTACAATGCCTGATGAAGATAATATCGTGGAGATGATCGAGGACACCAATAAGTGGATCTCGGAAATCATCGCGAGAAATTATATCCAGCGTAAAGTCGAAGAAGAAGTAGAAAAAGAGCTGATGGAAAAGCAGGATAAATACATCGACGAGATGAGACTGAATGTCCTTCGGAAAAAGAAGGGTCCTGAAAACGCGAAAACCAGAAAGAAATTTGAAGAGCTTCTGGCTCTTGATCAGAAGCATCTGACAAAGAATCTTCAGACCCTTCTGAGACCTGAAAAATTCAGTGAAATCATCGGACAGGAAAGAGCGATCAAGTCGCTGCTCTCCAAGATTTCATCACCATACCCGCAGCACATCATTCTTTACGGACCTCCGGGCGTCGGCAAGACGACTGCTGCAAGAATTGCCCTGAACGAAGCCAAGAAACTGAGCGCTACTCCTTACGAGGAAAGTGCAAAGTTTGTGGAAGTGGATGGAACCACACTAAGATGGGATCCTAGAGAAATCACAAATCCGCTGCTTGGTTCAGTTCATGATCCGATCTATCAGGGAAGCAAAAGAGATCTGGCTGAAGGCGGTATTCCCGAACCGAAGCTGGGACTGGTTACAGAAGCCCACGGAGGCGTACTGTTCATAGATGAAATCGGAGAGCTGGACGACATTCTGCAGAACAAGCTCCTTAAAGTCCTTGAAGACAAGAGAGTGGAGTTCTCATCCGCCTACTATGATCCGGATGATGAGAATACTCCTCAGTATGTCAAATATCTCTTCAATAACGGAGCTCCAGCAGACTTTGTGCTCATAGGAGCGACAACCAGAGAACCTGGTGACATCAATCCGGCATTGAGATCAAGATGTACGGAAGTCTTTTTTGAACCGCTGACTTCAAAGGACATACAGAGAATCGTTGTGGATGCGGCCAGGAAGCTTCAGATCGACCTTCAGGAGGGTGTAGCGGAGCTTATCTCCAATTACACCATTGAAGGCAGAAAAGCCATCAATCTCCTTGCAGACGCCTATGGAGCAATCCTCTATGAAGGCAGAATAGTCGAAGGGGAAAGAGCGCTTGTTCTTCTGAAGGATGTGGAGGAAGTCATCAACATCTCCCGTATCACACCCTACGAAATCAACACCAACGACAATGAGTGGGAAGTCGGACACATATACGGTCTCGCAGTTTCAGGTTTTGTAGGCTCTACTCTTGAAATAGAGACCATGGTCTATGAAGCCAAGGAAGCCGGAAAAGGAGTAGTGCGGTTTAATGATACCGCAGGCAGCATGGCAAAGGACTCAGTCTTCAATGCCGCTTCAGTGATCAGGAAGATCACAGGAAAGAACATGAGTGATTACGATGTGCATGTCAATGTCATCGGAGGAGCCAAAATCGACGGGCCTTCAGCGGGAGCCGCAATCACCGTATGCATCATTTCTGCGCTTCTCAATAAGCCGATCAGACAGGACACTGCCGTTACTGGTGAAATATCCATTAGAGGCAAGGTGAAACCGGTGGGCGGTATATTCGAGAAGGTATACGGCGCGAGGAGAAAAGGAATCAAGCATGTTGTTGTCCCTCATGACAACAGACACGATATCCCATCGGGACTGGAAGACATCAAGGTAACACCTGTTAAAAACATAGAAGATCTGTTAGAAATATTGCTGAAGTAAGGAGAATTGATTCATGGAGAATAGACCGCTAAGAATAATGCCCAACAACCAAGAAGCAGAGCAGTCTGTTATTGGTTCCATGATCCTGGATAAGAACGCCATTGCCACTGTACTTGAACAGCTCCATGCGGATGATTTTCACAGAGATGGGCACAGGATCATCTTTCAGGCGATTCTAGACCTGTTTACCAGAGATGTCCCCATAGATCTGGTCACGCTGGCCGATCATCTGAAATCCATCGACAAGCTGGACTACGTGGGTGGTATATCCTATCTTACAGAACTTGCTTCATCGGTTCCGACTACCCTGAATCTCTCTTCCTACAATAAAATCGTATCGGATAAGGCCATGCTGAGAAGGCTCATCAGAGCCTCCACTGAAATCATGGACGACAGCTATTCGAAGCAGGATGAAGTTGATGTGGTCGTGGAAGATGCGGAGAAAAGGATCTTCAATATTGCCGAGAAAAGAAACACTGGCGGATTTGAACCCATCAGCACCATTCTTGAAAGAGGCTTCGTTGAAATCGAGAGAATCTTCAACAACAAGGGTACAACCACAGGCGTATCCACGCCGTTTCCTGAACTGGACCGCATGACTTCTGGATTCCAGAAGGGTGACATGGTACTGATCGCTGCAAGACCTTCCATGGGTAAGACTACCTTTGCCCTCAACCTTGCGGAGTATGCAGCGCTTAGAGAAGGAAAATCCGTTGCCATATTTTCACTGGAAATGTCCATGGACCAGCTGGCCTACAAGTTCCTCTGCTCCGAAGCGAATGTCGAGCTGACCAAGCTGAGAAACGGTGATCTTGACGACAAGGACTGGGAGAACATTGCAAGAGCCTCCGGGCCTCTTTCTCAGGCAAAGATCTATATCGATGATACGGCAGGTATTTCTGTAACGGAGATGAGATCGAAGTGCAGAAGGCTGAAGCTTGAACATGGTATCGATCTGATCATGATTGACTACCTTCAGCTCATGAGCGGAAAAGGGGAAAGCAGACAGCAGGAAGTATCCGAAATTTCCCGTTCCATCAAGGCTCTGGCGAAAGAGATGTCCTGTCCTGTAATCGCTCTGTCTCAGCTCTCAAGAGCTCCTGAACAGAGAGCAGACCACAGGCCTATGCTTTCCGATTTGAGAGAATCCGGATCCATAGAGCAGGATGCCGACCTCGTTATGTTCCTTTATCGTGATGAGTACTATAATCAGGATACCGAAGACAAGAATATTGCTGAATGCATCATAGCCAAGCAGAGAAACGGCCCGGTCGGTACCATCAAGATGGCATGGCTTGGACAGTTCTCTAAGTTTGCAAGACTTGACATGGTTCACCAGGATTATTAATATGGATAAGATTTACTTAAGGTCTGATGATATCAGACCTTTTTCTTTTTTATAATAGACGGTATAATTAAGATACAGGATAAATTAATCTTTACCTATATTGAGATGTCATTACTGGAGGTAAGTTTTGGGGAGATATAGTAACCAGACCAAAGAAAAGTCATACGGAGCTGTGATCATCAACGAAAAGAAGGAATTCCTGCTCATCAGACATAAGAATGGGGAGCACTGGGATTTTCCGAAAGGCCACAAAGAAGAAGGTGAATCTGACAGAGAAACCGCTGTAAGAGAAGTGCTTGAAGAAACTGGACTGATTGTAAGACTTATCGACGGATTCAAAGAAAAGACAAAGTATTCGCCAAAGCCTGGAGTGGATAAGACGGTCACTTACTATCTGGGATTTTCAATGGGAAAAGTTACCATTCAGGAAGAGGAAATCATGGAGTTTGAGTATCTGCCCTATGAAGAAGCATTGGAGAAAATCACTTTCAATGAGAGTAAAGAGGTCATCCGAGCGGCAAAACAGTTTATTGATACCTATCTACAGGCAAACGATGACTGATATAGAAGAGTAAATAAGAGCAATAAAAGAGAGAACAGTAGGATATGACAAATATCATCTGTTCTCTCTTTATCTGTTTTATAATCACTTTTATGCTAATGCAGTTCTTCTTTTCTTTTCTTCAGTGTGGTTCTCACATAGGTGAACCCAGCCACAAATCCGAGAGCGGCTGAGAAGAAGAGAAAAGTTATGCCCAGAGGTTTGTTGAAGAGCAGGGTAAGAATACCGACATAGAAGGAGAAGGTCACGAATTTTCCGAGCTTGTTTGCCGGATTTATGATTCCCCATTTATATACAATGATCCCTCCGAGAATCATTGCAGCTTCCCTTATGCCCACAAGAATGAGAATGGCATAGGGAATGATTCCTGTAAGGGCGTATGAAATCAGTACAGTCAGAAGCATCAGCTTGTCTGCAAGGGGATCCATCACCGTTCCGAAAGGCGTCACAAGATTGTTTTTTCTTGCCAGGTACCCATCAAGGACATCGGAGAATCCAGCGACAAAGAAAATAATGACAGAGTAGAGGAGATTTTCCTCGGGATTTCTGAAGTATACATAGATGAAGATGGGAATCAGGAGGATTCTGAACGATGTAATGATATTGGGCAGATTCATATTGCTGGTTTTCATTTCGTTTTTCATTTACATCTCACCTCATCAGTCAAGAAATCCGTGATCAGACCTCTTTTATTTCATTAATTCTGTTAATTCCATTATATCGAAATAGTCTGAGTTTGTCCTGAAAAGTCGCGAAATAACGGGGTAGAAGAGGAAGGAAAGGCATATTTGCACCGGAAAAACCTGTACATTCACCATAAATACAGACGCTAAAGTTCGGATTGTGAAAACCGTTCACCTTAGTTCAAATGATAAATAAAAAATTGATGTCATTGTCCGTTTCTGGTAAGATAGTACTGGAAATTTGAAATGGAGGTATGATTATGTCAACTTTAGTGATATTAGGTGCTCAGTGGGGAGACGAAGGTAAAGGAAAGATAACAGACTATCTTGCTGAAACAGCAGAAGTCGTTGTGAGATTTCAAGGTGGAAACAACGCGGGACATACAGTGGAAGTGGGAGAAAAGCAGTATAAGCTGCATCTGATTCCATCGGGTATCATCAATGGAAAGAAACTGAACATCATCGGAAACGGTGTCGTTCTGGACCCCCTGGCATTCTTCAGTGAACTTGAATATTTAAAGAATATGGGATTATCCATCAATGAAGAGAACCTTATCGTCAGTGACAGAGCAAATGTCATCATGCCTTATCATAAAGTTCTGGATCAGCTCAAAGAAAAAGCAAGAGGCAAGAATGATATCGGGACTACAGGAAAGGGAATTGGCCCTGCATATACAGACAAAGTGGAAAGATCAGGTATCAGAGTCTGCGATCTGCTTCATCCGGAATCTCTTAAAGAGAAAATCACTCAGAACCTCCAGGAGAAAAATCAGTATATCGTCAAGATTTTAGGTGGAGAAGCCATAGACCCGGAACAAGTGTATGAAGAGTATCTGGCTCTCGGAGAACGTCTCAGACCCTATGTAAGAGATACCTCTGTGGTACTTTACAATGAAATCCGAAAGAACAGAAAAATACTCTTTGAAGGTGCTCAGGGCATGCTTCTGGATATTGATTATGGAACCTATCCGTTTGTGACATCATCCAATACAACTGCAGGTGGTGTGGCATCAGGTTCAGGAATAGGACCCAATTCCATCGAAAAGGCCATAGGTGTAACAAAAGCCTATACCACACGAGTGGGTAAAGGACCATTCCCGACCGAGCTTGAAGATGAAACTGGCGAGTGGATCCGTGAAAAAGGCCATGAGTATGGTACCACCACAGGAAGAAGCAGAAGATGCGGATGGCTGGATCTTGTCATCGTGAAGACATCCATAAGAGTTTCTGGGCTGACCTCACTGGTTCTGACCAAGATAGACACCTTGGCGGGTCTTGAGAAAATAAGAGTCTGTGTAGGCTACAGGCTCGATGGACAGGTTATCGATTATGTACCTGCAAGTCTTGTGGATCTTGCAAAATGCGAACCGATTTATGAGGATTTCGCAGGATGGGACAGCAGTGTTTCTGAAGCGAAGAGCTATGAAGAGATGCCTCTGAATGCAAGGATCTACATCGAAAGAATCGAGGAGCTACTGGAAATAAAGTGTTCGATCATTTCAGTTGGTCCAAGGAGAGATCAGACTTTCCAGAAAAACGAACTGTAAGATCATCTGGTGATGATTATACCGGTCACAAAAAGCGGTTTTTACGCTTCAGTGACCGGTTTTTGTCGTATGAGCAATTTCGACTGCGTCTTGCTATAATGGAAGAAACCCCTTGGAACAGGCATCAGGATACCCCTGTTTGAAATAACCGTTGATCACAGTGTGATCAAATCTATTACACGAGGAGAATGAAGATGATCAGAGAAAATATTGAGGTTACTATGCCGGATAACACTTTACGTAAAGTAAGGGTCGCACTGCCCGATGACTACCGGGAATCAGATGAGATCTATAATGTGCTGTATATGTTTGACGGGCAGAATCTTTTTGACGAAGAAGATTCCTTTGCAGGAGACATCTGGAACGTCCATAATGCTCTGGACAGACTGGTTAAGGAAAAGAAAGTGCGACCTTTAGTTATTGTCGGTATCGATAACGGTGGAGATTCGAGACTGGACGAGTACGGTCCATGGCCTTTTAAGGATGAAGTGTATTCCTCAAGAGGTGAAGGTGATGCTTTTGCAGATTATTTTGTACAGACCCTTATACCGATTCTTGAAGATAAATATCGCATCTCAAGAGAGAGCAGGGGAAGGGCAGTTGCCGGCAGTTCCATGGGTGCACTGATTTCAGCTTATATCGTCACAAAGTACAAGGAAGTGTTTTCCTCCGCGGGAATTTTCTCGCTGGCCTCATGGGTGTCCGAAGAGCCTTTTCTGAAGATGCTTATGGAGGAGGGGAGCTACGAGAATACGAAATTTTTTGTTCAGGTCGGTACAGAGGAAACTCGTCTTGAAAATGGGAAACCGGACTATGCAGCTTCACAGAGATATATCAGCAACAGTCTGAATTTCATCAGGGCTGTACTCCTTAAGGGCGGGAAAATCGATCATCTGAGTGTCAATATCGGAGCTGGAATGACACATAACGAGGGTGCCTGGGCCGGCTATATGCCGGAATTTCTCCTCTGGCTTAATGAATCGATGAGATAGACATAAAGAAA
>Ga0194137_10002274_pt1 | contig 11378 bp, 7 predicted proteins | sample TARM_MetaG_T3_14_FD_134025 | JGI IMG/M metagenome (GOLD analysis project Ga0194137, IMG submission 134025) | Freshwater microbial communities from Pennsylvania, USA, analyzing microbe dynamics in response to fracking - TARM_MetaG_T3_14 (version 2) | ecosystem: Environmental > Aquatic >...
GCGTTTGTCAGCCCCCTCCTGCCACTGCTCGCAGAAGCGTTCGACAGGTTCGGCGCTGCCGGACTGGAAACTGGCAGAGACCGAGATTACCAGGGCGTCAAGCTGGTCCAGTAGCACCTTGCCCGAACGCCCCCCGGAATCGCTCCAGCCCCGCCATTCCTGGAGACTGTCCAGCCAGCCCACGAGGATGTCGCTGAACGCTTTCTTGCCCTCGAGATTCATTCGCCAGGCCAGGTAAAACCTCAGCCGTGCAATCCTGCGGGCAAGCCCGGGGTGCAGGCCACTGGTTTTCAGGAACACATCCATGATGCGGTCGGCGATATAGGCGGCGTTAACCTGCCGTGCCGACCACTCCAGATTCACCGAACGGATCACATGGGTTACCCGCTCATCCCGCTGCTCGGACCAGCACGACAGCAACAACGGGCACCAGTCGCTGACGGCATCGGGTGAGAGTTTGCCGGCGGGGTATGGAAGGTCGGGAACCCGGATACCGGCCAGGACGTCGTCAATTTTGTCCGAGACCGCGCGACGGGACTGCCGATCCTGCGACCTCTGCCTGTTTTGTGACATCCGTTCCCCGTACTTAAGAAGCGTTGAAAAGGCCCTGTAAATGACGCAGTATAACCAACTCGTCGGGGTTTACCGCAAGGAGTAACAGAACAACATGTCGGGCAACAAACTAGAGAATCTGAATGTGGCGAGCCAGGAAGCACTGATCACTCCTGAAGCGCTGAAGAATGAGATGCCACTCTCAGACAATGCCGCTGAAACCGTCTCCAGAGGCCGCCAGGCCATCTACGACATCATGGACGGTAAGGACCACCGGCTGTTCGTGGTTGTGGGCCCCTGCTCCATTCACGATGTCGAGGCGGCCCGTGATTACGCCAGCCGCCTGAAGAAGCTGGCGGACGAAGTGAGCGATACCCTGCTGATCGTCATGCGTGTCTACTTCGAAAAGCCCCGTACCACAGTCGGCTGGAAAGGGCTGATCAACGATCCCCACCTGAACGACACCTTCGACATTGAGCAGGGACTGCACATCGGTCGCCGGTTGCTGCTGGATATCAACGAACTGGGTCTGCCGGCTGCCACCGAGGCGCTCGATCCGATCTCTCCCCAGTATCTGCAGGACACCATCGCCTGGTCGGCGATCGGCGCCCGGACCACCGAATCCCAGACCCATCGGGAGATGAGCAGCGGTCTTTCCATGGCCATTGGCTTCAAGAACGGTACCGACGGCAGCCTTGATGTTGCCGTTAACGCCATGAAATCCGTTTCCTACCCCCACAGTTTCCTGGGTATCGACCAGCAGGGCCAGGTGGCGATCATTCGCACCAAGGGCAATAACTTTGGCCACGTCGTATTGCGTGGCGGCGGTGGCAAGCCGAACTATGACTCTGTCAGCGTCGCCCTGTGCGAGCAGGCGCTGGACAAGGCAGGCCTTCGCAAATCCGTGATGATTGACTGCAGCCATGCCAACTCCAGCAAGGATCCGGCCATCCAGCCGCTGGTTATGCAGGACGTGACCCACCAGATTCTGGAAGGCAATACTTCAATCCAGAGCCTGATGGTCGAGAGCAACATCAACTGGGGCAACCAGTCCATTCCCGAGAACCTGGCGGACCTGCAATACGGGGTGTCGGTAACCGACGCCTGCATTGACTGGCCGACCACCGAGAAAGCGATCCGGGAAATGCGTGACAAACTGAAGGATGTGCTGCCCAGGCGCAAGGCCGGGTAAGCCCCAAACCAGAACCATGTCGGGGAGATCAGCTCCCCGGCAGACCGCCTACCCAGTCCAGCCTCTCCCGCAACGACACCACCTGCCCGATAATCACCAGGGTCGGCGCCTGAACGGCTTCCGCCTCCACCCGTGTGACGATATTGCCGAGATTGCCGGTGACCACGCGCTGATCCCTGGTAGTCCCCCTGGAGACCAACGCCACCGGCATATCCTGTGACATGCCATGGGCAACCAGCTGACGGCAAATAATGGGCAGACCCACCAGGCCCATGTAGAACACCAGGGTCTGGTTGTTCTGAACGAAGTCCTTCCAGGGCAGATCACAGGTATCGTTCTTGAGATGGCCGGTCACGAACCGCACAGATTGTGCGTGATCCCGGTGGGTCAGCGGAATGCCCGCATAGGCGGCACAGCCGGAGGCGGCGGTAATACCCGGAACCACCTGAAAGCGCACGCCGGCATCGGCCAGGGTTTCTATTTCCTCGCCACCGCGACCGAAAATGAACGGATCGCCACCCTTGAGGCGGACCACCTTACGGCCCTGCCGGGCCAGATCCACCAGACGCTGATTGATCTGATCCTGCGGCAGGGCATGGTTGGCCCGTTGCTTGCCAACGTGAATCATCTCGGCCGTATCCGGAATCATGGCCAGTATTTCCGGCGAAACCAGGCGATCATAGAGGACCACCTCGGCGGAGGTGATCAGCCTCCAGGCCTTGAGTGTCAGTAATTCCGGATCCCCCGGCCCGGCTCCGACCAGGGCCACCTCGCCCTCCGATGTGTTCGGGTTCGAGGTAACGGGGTTAACCCGGTACCTTACTGGTGCAGGGGTTGCACCAACGCCCTTCCCTGGTGCGTTCTCTGGCTGATCACTCATTGGATTCTGTCGACGCCTCCCATATACGGCTTGAGAACCTCCGGTACCAGAATGCTGCCGTCCGCTTGCTGATAGTTCTCCATGACCGCAATCAGGGCGCGACCAACAGCAAGACCGGAGCCGTTCAGGGTGTGAACGGGCTCGGGCTTTCCGGTTTCCGGATTACGCCAGCGTGCATGCATGCGCCGTGCCTGAAAATCGCGGGTGTTGGAACAGGAGGAAATTTCCCGGAACTTCTCCTGGCCCGGCAGCCAGACTTCCAGATCGTAGGTCTTGGCTGCGGAAAAGCCCATGTCGCCGCCGCAGAGTGAGACCACACGGTAAGGCAGTTCCAGCAGCTGCAGCACCTTTTCAGCATGGCCGGTCAGCGCTTCCAGCGCTGCCTCGGAATCCTCCGGGCGCACCACCTGAACCAGCTCGACCTTGTCGAACTGGTGTTGACGGATCATGCCGCGGGTATCACGGCCATAGGAACCCGCCTCGCTGCGGAAACACGGGGTATGGCAAACCATCTGCAGTGGCAGCTCCGCGGCATCCAGGATGCTGTCGGAGACCAGATTGGTAGCCGGCACTTCCGCCGTCGGAATCAGGTACAGCGGATGCTCGCCTTCGGTCTTGAAAAGGTCTTCCTCGAACTTCGGAAGCTGACCGGTCCCATACAGGGTGTCAGCATTCACCAGATACGGAACATAGGTCTCCAGATAGCCATGTTCACGGGTATGCAAATCCAGCATGAACTGCGCCAGTGCCCGGTGCAGCCTCGCCACCGGCCCGCGCATGACGGCAAACCGGGAATGGGCAAGACGGGTTGCGGTTTCGAAGTCCAGACCGCCCAGCCCTTCGCCAAGGGCGACATGATCCCTGAGTTCGAAATCGAAGCTCCGGGGCGTACCCCAGGTGCGAACCTCAACATTGTCGTCTTCACTGTCGCCGGCCGGCACGTCTTCATCCGGAAGATTCGGGATGCCGGCAAGGAAGCCAGTAAGTTCTTCCTGCAGGGTACGGAGTTCGTCTTCGGCTTCGGACTTCTGTTTTTTCAGATCCTCCACTTCATCCAGCAATGGCTGGATATCCTCGCCCGCAGCCTTGGCCTTGCCAATCGATTTGGACCGCCTGTTCTGCTCGCTCTGAAGGGTTTCAGTACGTACCTGAAGGGCACGGCGGCGTTCCTCAAGCTGCTCGAAGGTGGCGGTGTCAAATTCGAAATTCTTGATGGCCAGCCGACGGGCGATCTCTTCTGTCTGGGTACGGACACGTTTGGGATCGAGCATGATTATCCTGAATCTTCCGGTTAGCGATGTTTTGAATGACTGGCCATTATACCTGCACTGGCGCTGGTGGCTACCGCAGCAAAAGGCTCAGGTATAGCGTTTTCGGGGGCTATCGGCGTTGCGGGAATCCAGTCTCTGGCGCTTTTCGGCCAGTTTGATCTCAAGCCCGCGGTTTACCGGCTGATAATACCGACGCTGGTGAATGGCCTCGGGCAGGTAGGATTCCCCGGCGGCAAAGGCCTCGGGTTCGTCGTGGGCGTAGCGGTAGGTGTCCCCGTGCCCCATGCTTTTCATCAGCTTGGTGGGCGCGTTCCGCAGGTGCACCGGCACTTCGTAGTCCGGGTCCTGGCGAATGTCTGCCATGCACCGGTTGAAGGCGTTATAGACGGCGTTGCTCTTGGGGGCCAGGGCCAGGTAAATGACCGCCTGGGCAAGGGCAAGCTCACCCTCCGGCGAACCCAGCCTTTCCTGGGCATCCCAGGCTTCCATGCTCAGTTGCAGGGCCCGGGGGTCGGCATTACCAATGTCCTCGCTGGCAATCCGGACCAATCGGCGGGCAACGTACAGCGGGTCACAGCCGCCATCCAGCATACGGCACAGCCAGTACAACGAGCCGTCCGGATCCGATCCGCGCACCGACTTGTGCAGTGCCGAAATCTGGTCATAGAAAACGTCGCCGCCCTTGTCGAACCGCCGAAGGCTGGTCTGCATGACCTGTTCGAGCTGATCGGCCGTTATCCGATCCTTTCCGCTATCATCCGGCTCGGCAAGATCGGCAGCCACTTCCAGAATGTTCAGCGCACGCCGGGCATCGCCGCCGGACGCCGACGCTATCAGGGTCAACACGTCGTCTGCCACCACCAGTCGGTCGCCAAAGCCCTGCTCATCGGTCAGCGCGCGGCGAAGCAGCCGGAGAATGTCCGGTTCTTCAAGATTTTTCAGAACGTAGACACGGGTCCGGGACAGCAATGCGCTGTTCAGCTCAAAGGAAGGGTTTTCCGTGGTGGCACCCACGAAAATGAAGGTGCCATCTTCGATGTGCGGCAGGAACGCGTCCTGCTGGCTTTTGTTGAACCGGTGCACCTCGTCCACGAACAGCAAGGTGTCACGACCCTGGGACTGCTTGCGATTTCTGGCGCGCTCGACGACAGCGCGAATTTCCTTGACACCGCTCAGTACCGCCGAGACAGTCTCGAAGCTGAGATCGCCGACGTTGGCCAGTAGCTGGGCAAAGGTTGTCTTGCCGACGCCGGGAGGGCCCCAGAGGATCATCGAATGAAGCTGCCCCTGCTCCACCGCCCGCCGGAGCGGTTTGCCGGGGCCGACCAGGTGGGCCTGGCCGACATAGTCGTCCAGGGTCGATGGCCGCATTCTCGCTGCCAGCGGCCGGAAACCTGCGGTTTCTGCAAACAGGCTATCCTGCATCAGGCCCCGTCCCGGATAATATCGACGCCCTCCGGGTACTCAAGGGTAAAGACACTGGCCTCAACCGGCTCGTTCACACGAATCCGGTCAAAACTCAGGATACTGATCTGGGACAGGGAATCCTGCATCCGCATTTCCTGCAGTTCGCCCTTGTAAAAGGTCAGCCGCAGGGAGGTAAACAGGGAGTCCGGGCTCTTTGGCTCGAGCGTGAACTCCCTGGTGTGTTCGCCAACCTTTCGACCGGATACCCGGTAGGTCTCTTCAAGATTATCCACCTCGCCGCTAAGCAGCAGCGCCGGGGTGGATTGCACCCGCTCGTCCAGATTATGAATGGTCACCTGCTCCAGGTCCGGGTCGTAGACTTCAACCGTCTCACCGTTGCTGACCACAAACTGCGAAAGCGGCGCACTGGTCTCCCAGTAAAACAGGCCCGGACGCTTGGCTTTCAGGGTCCCGCGGGTCTCCTGAACCTTGTTGCCGTTTTCGTTAACCACGATCTGGATGAAATCGGCCTGATAGGACTCATAACCTTCCAGCAACGACGCCAGCTCGTCGGCGGCACTGGCGGATCCGGCCTCCTTTGCCGCAGCAAAACCGGTAAAGAGCACAGCAACGCCGAGGGTAAACAGGCGGATCAGAACAGACTGTCGCATCATCATTTACTCCTAATCTCTTGGTGGAGGCGGAGCCAGAACTTCGCGGGCACCATTATGGCCCGCAGCGCTCACCACGCCCGACGCTTCCATGGCATCAACCAGGTTCGCTGCCCGGTTGTAGCCAATCTTGAATTTCCGCTGGACGGACGAAATCGACACCCGGCGGCCTTCGGTGACAAAGGCAACCGCCTCATCGTAGAGGGCGTCTCCCTCGCTGTCTCCGCCGCCGTCGGACAGGTTTGGAACCCCGGGCAGGCTTTCACCTTCGGCGCCATTCAGAACGTCGTCGACGTAGACGGGTTCGCCGCGGGCTTTCCACGCACTGACCACCCGGTGAACCTCGTCGTCATCCACAAACGCCCCGTGGACACGGACGGGCAGGCCGGAACCCGGCGGCAGATACAGCATATCCCCGTGGCCCAGCAACTGTTCAGCACCACCCTGGTCCAGCACCGTCCGTGAATCGATCTTAGAGGACACCTGGAACGACATCCGGGTAGGAATGTTGGCCTTGATCAGGCCGGTAATAACATCCACCGAAGGGCGCTGGGTCGCCAGGATCAGGTGGATACCGGCGGCCCTCGCCTTTTGTGCAATCCGGGCAATCAGCTCCTCCACCTTCTTGCCGACGATCATCATCATGTCGGCAAATTCGTCGATAACCACGACGATAAAGGGCAGTGTTTCCAGTTCCGGCCGTTCCTGCTCATCATTGGCCAGGTATTCATCGGGTTTCCAGAACGGGTCCAGAAGTGGCTCCCCGGCCGCTGCGGCATCCTTGACCTTGCGATTGTAGCCGGCGAGGTTCCGAACCCCGAGGTTGGCCATCAGCTTGTAACGCCGCTCCATCTCGGCCACACACCAGCGCAGGGCATTGGCCGCCTCTTTCATATCAGTGACGACCGGCGCCAACAGGTGGGGAATGCCGTCGTAGATGCTCAGCTCCAGCATCTTGGGATCCACCATGATAAACCGGACGTCTTCCGGGCCCGCCTTGAGCAGCATGCTCAGCAGCATGGCATTGACACCGACCGACTTACCGGAGCCGGTGGTACCGGCCACCAGCAGGTGCGGCATCTTGGACAGGTTGGCCACCATGGGGTTGCCACCAATGTCGTTACCCAGCGCCAGCGTAAGCGGCGAACTGGATTCCTGGAATACCCGCGCGCTCAGCACCTCACTGAGGCGCACCATCTCCCGCTCTTCATTGGGAATCTCGATACCAACGACTGACTTGCCGGGAATGACCTCAACAACCCGCACGCTCAGAACCGCCAGTGAACGGGCCAGATCCTTCGCCAGGTTGGAAATCTTGCTGACTTTCACCCCGGCTGCGGGCTTGATTTCAAACCGGGTAATCACCGGCCCGGGATTGACCTCGACCACTTCCACGGAAACCCCGAAATCCGCCAGTTTTTCTTCCAGCAGACGTGACATATGCTCCAGGGATTCCTCCGAATAGCCCTTCTCTTTGTGCTCTTCCGGGGGGTCAAGCAGGGAGATGGGCGGAATCGGGCTTTCGATATCCTCCAGCAGGGACGGCTGTTTGTTGCTCTTGTCCTTTGGCTTTGGCGGCTGGTCGTCTTTTTTGAACGGTGAGATTTTCAGGGAACGGCCGGAGGGCTCCGCCGGAGGCGTTTGCGGCCGGGGCTGCGCATTGTCGCTTACCGGCACTTCGTCCCGTGAGCTGAAACTCTCCAGCCTCGCAGGTTCCGGATCAACACCCGCGGCCAGGCCATCGAGCTCCGGCTCGACACGGTCATCCGGGCGACTGGCAGCCGGTTTTGGCTTCTTCGGTTTTTTTGGACCGAGCCCGGGAATACGCTGCCACCACCGGAGTGATGTCGTTTCGCGCGCGGTTTCGGGGACCCGATCCTTGATCACGGGTGGCTCGGGTTTCGGCGCCGGCCTGGCGGCGGGAGCTTCCCGTGCCTCCGGTTTGGCCGGTTTGCCGCCGCTGAACAGCCCCTTGATCGCTAACCCGGTTTTGAGTGTGAAGCCGCCGACCTGATCCATCAGCCAGAACCAGGACAGCCCGGTGGTCACGGTCAGCGCAAACAGGAAGATGGCGATCAGCAGCAGCGTTGTTGCCGGCAGATTGAAAAACCGCACCATGGCGTCCGCCACGGCTGTTCCGAGAACCCCCCCGGAAGACACGCCAAGCCCGAATACCGAATACAGAGACAACAGGCTGGTTGCCGACAGGAGTATGAGCAGAAACCCGCCGGATCGCATGAGTAACAACGGCCAATGCAGGTCCAGAGGCTCGTTCCGGCGGCGAATGAGCATCAGGGCGTAGGCCGCGATCATGACCGGGAACAGGTAAGCCACATGGCCAAAGAAATCCATGAAAAGGCTGGCCAGCCAGGCGCCGGTGCGGCCGGCGTAGTTCTGGACACTGGTGTCGTGGCCGATACTGGCCCAGCCGGGATCCGAGGGGCTGAAGGTCACCAGGGCCATGGCCAGGTAGATACACAGGGCAATAAGCGCAATAACCGCCCCTTCACGGGCGCCCTGTGCCACCAGGCGGCGAAAGCGCAGCTGCTTCTCGGTCAGTTCCTGTGGTGCGTTCTTCGCTTTTGCAGATTCTGCCATGAATGCTCAGACGTTATCGGTGCTTGCGTTCCGAAGCGCCTGAAAACCTCTCTCAAGGTCGGTTTTCAGGTCTTCAACGGCCTCAATTCCGACGGAAATCCGGATCAGGTTTTCCGTGATCCCCGCGCGCTCCTTGTCCTCCGGAGACAGACGCCCATGGGTTGTTGTCGCTGGGTGGGTAATGGTCGTTTTGACATCCCCCAGATTGGCGGTAATGGAGATCATCCGTGTAGCATCGATGAACGCCCATGCTTCCTCCCGGGCGCCTTTGAGCCGGAACGACAGCACACCACCAAACCCTTTCTGCTGCTTTTTCGCCAGCTCATGCTGGGGATGGCTTTCGAGCCCGGCATAGAAAACACAGTCAACGGATGCCTGCTGCTCCAGCCACAGCGCCAACTCTAGCGCATTGTCACAGTGGGCGCGCATACGGATTGGTAAGGTTTCGAGGCCTTTCTGGAATACCCAGGCATTGAAGGGGCTCATCGTTGGTCCGGCAGAGCGAAGGAAGCCGTAGACCTCTTCCATCATTTTTTCAGAGCCCACTACAACACCACCGACACACCGACCCTGCCCGTCCAGGTATTTGGTGGCGGAGTGGATCACGATATCAGCGCCCTGCTCCAGCGGCCGCTGCAGGACCGGTGTGCAGAAGCAATTATCCACCACAAAGAGCGCATCGTTTGCCCGGGCAAGTTCGGCGAGCCCTGCCATGTCCGCCACTTCACAGAGCGGATTGGACGGCGTCTCGATAAACAGCATGCGGGTTTCCGGGCGAACCGATGCCTGCCATTCGTCCATATCCGTCAGGCTGACAAAGGAGGTTTCCACCCCGAACCGTGCCATGTACTTCTGAAACAGCACATTCGTGGTACCGAAAACACCTCGGGAGCAAACAACATGATCACCGCTCTGCAGCAGCGCCATGCAGGTACTCAGGATTGCGGCCATGCCCGAGGCCGTCGCTACCGCCCGCTCACCGCCTTCCATCGCGGCGATCCGGCCTTCAAAGGCCTGAACCGTGGGATTCGTAAACCGGGAATAGATATTGCCCGGCTCATCTCCGCCAAACCGGGCGGCCGCCTGGGCGGCACTGCCATAGACAAAACTGGAGGTGGGAAAGATGGCGTCGCTGTGTTCGAGCTGGCCAGTCCGGATCTGCCCTGCCCTCACCGCAAGCGTATCCACGGACATACCATCGAGATCCGATTCCGGAATCCAGACAGTTTCTTCGCGGCGAAAGGTCATGAACGTCTCCTGCCTGATACGGCTGTTTCAGTCTTCATCGTTGTACAAATCAATAATACCGTTGTCGCTGGATGCGGCCCCGCTGCTCTCGAAACGCTTGTCATCGTTGCGCAACTCTTCCAGACGGTAAAGATAAGCTGCGTCAACATCGCCGGTAACGTAATTACCGGTGAACACGGAGCATTCCCAGCCTTCGATGTCATCGTTCACATCGCTCACGCAGGTTACCAGATCATCCAGATCCTGATAGAGCAGCCAGTCGGCGCCAATCAGCTCCCGGATTTCCTCAACCGTGCGCTCATGGGCAATCAGCTCACTCGCCGAGGGCATATCAATCCCGTAGACGTTCGGATAGCGAACCGGGGGCGCTGCCGAGGCAAAATAAACCTTGCGGGCACCGGCATCCCGGGCCATCTGGACGATTTCCTTACAGGTTGTGCCGCGCACAATGGAATCATCCACCAGCATCACATTCTTGCCACGGAACTCCAGATCGATGGGGTTCAGTTTCTGGCGAACAGACTTTTTCCGCATTTTCTGGCCCGGCATGATGAACGTCCGGCCGATATAGCGGTTCTTGATAAAGCCTTCACGGAATTTGACACCCAGGCGATGCGCCATCTGCATGGCCGAGGTCCGGCTGGTATCGGGAATGGGCATAACGACATCAATGTCGTGGTCCGGACGTTCGCGCAGCACCTTTTCCGCCAGGGTTTCGCCCATGCGCAGGCGCGCCTTGTAGACCGAAACCTTATCAATGATGGAGTCCGGACGGGCAAAATACACGTGCTCGAAAATACAGGGGAACAGATGCGGTTGTTCGGCGCACTGGCGGGTATACAGGGTACCGTCGGTTTCAATATACACCGCCTCACCCGGTGCAATATCGCGCACCAGGGTGTAGCCGGCAGCGCTCAGGGCGACACTCTCCGAGGCAATCATGTATTCCTTGCGACCGTCTTCGGCGGTCCGTTCACCGTAGCAGGCCGGCCGGATGCCGTTGGGGTCCCGGAAGCCGACAATGCCGTAACCGGTAATCATCGCAATCACGGCGTAAGCGCCACGACACCGCTTGTGCACGGCGCTCACCGCGGAAAAAATTTCATCCTTGGTCGGATTCAGCTTGCCCAGTTTCTGGAGTTCGTGGGCGAAGACATTCAGCAGCACTTCCGAATCGGAATTGGTATTGATGTGGCGCAGATCGGTCCGGAACAGGTCCTTGCTGAGATCATCGGCATTGGTCAGGTTGCCGTTGTGCGCCAGGGTAATGCCGTAGGGGCTGTTCACGTAGAACGGCTGGGCTTCCGCCGAGCTGGCGCTGCCGGCCGTGGGATAGCGGACATGGCCTATGCCGACATTGCCGACCAGACGGCGCATGTGGCGGGTGTGGAACACATCCCGGACGAGGCCGTTGTCCTTGCGCAGGTAAAATCGCTCATCCTGAAACGTAACAATGCCCGCCGCGTCCTTGCCCCGGTGCTGAAGTACAGTCAGCGCATCATAGAGCGACTGATTGACGTTGGAAGTACTGACGATGCCGACAATGCCACACATGGATA
>Ga0194137_10002275_pt1 | contig 11377 bp, 9 predicted proteins | sample TARM_MetaG_T3_14_FD_134025 | JGI IMG/M metagenome (GOLD analysis project Ga0194137, IMG submission 134025) | Freshwater microbial communities from Pennsylvania, USA, analyzing microbe dynamics in response to fracking - TARM_MetaG_T3_14 (version 2) | ecosystem: Environmental > Aquatic >...
CATGCAGCGACGGGATATCCGTCTGGATCGGCAGCTGCGGCGGGGCGGTCGTCGATGCCAGCGAGAAATCGTCGATGTAGAAGGAGGACGTGCCCGCATTGGTCTCCACATACAGAACGAGGGAATCGAACGGTTCGCTGAGCGTATATTCGCCCGCGAGCCGAACCCACGTGCCGTCCGTCACATCCGTATTGCCGACGAGAGTACGGTAGTTCGTCGCGCTTCCGGACTTCACTGCCAGACTGACTCTGGCCTGGGCGGCAGGCTCGCCGGATGCCAGCTTCATCCATACCGAGACGTTGTACTTGGATCCGGTCTTCATATGGCCCGTCACGTCGATGGCGGGACCGCTGTAGGTCGCCGTTCGTCCGGCCGTCAGCAGGCTGGAGCTTCCGCCATGCTTCTCCGTGGATACGACCGTCAGCGTCTCGGTGCCCATCCGTCCTTGCCAGCCTTGGGCCGTACCGTCTTCGAAGCCCGCAGACAGCGCCGGAGGCTCGCCGGCTGGAGGATTGCCGCCGCCTGCGGAAGGAGCGGGCAGCAGCATGTCGACGGAGACGTCGTCCACATAATAGGAGGCGTTCGCCGAATCGCTCTCGATATAGAACATCAGGGCGGGATCGACCGGCTTGTAGACGCCGGACAGCAGGACCCAGTCCGTATCGCCGACGATCGCAGCGGACCCGATTCCTTCATACCCGGCGCTGCCGCCGGCAGGGGTATGCTTCATGGACATCTTCAGGCTGGAGCTTCCTGACTTCTGCTTGACCCAGGCGCTGATGCGGTAGGTCGCCCCGGCCTCCAGGTAGGAGATGTCGGCGCTCGGACCGTTCCATGCCGCTGTCCGGCCGTCCGACAGGAGGGAGTAGGAGCCTCCATGGGCGGCTTCGGCGACGCTCGAGGCCGTGCCGCTGCCGCTAGGCGTCCATCCCTGACCGGATCCGTTCTCGAAATCGTACGTCTGCAGAGTCGTGTGCTTGAACACCGTGAAGTCGTCCAGGTAAACGTCGCTGCCGGCAGGGGCTCCCTCTACGTACAGCGTAAGCCCGGATGCTCCGGCCGGCGGCGAATAGTCGCCCTGCAGCGTGGTCCAGCCGGCATCCGATGCCGGCACCGGCTCCAGCACCTGCGTATAGCTGTCCGTGCTGCCGCTTTCCTTCATGGTGAATTTCATGCTTCCCGCGCCGCTGCCGAGCTTGACCTTGGCCGAGATCGTATACGTCTGTCCCGCCTCCATCAGGCTGGCGGCGCCGATGGCGGGGCTGCAGCCTGCCGTATCCCGCCCGGTCAGGCGCAGGGAGTGGGTGCCGGAGCTGTATTCGGCATCGCTGAGTGAGACCTGGGCGGCAGCGCCGCAGTTGAACGTCGTCCACCCTCCTGCGGTTCCTTGCTCGAAATCCTGGAACAAGCCGGTCGACGCATTGGCGTACGCGCGGCTGCCCGCAGCGCCTGTCGATGTCAGGGCGCCGAAGGCGAGCAGCATGGACAAGATGGCTGACAGAGATTTTCTCACTGGAATCCTCCTTTAAAATAAATGAAAACGCTTACCAACTTTAGGATACCGAGGCCAGCCTCCGGGCGGCACCCATCAAACTATAGAATGTACTGCAATAACTATAGGGGGTAAGGAGGATCCGGTCCTGCGCAACGGCCAAGGGAGAAGGGGGGAGCGAAACTTTTGTCGAATTAGGTGACGCAAGAAGACGATACCGGAGCTGTCCGTTCAAGGAGGTTGAAGCGATGCTGCCTTATCCGGCTGCGACTTCAAGAGAAGACAAATGGAACTTTATCCATCAGGTGAAAGAAGAAGTCCTGGAGCGGGACGGCGGGAGCATTCTGGCCATCGGCGTGTATGGCTCGCTGGGCCGGGAGACGGACGGACCCTACTCGGATATGGAGATTCGGATCTTGACGCCGGACGGCATCGATCTTCCCGGGCAGGAGGAGATCATCCCTCCCTTCAAGCTGGAGATCGGAGCGGTGCAGAGGTCGGTTTGGCTGAAGAGAGCTTCATCCGTCGACGACAGCTGGGCCGTCAAGGCGGGCTCTTACGCCGATGTGGTCGCCCTTCACGATCCGGGCCGTCTCTTTGAGGAAGCCAGGCGCATCGTTACGAGCGCTCCCGAATCCGCCTTCCGCGAGGTCATGAGAGAGTTCATGGTCTGGGAGCCCTATGAGACGATGGGGAAAATCCGCAACGCCGCCTACGCCGGGGACGGAGCATACGCGCGCCGCGCGGCATACGATCTCTCCTGGCAGGCGGCCAAGCTGATCGGGCTGGCCAACCGCCGCTACTTCACGACGAGGGCCAGCAGCTTCGAGGAAGCTTCGGCGATGCCTTCGCGCCCGGACGGCTTCCTGGAGCTGGCGGCTATGGTCATGGACGGAGACCTGCGGGATGTCCAGGAGGTCCATGCCCGCTGCGAGCGGTTATGGACCGGCTTGAACGAATGGTTCCAGGCGATGGGCATCGAGTACCGATCGGAGACGTTCCGGTGGAAGGGGGAGAGCGGCTCATGATCATGAAGCCGATTGAAGAGCGGCATTTGCCGCAGGCGCTTCACACTTACAATCATTATGTCTTGAATACGACGATCTCGTTCCATACCGAGGCGCTGAGCCTGGAAGAAATGCGCGCCAACGTCATGGGAGGAGATCCACGCTACCGGACCTATATAATCGAAGAAGAAGGGGCCTATGTCGGCTACGCCCTGCTGACTCGGCACAAAAACAAGCAGGCCTACGATACGACGGCCGAAATCACGATCTATTTGGACCCGGATCACCGGGGCAAAGGAACGGGCAGCCGGGCCGTAGCTGCTCTGGAGGAGAAGGCGGCCGGGCTTGGCTTCCATATGCTGGTCGCGACCGTCTGCACGGAGAACGAGCGCAGCATCGCCCTGTTCGAGCGGCTCGGGTACGAGAAATGCGCGCATTTCAGGCAGGTAGGCCGCAAGTTCGGCCGCTGGCTCGATATCGCGAGCTATCAGAAGATCGTCGGATCCTCCGTCTCAAGCCAGCCGAAGCGGCAATAATTTTAAGCCCGGACGGGTTCTCCTCCGCCTTCGCAGCAGATATAATGAGGAAGTCTGTTTTTGTCGGAACATGACGCGCCAGCGATGATTCCGTGCATATATGCAGGACATCCATTTCGTATGGGCAGCTGTTGGGCTCATGCATCGACTGTAATCAAGGGGGATATAAGCAACGATGAAACGCGCACCGTATATAGCCGTCGAAGGCCCGATCGGAGCCGGCAAGACGACACTCGCCACGATGCTGGCCGAGGAATGGCAGCTTCCGCTGGTCAAGGAAATCGTGGAGGAGAATCCGTTCCTGGACAAGTTCTATCAGGATATGGACGATTGGAGCTTCCAGCTCGAGATGTTCTTCCTCTGCAACCGCTACAAGCAGCTGGAGGATGCCGTCATTCCCCGCCTGAACGAAGGGCTGCCGGTCATCGCGGATTACCATATCTACAAGAACCTGATCTTCAGCGAGCGCACGTTGAAAGGAGTCAAAAGGGACAAGTACCGCCACATCTACCATGTGCTGACGGACGATCTGCCCAAGCCGGACGTCATTCTGTACATCCGGGCCGACCTGGACGTGCTGCTGGCGAGAATCGCCAAGCGGGGCCGTTCGTTCGAGGAGGAGATGTCCTCCGATTATCTGCAGCAGCTGATCCTGGATTACGATACGGCCATGGCTTCCCTGGCCGAGCGCGAGCCGGATACAGCCATCATCCCGATCGACGGCAATACGGTCGACTTTGTCGCCGACCGCGGGCAATTCGACGAGATCGTCGCCCGTTTAAAGGAGCACTTATAAAATGAATCCATTCGGCATTCCCGAGAACGCTGTTATTACTGTTGCCGGCACCGTGGGGGTCGGCAAATCGACGCTGACCTCCGCCCTGGCGAGAAGCCTCGGCTTCCGCACCTCGCTGGAGCAGGTCGATTTCAACCCTTATCTGGACAAGTTCTACCATGACTTCGAGAGATGGAGCTTCCATCTGCAGATCTACTTCCTGGCCGAGCGCTTCAAGGAGCAGAAGAAGATGTTCGAGATGGGCGGCGGCTTCGTGCAGGACCGCTCCATCTACGAGGACACCGGCATTTTCGCCAAGATGCACGCCGATCAAGGCACGATGTCCCCGATCGATTATCAGACTTATACGAGCCTTTACGAGGCGATGGTGATGACGCCGTACTTCCCTCATCCGGATGTGCTGATCTATATCGAAGGCAGCCTTCCGTCCATTCTGGCGCGGATTGCGGAGAGGGGCCGGGAAATGGAGATCCAGACCGACGTCTCGTACTGGGAGCATATGCATGCCCGCTACGCCAAGTGGATCGGCGAATTCACCGCCTGTCCCGTGCTTCGGCTGAACATCGACGAATACGACGTGAACGACGAGGCTTCCACGAAGGAGATTCTGACACGGGTGGCGGGGATCATCGGCTGACAGCTGGCTGCAGCAAGGCCGTGACAGTCATTACGAGGGTTGAACCCATCCAAGGCTGTGGATGGAGCAAGCTGGCGAAACAAAGCTTGAAAAAGTGCATGACATTGCCGAGAAAGGGCCTGAAGTGCAAGAAAATGCATGGCAGTGGATGACGTGCAAGAAAGGGCAAGTGCATTTGACAGCGCATGAAGTGCAATCAAGTGCATGGCAGTGCATGCAGGACGAAAAAGCTGTTCCGAAAGCCGAAGTCCGGCCGAGGAACAGCTTTTTTGGCTTCATGCCGATCTGAAGCGGGCCATCCGAAGCCGGTCTCATCGCCAGAGGCCGGGAATGGAGAGCTGGCCGGCAAGCCTTCCAGCTCGATGCCTGTTCAAGGCTCTGCTCAGGGTCCTGCTCAAAGCCCAGCCCAGAGCCCTGCCCAGAGCCCTGCTCAAATTGCTCAGAGCCCTGCGTTCAGCTCGATCAAATTGCCGGCCGGATCGCGGAGGTAAGCGACCCGATGTCCCCATTCGGGGGTGTCATGCGGCTCTTTGACAAACGGGATCTTCTTCTCCCGCAGCTCTTTGTATGCCGCGTCCACATCGTCCACCTTGATGGTGACGGCCATCCGGTCGCTCGCGCAAAATTCATGTCTGCGGTCCATCGCCGCCAGCCCTTCGCCGGTGAGCGGCGGTTCCAGCGCGAGCCGGATGTCCCCCGTGAGGAACTCGGCATAAGGGGTCTCTTCGGTGCCATGGAGCACATGCAGACCCAGAATGTCCCGGTAGAACAAAAAGCTGTCCCGGACACTGGGCACAAACAGGCGTATAGGGGAGATTTTCAATGACATTCCCTCCGCGTGCTATTATTCCTGCCTGCATCTCCCTCCGGCTTCAGCTGAGCAAGGCTCCCAGGGGCGGCAAGTATGATCAGAATACCACGACTTCGACGGGGCCGTTTCTTACGGATCGCTATGCCGTTCAGGCGAAAGGCAGTACTCAGCGTCAGAGGTGTTCCTATAGCGAAAAGCAGTACGCATCGGTTGGCCCCGCGCGGCGTCCGGTCAATCCCAATCGCTGGTCGCCTTCTTGGCGTTGCGTCGCTCCTGCTTGTTGCGCAGCCGGTTCTCGGCGGGCGTTATCGTCTTGCGCGCGGCGGACTGCTCCTTGCGGGCGACACGGGCGAGCTCGCGTCCGGTTTTCAAATAGTTTTCATACCGTCCGGCATCCAGCGTGCCGTCGGCAAGCGCCGACTTCACCGCGCAGCCCTGCTCGCGCTTGCTATGGGTGCAGTCGGTGTAGCGGCAGCGGGAGGCGAGCTCCTCGATATCGGAGAAGGCGCCAGCATGGCCGTCGGGGGAGCCTTCGCTGTCCCACAGCTGCAGCTCGCGCATGCCGGGGGTATCCATCAGCAGCGCGCCGCCGGGGAGCCGGAACAGCTCGCGGTGAGTCGTCGTATGCCGTCCCCTGTCGTCCCCGCCTCTAACGCCCTGCACGCGCTGCTCCTCGCTGCCGGCCAGCCAGTTGAGCAGCGTGGACTTGCCGACGCCGGAGGAGCCGGCAACCGCGATGGTCGCCCCTGGCCGCATGTACGGCCGGAGCTGCTCCAGGCCTTGATTCTCCTGCGCGCTGACGGCGTGGACCGGCACGCCGGGAGCGGCGTCCTCGACCTGCCGCACCAGATCATCCGGGTCGTCGGCGAGATCGGCCTTGGTGAGCAGGACGACCGGCGTCGAGCCGCTTTCCCAGGCCGCCACCAGGTACCGCTCGATGCGGCGCAGATTGAAGTCGTGGTTCATCGCCGTCGTGAGGAACAGATAGTCCATGTTGGCTGCGACGACCTGTCCGTCCTGCACTTGCCCGGCTTCCTTGCGGATCAGCGCGGAGCTTCGCTCGAGCAGGGCGTGGATGCTGGCGCGGGAGCTGTCGCCGGGCTTCGGCACGGAGGCCAGCACCCAGTCGCCGACCGCGGGGTAATCGGTCTTGCGTAAAGCGTCAAACGAATAGCGCCCGGTCACTTCAGCCAGATGCTCGCCGGATTCGGCAGCCAGCCGGTATAGGTGGGAGAATTGGGCGACGATGCGGGCGGGCTCCAACCCGGAGATGCCTGTTTGCTTTCGAGTCGTCTCCAGCCTTTCTTGCCAGGAGTCGTTCCAGCCGTAGCTGCGGAGCCCACGGCCTTCTTCGGATGCAGGAGATCCTTCCTGAGGGGCTTCTGGTGCAGGAGAGATATTCCCTGGATGGGTTTCCTTCCTGTCCGCGGGTAACTTCCTATCGGCTGACCCCTTCTTGCTGGCTGACCCCTTCTTGCTGGCTGGCTCATTCGTTTGGGGAAAGACATGGCTATTGATCGAATCATTCGTTTCGGTTGCTTCATTCCACTCATTTGGATTGAGGTTCAAGTCGGATTCCTCTTTTCGCAGGGTATAGTCCGTTTCTGTCCAGGTTTTAGTCCGGTTGTTCATCTCGTTAGGCTCGTTTGTATTTAAGGTCAAGGCGGGTTCCTCTTTTCGTGGGTTGGATGAAAAAAGCAAAAAGCCCGCAGCGAACATGCGGGCTTGCCTTGTCAGGCATGGCACCGCGGGCCAAGATGGCATGCGGGCCTCTAACAGGCCCGCGATCTCTGTGGATCCCGCGGGCATAAAAAAACCGCAGGAGACCATTGGTCTCCTGCGGCGCCGACGATCAGCGCCCGCCTCTGCCATCATGGCAGAGGCGGGCTGCGGATCAGAGTCGGCTTGCTCCGTCAGGGACCGGCGTCGGGACAATCAGCTTGTAAGTCGCGTATGCAGTCGTCATTTGACATCGGCCTCCTCTGTTGAAAATAAGTGGCTTTAGCATAGCCTTTTTGGGTCATTTTTATCAAGGGGGAGAACAAATAAAGGCGAATTGTACCTGCAGCCGGACTAAAGCTCGTGCGGCGTCAGCCGTTGTATGGCGGACAGAGGCATTCGGAGAGCCGATCCGCTCAGTTCCAGCCAGCCCTCCTTGGAACGGATTGCCGCATTCCATTCTCTACCTGTTTTCTACCCGCCATTGTGGCCGGAACCCGGTTAGAATGAAGCCAGTACGGAAGGGCGTGAATCCATTGGTATGACTCATTGATTTTCCTGACTCTCTATAAAAAACAGAATAATTAATGGGAGGAATCATCATGAGTCGACATGATCGCGCCATGGAGCGCCTGGACGCTTTGCTGGCCGGCTTCGCGGCGCAGGAGCCGCTGCCCGGACTTGCGGTGGGCATCGTTGCCCCAGATGGAGTTTTTGCCCGCGGATACGGAATCCGCGACGCCGGGACGGGCGAGCCCGTGGACGAGCACACTCTTTTTCACCTGGCATCGGTATCCAAGCCTCTGGTAGCTACGGCCGTCATGCAGCTGGCGGAGCAAGGCCGACTGAATCTGGACGCTCCTGCGAGCGACTGCGTCCCTTACTTCAAGCTCGCCGACGGCCGGGAACGCGAGGTGACGATCCGCGACCTGCTCAGCCATACTTCCGGCATGCCCGACGAGGAGGACTTCCAGTGGGACTCGCCGGAGGATGACGAGGGCAGTCTGGAGCGGTATGTACGCGCCCTCGCCGCACGCAGCCTGGACCGGAATCCCGGCGAGGAGCATGCCTACAGCAATATCGGTTTCGAGCTGCTGGGAGACGTCATCGCCAAGGTCAGCGGAATGTCCTTCGAGGCGTACATGCGGGAGCATGTGCTGCGGCCTGCCGGGATGGAAGAGAGCACCTTCCTGTTGGCGGAGGTGCCGGCGTCACAGCTGGCGGCCCCGCATATTCTCGGTGTTCCCGAAGGACGCTACGGACCGCAGAAAAGCCTCGTTTTTCCTTATCACCGGGCGCATGGACCGAGCTCGACGTTGTATATGAACGCGGTAGACAGCTGCCGGCTCATGCTGGCTTACTTGAAGCCGGAGCAGGCGGCAGAGGGGAAGGGGCTGCTTGAGGAAGGCAGCCAAGGGGAGATGTGGGGCACCCGGGTCGGCCTGGGCTATGGAGATTGGCTGGATGGAATCGCCCTCGGCTGGTTCACGGGCGCTTACCAAGGACGCAGAGCTGTATCCCATACCGGGCAAGATACCGGCTCCCGCAGTTATCTGGTGCTCTTGCCGGAGGCAGGCTTAGGCGTTACCCTCATGATGAACGGCGACTATGTCGGTCTCAAGGTGCTGATGAAAGGCATTCTGGACCTGCTGCTCGGGGAAGGAACTGGCGAAGTCCAGCGCAATCTGGCCCATTATTTGACCGGCATCGCCTTGTCCGGCGGGATCGATGCGGCTTGGGACGAGTACCGGCAGATCCTCCATGACGGAGTGGAGCGGTATGCCGTCTCGGCCGACGATTTCAGCTATATCGCCTATCCGCTGGAGGAGAACGGGTATGCCGGCGAAGCGCTGCAGGTTCTGGAGCTCGGGCTCCGCCTGTTCCCGGAGTCGGAGCATCTGCGCGAGAGGCTTCGTGATTCCGTGCAGAAGATGAACCCTTAAGCTCCGAACATTGAGGCCGCCTTTTCCTGGCGGTCTTTTCGTTGTCCATATCGGGTTGATGTCGCCCGCATCGGTTCTTCTCTCTTGTTAGGGAACGGGTACCGGCTATGCCATTGGGCCGGCGGCGGGAGAGTGATGGGGTCGGATGGGCCAAACGAAGCGGGCGGCGACGGGAGCGCTGATCAGAGAGGAGATCGGACAGCAGATCGAAGCCGTGATTAGACAGCGGGTCGGACAGCAGAACGAAAAGCGGGTCGGAACACTGATCAGACAGCAGACCGGACAGCAGATCGGAGCAGCAATTACGGGCATATCGGACATAGGATCCGTTATTCAGGCGAAATTCGCATTTGGACATCTGTATCGGACATACGATCCCTTATTTCTCCGATTCCTACTGCAATGGCAATATAAAATCCGGAATAGCGGATTGTATGTCCGATAAAAATTGAAACGGGGTCAAAATCAGCGGAATAGCGGATCGTATGTCCGATAGCAGATAAAGGGATGGTTAGGATACGTTCGCATGATCCATAAAACCCGATACCGTCTGCCGAGTTGCTGTCCATCGAGAAGCTGGCAGAGGAGCAAAGGGCGCAGATTGGCGAAAAGTTTCATCTCTAAATCAAGCATGAAAACGCCATCGATTTGCGGGGTACCGGCAGCGTCTGTTCCCCCTTATGCTAGTCTCAGTCCTCTTTTGTCCGGGAAGGGCAGAGAGAAATCGAGACGAGACAAAGGAGCTGCCGACCATGAGCACCGGAACGTACGCGTACCCCTTTCTTAACCCCGGCCTGCCGCTGAAGGAGCGGGCCGAGAACCTCGTAGCCCTGCTGACGCTGGAGGAGAAGATCTCGCTGATGAGCCAGTATCAGGAAGAGATTCCGCGCCTCGGCATCGCCAAATACAAGCATGGAACCGAGGGGGCGCACGGAATCGCCTGGCTCGGGGAAGCGACGGTGTTCCCGCAGCCGATCGGGCTTGCCGCCACTTGGAATGACGGGCTCATGAAAGAGATCGGAGAGGTTATTTCCGAGGAGGCGAGAGTGTATTACGGCCGCGATCCGGAGCGCAACGGCCTGACGATCTGGGCTCCCACGGTCGATATGGAGCGGGATCCGCGCTGGGGACGCACGGAGGAAGCCTACGGAGAGGATCCTTATTTGACGGGCAAGCTGACCGCGGCGCTGGTGCGGGGCATGCAGGGAGACGATCCGTTCTACCTGCGGGCGGCGGCGACGCTGAAGCATTTCTATGCCAACAACAACGAGAAGGGGCGCGGCTTCTTCTCGGCGAGCATTGATCCCCGGGGCAAGCGGGAGTATTACCTCAAGGCATTCGAGCCGGCGTTCCGCGAGGGCGGTGCGGTATCCATGATGACGGCTTATAATAGCGTGAACGGAATACCGTGCAATCTGCTCGAGGACGTGAACGGCATCGTCCGGGACGAGTGGGGCATGGACGGCTTTGTCGTCAGCGATGCGGGAGATGTGCTCGGCACCGTGAACGACCACGGCTTCCTGCCTTCGTATGCCGAGGCGGTGGCGCAGTCCATCCGCAGCGGCATCGACAGCATCACCGATGACTCCGAGACGGTGCACCGGGCGGTGCGCGACGCGCTGGAGCGGGGGCTGCTGGAGGAGTGCGACCTCGATCGCGCGCTCGTTCATACGTTCTCGGTGCGGATTCGTCTGGGCGAATGGGATGCTGAAAATCCGTATGCGGACGTGCCGGAATCGAGGCTGTGCGCCCCGGAGCACGCGGCGCTGGCGCGACGCGCGGCCAGCGAGTCGGTCGTGCTGCTGCGCAACGAGGCTCCGGGCGGGACCCCGGAACCGCTGGGCATCGGGGCTTTGGACGGAACTCCGGGATTGCTGCGCAACGAGGCTCCGGGCGGGACCCCGGAATCGCTGCCCGAAGAGGCTCAAGGCAAGTCTCCCTTGCTGCCGCTTCCGGCGAAGGGGTCCATCGCGGTCATCGGGCCGCTGGCGGACGAGGCGTTCGTGGATTGGTACAGCGGTACTCCGCCTTACCGGGTAACACCGCTCGCGGGCATCCGGGACCGGCTGGGCTCCGATGGGGAGGCGGTGTTCCATACGGGCTGCGACATCGTCCGGCTGCGCAGCCTGTCGAGCGGTCTATATGTCGGCCAAGCCCGGATATTGGCGGCTGACGAAGAGAACAGCGAGTCAGCCGAACGCTTTGAGCTGACGGATTGGGGATACGGCAATATCACCCTCCGCGCCCTTTCCAGCAGCCTCCTCGTCACGGAAGGCGAGGAAGGGCTGGAGTCCGCAGCGCAGGAAGCCCGCGGCTGGTTCGTGAAGGAGGTATTTTCCATCCTTGAGGGGGAGGAAGGCGTTCTGCTGCTGACCTGGAACGGCACCCCGGTCGGCATGACTCCTGAAGGCAGGCTGATGCCCGTCTCGCAAGAGG
>Ga0194137_10002276_pt1 | contig 11377 bp, 10 predicted proteins | sample TARM_MetaG_T3_14_FD_134025 | JGI IMG/M metagenome (GOLD analysis project Ga0194137, IMG submission 134025) | Freshwater microbial communities from Pennsylvania, USA, analyzing microbe dynamics in response to fracking - TARM_MetaG_T3_14 (version 2) | ecosystem: Environmental > Aquatic >...
GGTGGATATGCAGCACGGCGCGAAAATCCTGATACCTGGCCCTGACGCCGCCAACCCATCGCATGATCGGGGCCACCGACTTCTTTGCAACGATGCGGGTGCGGGTCACCGTTTCCGACGTCCATTCGACTTCAACGATGTCGGACTCCGAGATGCCGTCGCCGATCGTATTGGCATGCAGGAAGTCGGCATGCGTCAGGTCGATCAGGTTCTCCACTGATAAGGCGGAGCTGGCATCGAAGCGCACGGTACGCTGCGTATAACCCGGCAAGCTGCCGTCGACCGGAATAAAGGGAATATGCGGGACGAGCAGGGCGTCTGCGTTGTCCGGGTTCCCATACCAGGCCCATACATAACCGTAACGCTCGACTACGGGATAAAACGCGGAACCGCCTGTGAAGGACGTGGCTCTCGCTTTTTGCTGTGCAAGCAAATCGGGATGGAACTCCGACGCCTTCGGAACGCCGTTTTCCCGCCAAAGATAATACGGCTGCGCATGGATGAGCCTGCGGACTGGACGGCGCTCTCTCACATCCCTGCTGTGAGAAACCGGGAACCAGGTATCGCGCAAGTCGTAGTTGACCGGCGTCCAGTCCCTGACGGCTGGTTTGCGCGCGGCTTCGCTGCTGGCCGTCTCTGATATAGGGTGATGCATATGCTTACCTCGCGGCGGGTTGCGGCATGATGACTGCGACTGGAATCTGATTGATCCTGCGCTTGCGTGCGGCGGCAAGGTCACGCGACGGTGCCACCAGCAAGGAAGCCACTACGGCGCCGCTGATCTCGGAGGAGACCGTGAACGGAGCGCGTCCCGCCGCACGGGCGGCCCGCCAGCGCAGCGGTGTGACGCCAATATGTTCCTTGTGCAGGAAGCCGCGCCAGCAAATACTCGTTGTTCCGCGCCGATGAGCGGCCGAGCCGACTACCACGGTAACAAGCTGGCGCTCTTCCGCCGTCAGGAGTTCAATACGTACCGTGCCGCCGGCTACCGGAACCGATGTCCTGACTATTAGAGGATAGTCGACGACAAACTGCGGCGGCTGAATCTGCTTTTTCCAGACTGCGCCGCGGTCGAGCACCAGCCATCCGTTTTCAAAACGCGGATCGCCCAGAAAGAAATCCGTCATCTTTACGCCGTCGAACGACATCAGGCAGTCGGGGCCATCGAGCATGACGGACAGGTATTCATCATGAACCATGTTGACGATTGCAGAGCCGGTGGTCTCCCGTCCTGCGGGCCGATAATCCGCAGTGGGCAAGTTGGCATCGGGCGCGGATTCACCCAGCCAGACGTGGACAAACCCGTTTCCTTCCCGAATATGGAAGCATCGAGCCGCATAGCGGGGCGGTACCGGTTCATCGGCATGCAAGTTGGGAATAGCGTTACACGCGCCCGTGGCGCCGTCGAAAGTCCAACCGTGATACGCACATTGCAAGCCCGTGGGTTTAACTACGCCTAGCGACAGCGGCACTCTCCGATGCGGACACCGGTCTTCCAGTGCCTGTGCCTCGCCGTTCATGTTGCGGAACAAAACAATGTCTTCCGTTCCGCAGGATATTGCGGTCGGCTTTTGCGACGTAATCGCTTCTGACAAAGCCAAAGGCCACCACGAATTCGAGTTCAAACGGTGTCTCCTGTCTTATTGGTTTTACATGGTCGTGCAAACCGCCACACGAATTCTACATAAAAAACGTAATTCTTGAATTAGAATCTATCATTCTGACTTTTGACCGGTCAAGTACGCAATTCTTATTTCGGTCGAGCAATGGTGATGCGGAACGCGTTTTACGCTGTGGAGCAGGGCGGCCGACAGAAAGAAAGCGTATGGCGGATATAGAACGAAATGCATGCGCATGAATGAAAAGTTTTTCAACACCGACGAGATCTTGCGGATGCTGGCGCTGGAGCCGCTCAGCGACTCTCGCTATCTTGGCCAGAGTCATTTCCTTGGGACGCCACGCATCTTCGGCGGCCAGCTAATCGGCCAGTCCATTTTTGCGGCTTCCGCCACGATGAAATCCGCAAGCCGCCTTCAGTCGATGCAGGTGATGTTCCTGCAGGCGGGCAACTACCGTTTACCGGTCTTATTCGAAGTGGAATCGCTCATTGAAGACAGTGAACGCAGCGTCACGGCGGTCACGGCCTTTCAGGGGTCTCAACGACTGACGACGGCCGTGGCATCCTTCAGCTCCGCGATGCAGATCACAAGGCCGGCACGACCCGATTTCCGGCCGCGCATACCAGATCCCTTCGCCCTGCCGTCCAGCGTGCCACAGTGGCTGAAAACGACGCGCGCAGGGGGCCATGGATTGACCGGCGTTCCCGTGGATTTCCGGACCGAGCATGGAGCGGATCTGCATGGTGGCCTGACAGATGCACCTGGCAAGCAGATGTGGATTCGATCGCCGACCGTGCTGGATTGCCGCCAGACGATGCATGATGCGTTGCTGGGATACGTTTCCGATTTCAGCCTATTGGCGACGACCTTGAAGCCGCACCGCCTTTCCCTCAGTGACAGGCGCCTGCAGATGGCAAGCATCAGTCACTCAATCTGGCTGCATGGAACGGCAAGGATGGACGAGTGGCATCTGATTGATATGGAAAGCCCCAATGGATCCGGCGGACGGGGCATGGCATGCGCCCGTTTATACAACCGACAGGGTGCCCTGATAGCAACAATAGTGCAGGAAGGCTTGCTGCGCCTTCGACATGTCTGACGCGGAACAAAAGGAGCCAGGTGGCGCATGCCGGCGCGGCAGCCTCAACCCGTGAAGAACATCCGTTACCGCAAGACGGGAAGGCTGGCAGAAGTCACATGGCGGCCCTGCCGGTATGCACTGAGGAAAGCATGGTGGCGGAGAAAAATCCCCTCTAAAATCCAAGTTAGATACGTCGGGCGATGATTCCTTTTTTGAACAGATGTTTCCGGCCTTCCGATAGACCGTTCTTTAACCGAGTAGGTGGAATGTCTTGAAGTTTCATGTCGTCTCCCTGAAGTCGATCATGCGCAAGCGCAGGCGTTTTCTGGTTACACAGATACCTGTTCTGCTGGCATGGATAGGCGGCGCAGCGCTGATTGGCATTCTCGGCTGGGCCATGCTTCTGCATACACTGGAAAAGCAGCAAGCCGACATAAGGACGGCTGCACTCAACCAGGCCGCCACGATGTCGAGAGGATATGCCGATCATTTATCGCGTACTCTCGAGGCTGTTGATCAGACCTTGTTGCATGTACGCTTTGAATGGAGCCTGTCCGAAGGCAAGCTTAAGCTCGAGAATGCCAATGAGGCCGGATTGTTCCCCTCGACCTCTTTATATTTTGTCGCTATCACGGACGCAGCGGGTAATGTTACAACGAGCACAATTCCTGATAATGAAAAGTTGAACGTTGCGGATCGGCCTTATTTCAAGACCCATCTGGAGGGAAACGGCGACATATTGTATTTCGATGCTCCTGAGTTCACGCGTACTGCCGGCGCAAACGTGCTGCAATTTACGCGCCGTATCGAAGGTCGCAACGGCGAATTCGCCGGCGTGGTACTGGCGGCACTGGCGCCCGATTACCTCACTGCAAATTATGATGAAACAACGTTAGGCGAGCACGGCTTGCTGGGGATCGTTGGCATTGATCAAAGGGTGCGTGTGACGAGAACCGGATCGGTTGTGCATTCGGCGCGGCAGCCGGCCTTCGAGCGAGTGCCTGTCTTCAATACATCAAGTGGAAGCAACCTGTTCGAAGGCCGGCGCTGGTTTTTTGACCAACGCAGCCGCTATATTGGCTGGCAAGCGGTAAAGGGATATCCGATCGTGGCAGTCACCGGAACGGATATGGAAATGATTTTTTCCGGTCACAATGCATACCGCGCGTCGATAATGGAAGCGGTGTCCTGGGTTGCCGCACTTATCGTTCTGGTGACATTGACCGCAATGTTTTTCTCGCTGCGCCTGGCGTGGCGGAAACAGGAACTGGAAGCGACGCGCGCCGCCTACCGAATGGCTACGGAAGAGGGCAATGAAGGCTTTTACATTGCACGGGCAATCACGAATAAGTATGGACAAGTTGTTGATTTTGAGATCGTTGACTGCAACCAGCGTGGAGCAGATTTTTTCGGGCAACGGCGGGCCGAGCTGCTGGGTGTTTTGATTTCACGTTCACCGATAGGTGCAGTATTCGGCCAGCGCACCCAGTTGTTGGAGCAGGCAATCGAAGAAGGAATTTCTGACGTGGAGTTACAAGTTCCTTCATCACTTAATCTGGCGGCTACCTGGCTTCATGTACGCGCAGTGCGCGCTGAAAATGAAGTGGCAATCACCCTGCACGATATCAGCGACTCCAAGGCGCATCTGGATGAACTGGAGCGCCGCAGCAACGAGGATGCCCTGACTGGGCTGCCTAACAGGCGTTGGGTTCAAAATTACCTCATGCAGATCATCGAAGCGGGAAAGAACATTCATGATGGCGTTGAAGTTGACAGTGTCGGTGACTGCAATAGCATCGGCGTGCTGTACGTGGATCTTGATGGCTTCAAGACCGTCAACGATACGATGGGACATTCATGTGGGGACCAGTTGCTGCGAGCAGCATCGCAACGGCTCAAGGCAGCCATACGGCCGCAGGACCATCTTGCAAGAATTGGCAATGATGAATTCGTGATTCTTATTGAAAAACTTTCCAGCAAGGATGACGCCACCTTTGTTGCCGAACGAATCCATGCCGCATTGAACGATGCATTCAAGCTTTCCGCCGGCATGTACATGCTGAGCGCATCGATTGGTATCAGCATCTACCCGCACGACGGCGAGGATGCCGAGACGCTGCTGCAGCACGCCGATATTGCCATGTATTCGGTCAAGACCAGCGGTAAAGGAAGCTTCCGTTTCTTCGACCCTCGCTTCTATAAGGCGCTGCGCGACCGTATCGAGAAGGAGTCCGAATTGCGCGATGCGATCGAACATGACCAGTTCGTCATGTATTACCAGCCTCGAATCGACATTAATACCGGCTTGATATCAAGCATGGAATCTCTTGTACGCTGGCAGCACCCGGCTAAAGGTTTTCTAGGACCGAATGAATTCGTACCACTAGCGGAGGAAACCGGACTGGTGGTCGGTATGGGAACGCTAATCATCGACAAGGTATGCGCCCAAATTGCACAGTGGCAGAGGACCGGGCAGCAATTGGTGCCCATATCGATTAATGTTTCACCCCAACAGTTCGCGCAAACTGATGTGGTAGATCTGTTCGCCAATGCACTCGAACGTTACGGAATCGACGCCGAGCTGGTCGAGATCGAAGTCACGGAATCTTCAATGATGGGCGATACCGACCAGATATCGAAAACAATGACCAGATTGCAGGAAATGGGTATCAAACTGCTGGTCGACGATTTTGGTACCGGATATTCTTCATTGGCACAGCTGCAACGAATGGATTTTGATGTCGTCAAGGTGGATAGAGCCTTCACCAGTCAGATCGACGTCAGTGAAGAAGGAAACATTTTTGTCAAAGCAATCATAACGATGGCACATGCTCTTGGCATGCGGGTTGTGGCCGAGGGCGTGGAGAATGAAAGGCAGGTCAGCCTCCTCAAGGGACTGGCGTGCGACGAGATCCAGGGATTCTACATTTCAATGCCGCTGCCGCCGATGGACAGACAGCCTGTTTTGCCGCGATATTATTTTCGATCGGCTGCCTGAGGCTGCTTTTTTGAGTGGGAGGAGAGGCTATGAAGCGCTTGTCGCATGATCGGTCTCCGCACTCAGATCATTCGGCGATCACAACAATTGGTGCGAGACAGGCCTGGTCCTGGCTCGACGCCAGCTTGAGCATTGTTTTGATATCGCTTTTCACGATATCCGCGAGCGGACATGCTGCACCATCATTCAAGCTACGCGGCTATGGCACCGTCGGCGTGACGCATTCTTCGCTTAACGAAGCTGATTTCGTCGGGTCTCCACTACAGTCGAAAGGCGCGGGAGCAAGCCAACAATGGTCTTGGGGCGTCGACAGCAAGCTCGGCTTGCAATTGAACGCGGATATCAGCGAACGCCTTGAAGCTGTCGTCCAAGTGGCCAGTCAGAACCGTATTGACGCCGGATATCGGCCAAAGCTTGAATGGGCCAACCTGAAATATCGGTTTAGCCCGGATGTCAGCCTGCGCATAGGACGAATTGTGCTGCCGGCATTCATGGTGTCCGAAGCAAGGTTGGTCGGCTACGCCAACGTCTGGGTGCGACCGCCACTGGAAACGTACAGCGTAATGCCCTTCACGAATTCCGATGGCATCGATCTTACTCTCCGAAAACAGATTGGCGGAGTGACAAGCAGCCTGCAATTATTGCGCGGACATCTCGAATCGAGCGTAGTGGCCGAGACAGCAGCAGGGACTCAAGTTCGGAACGGAAAATTCCGTGACATCACGGGCGTAGTCTACTCCGCAGAATATGGTCCATGGCTAGGGCGTGCCGCGTATATAACGGCGGATGCGGAAAGCGAGGGTATCGAACGACGGTTGAAATTTCATAATGTCGGCATTGGTTATGATGCCGGTGATTGGTTCGTCCAGGGTGAATTGAGCCAACTGCAACTGCCTGTCTTCACTTCCGGGATAAGGGCGGTGTATGTGTCGGCCGGCGTGCGCATGGGAAGCTTCACCCCGTATATGATCTATTCCATGTCACGCCCTAGAGACCGGTCACCTTCGGTACTGGCGAACGATCAGCGCTCGGTCTCAGCAGGCCTGCGTTGGGACGTTGCGAAAAATATGGCAATAAAGACGGAGATCAATCACATCAAGCTCAACGCAGGTTCAGGCGGCAACGGATACTTCATCAATATCCAGCCCGGTTTCGCTCCTGGAAATGGCGGCAACGTCTTCAGCGTCGTCTTGGACTTTGCGTTCTAGCGCCATGTGCCGTTACGTGACCCGCCAAATGCTCGCCGGTTGCTTGATAGCGTTCATTCTATTCTGTCCTCTGCGTTCCTTCGGCGCCGAAGTGGCCGTCGTCGTGTCCTCAGCCAGTCCGGTGCAAAGTCTTACAGCGAGTCAGGTTGCCGACCTATTTCTCGGGCGGTCATCGACTTTTCCTGGCGGTGTGGCCGCTGTTCCGGTCGACCAATCGGAAGGAGCGGAAATACGGGAAGTGTTTTATCTGAAGCTTCTAAGAAAGACCCCCGCTCAGGTCAAATCTTATTGGATGAGGCTGGTTTTCACAGGGAAGGGCGAGCCGCCGGCCACTCTGCCGAACATCGAATCGATCAAGCGAACGCTTGCCGCGAATCCCAACGTTGTGACTTATGTTGATCGCTCAAACGTTGACAGTTCACTGAAGGTTCTGTTACTTCTCCCGTGACCGAACTGATTGATTGGTTGATTGACTGAGTCGGAGCGCCCTCACGACTTAATTCTTATCGGTGCCTCGTGCGACAACACGTTGAAAACAGTAACTCGACATGGAATGCTTTACAGAGGCGTCGAGAAGATAGACCTGAATCATGCTGCATTTGAACTTGCTGTTCCAAAAGAATGACGGCGCACTGAAGCGCCGTTCAAGATTCAGAGTGAACACTCTGCCTTGACGAACCGGGCAGTGTTTCCATTATTTATAGCCTGGATATATCAAATACGAGGTTCGTCGGTGAAGGACCAAAGGATGCGTAGGGTACAACGGACGTCTGGTTCACACCAGACTTGGACCAGTCGCACACGCCTGCCGGGAAGATTGCGTTAAGACGAGCAAGCTGGCTAGCATCGAAAGCCACAGCGTAGTCGGACACTGTGACAGGCTTCAATTCACACTTCAGTTTATCTGCAGCCACGGATGCACCGGCCTGTGCGCGCGGGAAATTCCATGACGGCCAGATGGCGTTACATGTGCCTGCGGCGCCGGTGCTGCCCAGGACTTGCGGTTCAGCGATGAACTGCGGTGTCGTAGAGAAGGTAAAGCAGCCATCGACTGCTTCCGCCGGTTTTTTGGCGATAACTTTTTCACGTTGTGAAGAAGCCGTCGTGTCCGATTTATACGCGGATACCCATTTGATGAACGCAGGCCAGGCTTCAGCAGTTGCCTTGGCGCTGACGGCCGCACGTTCTGCCTTGCCGGGTGTAGTCTGGCCAAACAGATCGGGGAAGGAAACGCCACCACGCCACATTACATGGTTTCTTGTATCTCCGTTAGCTTTGAGCATGCGCTCGCGTGCAGCGAAGTGAAACCACTGATAGTGGTAGAAATTATCTTCATCGTAAAAGTTCGACAAATCGAACACCGGGATCGAAGCCAGTCCGCCGCCGCCATGCAGTTGCAGCCCCGACTGATACGCGCGCCTGATTGCTCCTGCATCACCAACGGTACGGGTCGCGGTGTAATTGCCATTCTTGTCGTAGCCGCCAATCTTCTCGTTGATCTCGAGGAATTGGTCCACCGTGATAGAGCCGCTATTCAACTGGGCCAATCCGTACTGTACCCCAATGTTGTCGAATGGACGTAGCCCATGGCCCTGTGCATCAACACCATATACATTCCGGGCAACATCGAATACTGTCGCTCTTGCACCAGTGGGGTTGGACACGGCATCCCATCGCTGGGCGGCCGGGACAGCCGGATTAAAGGCTCCCGATACATATAACCCGCCCAGTGATCCCGCGGTCGGGATATTTTCAGACCGACCCGATACGGGATCGGTACGGCCGGACTGGACAGCCAAGTCATACCAGGCACGCGCGGACTTGTGACCCGATATGCCCACCATCTGCGTCTCGGTAACGCCCGTGGTGTTATGCGTCGTAAAGAAGCGGTTGAGAAGCTTGGCATCCATCGCCGACATGGCAATCGACAATGCATCCGGGAATGTGGCATCGATGTACACGCCATCAAACAGCCCTGGGATGACCCTGCCTCGTTTCCACGTACAGCAAGTCATGCAGCCATAAGCGTTTCCTCAGCCTGAACCGGAGTGCGATATCCGGTCGAGGAATGAATCCGCTGACGATTGTAATACCCTTCGATCCAGTCCACGATATCCAGCCGTGCCTGGGCTCGCGTTTCATAACGGGTCTGGTAGATGCGCTCGACCTTGAGCGTCTTGAAGAAGCTCTCCATCGGCGCATTGTCCCAGGCATTGGCACGTCGGCTCATCGAGACTGTCATGCCCCAGGAGGCAGCCAGCTTCCGGTAAGCCCGACTGGCATATTGACTGCCCCTATCGGAATGTAGAATCAGTCCAGGTGGCGGCTTGCGCTGCCAGCAAGCGCTACGCAGTGTCTGACACACCAGTTCGGCATTGATCCGCTCACTCATTGACCAGCCGACGATCCGACAGCTTGCCAGGTCCAGAATCGCTGCCAGGTACAACCAGCCTTCGCCCGTGGCAATGAACGTAATATCGCTGACCCAGGCTTGATTGGCCGACCAGCCGTCGAAGCGCCGCTCCAGCAGGTTCGGTGCCACGGGCAGACGGTGATCGGAATCGGTGGTCACCCGGTAGGGCCGCTTATAGACTGGACGCAGCCCCTGCCGCTGCAAGCTGCGCCGCACCCGCTCACCGCCAATGCGCTTACCTTGTGCGCGTAACTGGGCCACGATCCTGGGACGGCCGTAGCTGCGGCGGCTTGTTTGGTGAATCGCTGCTACTTCGGCATCGAGCGCGGCATTGGCCTGCGCTCTTGGACTGGGTGGCCGGTTTCTCCACTGGCAATAGCCGCTGCGCGACACCCCAAGAACCCGGCACAGCCGGCTGATACTGTACCCGTCGCGGTGGGCGTCAATCCAGGCGTACTTCACCGCGACCCCTTCGCGAAATACGCCGTTGCCTTTCGGAGAATTTCAATATCAAGTTTGGCACTGGCCAGCTCCTTGCGCAGCCGACTGTTCTCCGCCTCGAGTTCGCTCACTGGGCGCCTGGGTGAGGTGGCTGTATCTGCCTGAACAGGCGGCTGTCCTTTGCGGTGCCTGCGGACCCAGTTACCCAGCGTTGCCACCGGTACGCCAAGTCGACGGGCAGCTTCATGCTGGCCGACAGACTCGGCCAGGCGTGCCGCTTCGGTCTTGAATTCTTCTGTGTACTGTCGTTTCGGTACTGACTTCTCTTCCATCGCATCCTCCGTACAAACAAGAAATTATCGAATTTCCTGCTGTACGTGAAATCGAGGCACGGTCATTTCAAGCCAGTGATCCACTTGGGCCAGCATCTCGATCTGCAGCGGCTTGGCCCGCTTTTCCTGAGCTGGATGCAAAACTTGGACGCCCTTGAACACCTTCTTCACAATCGGCGCCTTGGTTGGATCCGGAAAGCCCTGATCCAGATGCCATTGGGCGAGGGCGGCCAGCCGCTGGCGCAGCGTATTGACCGACAGGGTTTCAGCATGGTCAACGAGGTAGCGGGCGACGCTTTCCGCAGTGGCTGGCAAAAAGCCGCCCCATTCGACTTCGAAGTGGCGAACAGCACCTTGATAGGCCTTGCGGGTGTTATCGCGGGTAGCGGCTTTTACGTACTGATCAAGCTTGGACATCCTGTAGCTGGCGAAAGGAGGATTACAGATCGAACCACAGAATATACCTGAAAACAGCATCAATGCAGGCTAATCCCGCATTATCCGATCCAAAACATTGAGCAATTTAGACGCAATTAACGTTGAAAAACACTACATAATAAGGTATCATGTAATACGTAACTATATATCGAGGTGTGCGGTGGGGCGATCAGGGCTATATAAAACAGACGTAAAACAGGCGCGAGAGATCCTCCTCGCCCAAGGCAAGCATCCGTCCGTCGATGCAGTACGTATCGCCCTCGGGAATACCGGCTCCAAAACAACCATCCACAAATACCTACGAGAGCTTCAAGAAGAAGAGGGCGTCGACCGCAAATCTTCAATCAGCGAGGTGCTGCAGGATCTGGTCGAGCGCCTGGCAGGCCAGTTGCAGGCCGAAGCCAATGAAAAGCTCGAACACGCGACCGCAAAGCATCAGGAGCAAGCCCGGGCGCAGGCCGAGCTGATTACTGAGTTACGTGCCGACGTGAGCGGTCTTACAGAGCGCCTGACTGAAGCCCATCAAGCTTTGGCGCAGGAGCAGGGCGCTCACGCCAGCACGCGTGAAGCCCTCCAGGATTTGACCGTGACACACCGCGCTGCCGAGCAGCGCATCGTCGGCCTGGAAGAGCGGCTGTACGAGAATGAACAGCACCGCCAGTCTTTGGAGCAGAAGCACGAGCATGCGCGGCAGTCGCTCGAGCATTACCGCAGCTCGGTCAGGGAGCAGCGGGAGCAGGATCAGCGCCGGCACGAACAGCAGATACAGCATTTGCAAGCCGAGATGCGACAGTTGCAGCAATCCCTAGTGGTCAGGCAGGAAGAAGTGACCCGACTGAACCAGGAA
>Ga0194137_10002277_pt1 | contig 11376 bp, 10 predicted proteins | sample TARM_MetaG_T3_14_FD_134025 | JGI IMG/M metagenome (GOLD analysis project Ga0194137, IMG submission 134025) | Freshwater microbial communities from Pennsylvania, USA, analyzing microbe dynamics in response to fracking - TARM_MetaG_T3_14 (version 2) | ecosystem: Environmental > Aquatic >...
GTTCGACCCCAAGGATGGTGTCATGCTCAAGGCCTGCGATACGCTTGCCGCCTTTATCGAAGCGTACACCGCAGTGCGCAACGGCATTTCCGTGGATGAACTGCATCAGGCGTTGTGGCGGCTCCGCCAGCAGCACCGCAAGCTGGTTATCGGCAATATTCACGTGGGCGCGCTGCTGGCTGATTTCGATTGATTTGCCGCCCTTTGCAGTTGTCCCCTTTACCAAACAAGGACAACTGGTTACATTGAATTGTAAGCGTGTAACCTTTTAGCGGGGCCGTGCTGTCCCCAAGGGAGAATCATATGCTGTTACGTACCCGCGCCTGGGATATAGTTCGCGAGGAGTTCCCCGTGCTCAGGGAGTCCAGTTCGCTGGCCGATGCCATGCGCGAGCTGAACGCTGTCAGTGACAGCGGCTGCCTGTGCGCTCTAGTGATGGATGACAACAGCCGCCTCAAGGGAGCTGTTTCCATGTGGGACACTGTGCGTTTCATGGAAGATAATCTGCTGCGTGGCGACGCGCTTCGCGGGTTGGACGAAAACCGTTTTGAGCAGATGTATGTGAACGCCTGCAAGGTTGCCGGTTCCACGTCCGTGAAGGATGTCATGGATACGAGCCCGACTGTGGTGGCACCCGATGAGCCTCTGCTCGTGGTGCTGGAGGACTTCGTGAAGAAGGGCCGCAGCTATGCGGTTGTCAAGGAAGGTCCGCGTGTTCTTGGTGTGATCATGATTGCTGACATTTTCAAGGAGATCAGCGGTCAGATCGTTTGTCACGGATAGGATCGGACAGGATAGGGAGTCAGTATGGCGTCTGGTCGGTGGCAACTAAGCGTTTGCCCTGATTCTGGCTGGATACTTGGCACTTGGCACCCGTGCCACAGATAGTTTCGAAGCTCCGGCGACAGGTCTGCCTGTTGCCGGAGTTTTTTTATGAAGCGGCCGGGGCTTTTTCCTGCTGGGCTGTCTGTGCCTGCGAAGATTGCGCAGTACGGAATGCATCCGTCAGATAGGCGTGGTTGAGCAGCATGGTGAAGCGTTCATCATAACGGCGCTTGTCTTCGGCGAGCTTTCGTGCGGCCTCGGCGGGTTCCATGCCCGGAGCATAGGGGCGGGAGCAGACCATAGCCGAAAAGGAATCTGCAACCGCAACCAGCCTGCCGAAGCGGCTGATGGCTTCTCCCTTGGTTTTCTGGGGGTAACCGGAACCGTCCAGCCGTTCGTGATGCTCAAGAGTGGCCTGTTTCATTTCATCAAACGCAAAGCCCAGCTTGTGCATGATCTTGGCACCGATAAGGGGGTGCGGGGTCAGCTTGTCCTTTTCTTCCACCTTCAGGGGCGTGGTTTTGGCAAGGATGAAGGCGGGTACCTTGCACATGCCTATGTCGTGCAGCAGCAGGGCAAGGGCAGCCTTGTCGAGGTCGCGCCTGCGATATTCGGTGCGTGAGGCAAAGAACAGCCACGTCCCTATGACCAGTGTGTTCACTGAGTGGGTTGCAAGCGAATGGTCGCGGTTCAGCCGCCGCATGAAGAGTTTGGCGCGGTGCCGGTCCTGCTGGAGAAATTCCGTGAACACCATGACGTCCTGATACAGCTGTTCGAAAACGGGCATCACCGGCTGTTCGGCAAATTCGTTTACGCGCAGTGCGAGGGCCTGCATGAACACGTCGGCGATTTCGCCCTGTTTGAGGTTCTGGTCCACCAGAACAAGGTCGAGCTGCTTGATGATGTGCTTGGAGTAGATAGGGTGGTCGGCCCGGGATACGAAAAGGTTGCCGCTTTCGCATAAATTATGCACCGCCTCAACCTGTTCGTTGGTGAGGCGGGCACCCTTTTTGCTGTAAGGTTGCAGCCGGGCAATGTTCTCCTTGAACTCGAAAAGGTCCACGGGAGGGCGGTATTTGGGAAAGCTTTCCAGAATAGGCAAGGCTATCTGGTAGTATTCTTCCTGAATCGCGTCAGGGATGAGGCTTCCGGCTGCACACATGTTATTTGCGGTATATTTTGACCAGGTTTGTACCTCTGGCCTTAGCCCCCGGCTTGGGCTGGCCTGCGGTGATGACGACATTGGACCCTTCGGGCAGAAGCGGACAGGTCTCGATAAAATATTCAGCCCGTTCAAGGTGGCCGGAAAGAGCCTTGTTCACGCCTTCAGGCTTTACGCCCCATGAAAAATTGAGTCCGCGCAGGGCTTCAGGATCAGGGGTAAGGGCGTAGATGATCTGCCGGGGTCTGCGGGCAGAGAGCTGTCGCGCCGAGGAGCCGGACATGGAGTGCGAGACAATGGCATCGGCCTGCGTCTTTTCTGCCAGCAGGCAGGCGGAGTAGGCGAGGAAGTCCGGCGTTCCTTTTTCGTCGTCCGGGGGGCGCACCTTCTGGGCCTCGAACTGAATTTCTTCGGCCTGTTTGGCGATCTCTACCATGAAGCTAACGGTCTCCACGGGGAATTTGCCCATGGCCGTTTCTTCGGAAAGCATCACGCAGTCTGCGCCGTCGAGCACCGCGTTGGCAACGTCCGTGGTTTCGGCACGGGTCGGCGCAGGGTTGTTGACCATGGAAAGCAGCATCTGCGTGGCCACGATAACGGGCTTGGCAGCCCTGTTGCAGGCCCTGATGATGCGCTTCTGCATGGCGGGCAGCATGGGCAGGGGGCATTCCACCCCGAGATCGCCGCGTGCAACCATGACCACATCGGTCACCTCAAGTATGTCTTCCAGCCTGTCCACGGCGTTCTGCCGTTCCAGTTTGGCAACCACGGGAATATTTTTTCCCGCTTCCCTGATGATGGCCTTGGCGGTGAGAATGTCTTCCGGCGTCTGTACATAGGACAAAGCGCAGGCATCCACACCCAGTGCAAGACCGTCGCGAAGGTCTCTTTTGTCCTTGTCTGTCATGGCCGGAAGGCGTACCGGCTTGCCGGGCAGGGCGAGTCCCTTGCGGGAAGTGAGAATGCCATTGTTCTGACATTCCATCTCGAACGCCCCGAGGGGCAGCTTTTCCGTAATCACGAACTGGAGAACGCCGTCGCTGAGCACAACCTTGTCGCCCACTTCAAGGGTTTCCATGATGGGCGGGTTGTCAAAGGGAATGAACGGCAAATCTCGCACCATCTCCGATCCGGAGGGACCCAGCACCACCCTGTCGCGCTGATCCAGGGTGATCGTACCCTCCCGGAGCTCCCCGATGCGTATCTTGGGGCCCGAAAGGTCCTGCAATAGGGTGAGGGGGACACCGTGCTCCTTCTCCAGTGCGCGAAGGAGCGCGATAAGATCCGTGAACATGGAGGCATCACCATGAGAGAAGTTCAGGCGAAATATGCGCACCCCATTCTGGATCAGCCTGGTCAGGGTTTCCGGCGAGTTGGACGCCGGACCTATGGTGGCGATAATTTTTGTTCTCATACCTGAAACTCTTGGTGATTTGCCACTTTCTGTCAAGTGTATTTGTCCCGAGAATATTCGATAATCTACAAAAATTCTAGATAAAAAAAGGTTATGAACTTGACACTTGCAACTATATAAAAGAAAAAGTGGTAAAGTGTGGTAAAAAGTGGTAGGAAGTTGAGCTATGTTGTTCAGAGGACGATCACACCGCAGCCTCGACCCCAAGGGCAGGCTCATGTTGACCCCGGAAATACGGGACATTCTGCTTTCTCGTTCGCAAGAGGGAAGGCTGGTGCTCACCACGTATGACCGGTGTGTGGTCGGCTATCCTCTGCCGGACTGGGAAGAGTTCGAGCAGAAGTTCCAGAAGTTGAAGACCCCTTCGCTCAAGGTTCGGAACTTCCGCCGTCTGGTCATAGGCGGCGCAGAGGAAATGGCTCTGGACAAGCAGGGACGCATCCGCATTTCCGCGGATCACATGGCCTATGCCGGACTGGACAAGGATGTTGTCATCATCGGGCAGGGCAGCAAGTTCGAAATCTGGGACAAGGCGCGGTTCGAGGCGCTCATGTCCGAAGACAGCTTTGATGACGTGGCCGATGAACTGGCCGACAGCGGGATCGATTTCCCGATTTAGCCTGTCATACTTACAAGGAAGGGAAGCCTGTGACACAAGGCGAGGAATCAAGTCGCTCCGGGGCAGAATGGAGTGATCATGTTCCCGTGCTGCTCAATGAAGTGCTGGAATATCTGGCACCCAAACCGGGCGGTTATTATCTGGACGGTACTCTGGGTCTTGGCGGCCACAGTGAAGCCATCATGGAAGCTGCTCAGGGCAAGGCTCAGCTCGTAGGTCTTGACCGCGATATGGCCACGCTGGGACGTGCCCGCAAGCGCCTTGAGCGGTTCGGCGACAACGTTCATCTCTTCCATTCAAAATACAGCGACTACGAAGAAGTTCTCGATGAGCTCGGTTGGGACTTGCTTGATGGAGCTCTCCTTGATATCGGCGTCTCCTCCATGCAGCTGGATCAGGCGGAGCGTGGCTTCAGCTTTAATGCCGACGGCCCTCTGGACATGCGTATGGACCCCGACGGTGACACTCCCCCTGCAAGCCACATAGTGAACAAGGCCAGCGCTGATACGCTGCGCATGATCATCGGCAAGTATGGCGAAGAACCCATGGGTGGGCGTATTACCAACGCCATTCTCGATGCGCGTGCCAAGGCTCCCATTGAAACGACTCTGGAACTCGCAAAGATCGTTGAGATGGCCTATCCGGCCAAGTGGCGCGCGCAGGCCCGCAACCATCCTGCCACCCGCACGTTTCAGGCGCTGCGCATGGCGGTGAACGGTGAACTCGACGAGCTTGAATCTTTTCTGGAAACGATTATACCCCGCCTCCGCCCCGGAGGTAGAGTGGTCGTCATTTCTTTCCATTCCCTTGAAGACCGATTGGTCAAGCATGCCTTCGCCGACGAGGCCAAGGGATGCATCTGTCCGCGGCAGATACCGGTGTGCGTGTGTCATCACACGGCGCAGGTTCGTATTTTGACAAAGAAACCCGTCATGGCCGGCGAAGAAGAACTGGCGCGTAACCGCCGTTCTTCCAGTGCCAAGCTTCGGGCGGCGGAAAAGTTGTAGAGGGGGCCGTCATGAACAATGGCATGAGCGGCTGGATACTCGGAACCATTCTCGCAGCGATGACGAGCCTTGTGCTCGGCCTGACACTGGTGTGGCTGAACATCGAGCGGATGGATATAGCATACGGCCTGCAGAAACTGCAGGTGGAGCTGGACAACAGCGCCGCACACGGAGCCAAGCTCGAACTTGAGCGGGATAACCTGCTCGCACCATACCGCCTGCGCCGCAAGGCGGAGGAGTTCGGAATGCGACCGGCTGTTCCCGGCCAGATTCGTCGATTGGAAGACGTACAGTAGTATCTGAGGAGTACAGGCGTGGTTTTCGGAAGAAAGGCAAAAATCCCCCGTAACAAGGCGGTAAAGAAACCTGCCCATCAGCGTGTCAGCGGACGCGACTGGGGCCGGTTCCGTCTTGGTTTTGTGGGTGCCTTCTTCTGTCTGGTCTGGATCTCTCTGTGGTGCCGTGCCTTCTATGTACAGATTTATCGCGGACCGGAGTTTGCTGCCAAGGCCACGCGCCAGCACCTTGCCCCCGAACTTGTTACGGGCCGCCGAGGTTCCATTCTTGACCGCAACGGGCAGATTCTGGCCCGCAGCGTGGCGAGCAAGTCCGTGTTTGTCCGACCCGTCGAGATGACGAATGTCAGTGAGACTGCGCGGGTTCTGGCTTCTGCACTGGAAATGCCGGTTTCAGCCGTGCGGGCCAAGATTCAGGAACGCCGCCGTTTTACATGGATAGCCCGCAAGATCAGCGACCGCGCCGCCGTAACCATCAAGGATGCCAAGCTTCCCGGCGTGTACCTTTCAACGGATTACAGCCGCATCTACCCGAACAGGCAACTGGCGGGCAGGCTGCTGGGGTTTGTGGGGATGGACGATCAAGGGTTGGAGGGCCTTGAACTCACACAGGACGAGCAGCTCATGGGGCAGGACTCGAAATATGTGGTTCAACGCGATGCTGCCGGACGAAGGTTATACCTTAATGGTCCGGAACGGGACCCGTCGATAGACGGGCTTGATGTCCGGCTCACACTGGATGCGCAGATACAGTTTTTTGCAGAGGAGGCACTTGCGGAAGCAGTGACCTCCTTTGAGGCGTCATGGGGCGGGGCGCTCATGGTGGACGTGGAGACAGGCGATATTCTGGCCTGGGCACAGGTTCCCTCGTTCAACCCCAACGTCTACAACCGGTATTCCCCCAGCCAGTGGCGCAACCGTGTTGCTGCCGACGCGCTGGAAATGGGTTCTACCATCAAGCCGTTCCTCATTGCCGCGGCACTCGAGGAAGGCAAGATAACGTCGGACAGCCTCTACTACTGCGAGAATGGCCGGTGGCAGCTTCACAATGTGCGCATCAAGGATACGCATAAATATGAATGGCTGCCCGTTGAAAAAGTGCTGCGTTATTCGAGCAACATCGGAACCGCCAAGATCGGCCTCGATCTGGGTGCTTCCGCCTACTACAGCTATCTGACCCGGCTGGGCTTCGGCGAAAAGACCGGACTGCCCGTGCGGGGCGAAAGTCTGGGCATTCTGCGTCCTGCCAACCGCTGGCAGGAAGTGGACCTTGCCAACGCGGCATTCGGTCAGGGTTTTTCCGCCACCATGCTGCAGCTGGCGCAGGCCTATCTGTGCCTTGCCAACGGCGGCGTGCGTAAGCCCCTGCGGCTTCTGGCAGACAGCACAGAGCACGGCCCCACCGAGCGCATTTTCTCCGAGGCAACGGCAAAGACCGTGCTCTCCATGATGCGCTCCGTGGTTGAAGACGACGGCACCGGCAGGGCGGCCCGCATTCCTGGCATCAGCGTGGGCGGCAAAACCGGTACCGCGCAGAAGGCCAGCCCCCAGGGCGGCTACGGTGACAAATATACCGGCTCCTTTGTGGGCCTGATTCCGGCAGAATCCCCGCGCTACATTCTCATGGTTGTGGTGGATGAACCCGAGAAGAACCATTACGGCAGCGTCATCGCCGCGCCTGCGTTCCGCCAGATAGCCATGCGTTCCATGGCGTACATGGGAACATTGCCGGATACCGGAGCGGGCAGCACATTCACCGTCGCGGGTGAACCGGAGCTGACTGAGCGTACGCCGGGGGTATCGGAAATCCGCCGCGATGTTTCGAAGACCGCACTGGCAGACGATTCCGCAGTGCCGGACGTGCGCGGCAGATCGTTGCGCTGGGCCGTAGAAGCTTTTGCCCGCAAGGGCATCATCCCCACCGTGAAGGGTGACGGACTTTTTGTGAAGAAACAAAGCCCCCAGCCGGGAACCCCCTGGCCCAGGGAAGGCTCGCAGAATTACATTCTCTGGCTTTCGGAGCGCTCTTAGCATGACACAGGTAATGACGTTGGAACAGCTGGCGGAACAGATCCGCACCGGTCTGGTTTCCCTGCACACGGATTCGCGCAAGGTTATGCCCGGTGACGCGTTTGTCGCAGTGCCCGGTGCATCCATGGACGGCGGCGACTTCATCGGCGATGCCCTTGAAAAAGGGGCGGCGTATGTTGTGTGCCGCGAGCGCAGCATGCCTGCAGATGCAGGTGATGCCCGCTTTGTGCTGCATGAGGACCCGCAGACCGCGCTGGGCATTCTGGCCGGCGTCAAGTTCAGCACCACAGAGCTTTCATTCCCCGTGGTGGGCGTGACCGGAACCAACGGTAAAACTACCGTGACCTACATGCTTGAGCATCTTTTCAATGCCGCTGGCCGCAGGGCCGGTGTCATCGGCACCGTGAGCTACCGCTGGCCCGGCACCGAGCTGGAAGCCAAGATGACCACTCCGGACTGCCTCAAGGTGCACGCGCTTCTGGCCCGCATGGCCGTGGCAGGCGTGGATGGCGTGTTCATGGAAGTCTCCTCGCACGCGCTTGACCAGAACCGCACGGCGGGGGTCGAGTATTCCGGTGCCATCCTGACCAACCTGACGCAGGACCACCTTGATTACCACGGTGACATGGAAACGTATTTTCAGGCCAAGCGCCGTCTCTTCACTTCGGTTCCCAAGGCCGGCAAGGCCTGCGTGGTGAACGTGGATGATCCCTATGGCCGCCGCCTGCTGCCCGAACTGCCCAACGGCATCGGCTTCACGCTGCATGACGTGAAGATTGAAGGCTGCCGTATTCTCAGCGGCGAAGTGCTTTCGTGCACCGTTGAAGGTCTGCACCTTCGCATGACCCTTGACGGCGAGAGCTGGGAACTGGTTTCGCCGATGGTCGGCTACCATAACGCTTCCAACCTGCTGGCCGTGCAGGGCATGGGCCGCGCGCTCGGCCTGAGCGCCGAAGACATGCGCGGGCTGGAAGGCTTCAACGGCGTCCCCGGCAGGCTGGAGCGCATTCCCAACGCGAAGGGCGTGCATGCCTTCGTGGACTACGCCCACACCCCCGATGCCCTTGAAAACGTACTTACCGCCCTGCGCAGGGTGGGGTTTGAACGCATCATCACCGTGTTCGGCTGCGGCGGCGACCGCGATCGTCGCAAGCGCCCCCTGATGGGCGAGGCCGTGTGCCACCACACCGATGTGGCCGTGCTGACCTCCGACAACCCCCGCACCGAAGATCCCGTTGCCATTCTGGAAGACGTGAAGCCCGGACTCGGCGGCTGCACCCGCGTGCTCATTGACCCTGATCGCAGAAAGGGCATTGCGCTGGCCGTGGCGGAAGCGCGTCCCGGCGACTGCATTCTCGTGGCAGGCAAGGGGCATGAAGACTACCAGATCATCGGTACACAGAAATTTCCTTTCAGCGACCAGGCCGTATTGAAGGAGCTGCTCGGGTGAAACTCACTCTGAACACCATACAGAACGCCATGGGCGCTGTCGGTTTTCTCGGCGATGCGGGAGACGTGATCCCCACGGGAGTGCAGACAGACAGCCGTGTGCTGAAGAAGGGCGAACTGTTCTTCTGCATCTCCGGCGAGCGCTTCGACGGGCACAACTTTGCACGCCTTGCCGTTGAGCACGGTGCCTGCGCAGTGGTTGCCGAACGGCCTCCCTTCTCCATGGATGAGATGTGCTCCATGGAATGTGAAGAGGGTGGGGTGCCTCTGCTCATGGTGCGCAACTCCGTGCATGCGCTTGGCAGACTGGCCGCGTATCACCGCCAGCAGACCTCGGCCACCGTGGTTGGGGTGACCGGCACCGCAGGCAAGACCACCGTGAAGGAAGTGCTGGCGCAGGTGCTCTCCGTGCGCGGCGAAACCGCCCGCAACCATCTGAACCTGAACAACCAGATCGGCCTGCCCGTATCCATGCTTGCCGCCACCGGCGAAGAGCGCTTCTGGGTCATGGAGGCAGGCATCAGCGAACCGCATGACATGGATGAACTGGCCGGTGTGCTCCGTCCCGACCTCGCCATCGTGCTGAACGTGGGCAGCGGCCACACGCAGGGTCTGGGCGACAAGGGCGTGGCCTACTACAAGGCCCGCATGCTCAACTACATCGCCAAGGGCGGTGTGGGACTCGTGAGCGGCGACTATCCGGACCTTGTCCGCGAAGCCAGAAGAAATTTCCGCGAAGTGCGTCTGTTCAGCGTCAAGGACCCTGAAGCGACCTACTTTGCCGAGTATGCCGGACCCGAATCCGAAACTCACGGCCGCTACAAGGTGCGTCTGGAGGGCAGGGACTTCGAGATCGTTGCGCCGTTCCGCGGTGCCTTCGCGGCAGAGAACGTGGTTGCCGTAGCGGCAGCCGCTTACATTCTCGGACTCAAATCCGAAGAGATCATCAAGGGCTTTGCTGATGCCAGACTGCCGGAAAAGCGCTTCTGCTGCCAGCAGCGCGGCAACTGGCTGGTCATTGACGACAGTTATAACGCCAATCCGCTTTCAAGCGCACGCATGCTTGAAACGGCATCGGAAATGGCGGGGGGAAGACCGCTCATGCTGGTCATGGGCGAAATGCGCGAACTGGGTGGTGAAGCGGTCTCTGCTCACGTCCAGCTCGGCAAGAATATGGCGGAAGCCGCTCCTGAAGCGGTTTTCTGGGTCGGGGGCCACGCGGAAGAGGTTCGCCGCGGACTGGCCGAAGCAGGCTGGTCGGGCGAGATGCAGATTGTTCAAACTCCAGAGGATTTTGTGAACCGTTTCAAGGATACGGGCCTGCGGGCCGGTTTGGTTCTTTTCAAAGGGTCGCGCGGCAACAAGCTCGAACGGCTTGTGGAAGCGTTCTGCGTAGAACCCTGCAAGTTGGAGGAAGGCGATGCTGTATAATCTGCTTTACCCCCTGAGCGATGAATTCCCCCTGTTCAACGTCTTCCGGTACATCACCTTCCGTGCCGTGTGGGCGCTGCTTACGGCACTTCTGCTGTCCATCTTGCTCGGCCCCCGCTTCATCAAGTGGCTGCAGCGCATCAAGTGCGGTCAGTACATTCAGGAAGAAGTGGCCTGTCACAGCGGCAAGGCCGGCACGCCTACCATGGGCGGCCTGCTCATAGGTTTTACCATGATCACCAGCTCACTGCTGTGGTGCGACCTGACAAACACGCGGGTGTGGCTCACCCTGTTCGTGTTCACCGGGTTCGGCCTTGTGGGCTTTATCGACGATTTTTCCAAGCTGCGCCGCAAGCGTAACAAGGGCCTTTCCGCCAAGGCAAAGTTCCTCTGGCAAATGGCCATCACCGCTGTGGTCATGTGGGTACTGGTGCAGGACCCCGCCTATTCCACGCAGCTCTCCGTGCCGTTCTTCAAGAACATCACCCCTGATCTTGGCTGGCTGTATCTGCCGTTTGCCATGTTCGTCATGGTCGGTGCCTCCAACGGCGTGAACCTCACCGACGGCATGGACGGCCTTGCCATAGGGCCCACCATCATAGCGGGCATCGTCTTTTCGGTGTTCATCTATGTGGCCGGTCACGCGCAGATTTCCTCCTACCTTCAGGTACCCGCCGTACCCGGCGTGGGTGAGGTGACCGTGGTCTGCGGCGCGCTCATTGGCGCGGGCATGGGCTTTCTCTGGTTCAACGCCTATCCGGCACAGGTGTTCATGGGCGATGTGGGCAGCCTCTCGCTCGGCGGCACGCTCGGCTTCCTTGCCGTGCTCTGCAAGCAGGAACTCATCCTGCTCGTGGCTGGCGGCCTGTTCGTGGTGGAAACCCTCTCGGTCATCCTGCAGGTGGGCTATTTCAAGTTTTCCGGCGGCAAGCGCATCTTCCGCATGGCCCCGCTGCATCATCATTTCGAATTGAAGGGAATACCGGAGTCCAAGGTCATCATCCGGTTCTGGATAACCTCTGCACTGCTGGGCCTCGTCGCCCTCAGCGTGCTCAAGCTCCGCTAGGTTCATGGTCATGAAGATATCCTGCCAGCAGAGTCCCGTTACCACAGGCATGAAGGCCGTGGTTGTGGGTGTGGGA
>Ga0194137_10002279_pt1 | contig 11374 bp, 11 predicted proteins | sample TARM_MetaG_T3_14_FD_134025 | JGI IMG/M metagenome (GOLD analysis project Ga0194137, IMG submission 134025) | Freshwater microbial communities from Pennsylvania, USA, analyzing microbe dynamics in response to fracking - TARM_MetaG_T3_14 (version 2) | ecosystem: Environmental > Aquatic >...
AAAAGAAGAGGTAGAACTTTCAAGAAAAGAAATCGATTTAAAAACTGGATTTAATAAGGCAAAGACCCTTAGGACACTTAATAGTCTTGTAGATAAAAATATCATAAGTAAAACAGGTAGCGGAGCTACATTAACCTATAAATTAAAGTAAAGTTTTCAAAAGTGATGGATCAGCTAATGATTAGTTGGTCCATTTTTAATACAAATTATACGGGGGGTGAGCTTGATGCCCTGGAAACCAAAGAGCATCTGTAACTATCCTGGGTGTCAAACCCTAACCCATGATAGATATTGTGAAGGACATAAAAAAGAAATGACTAGAAAACAAAACGAGAGAAGCTCAAAGCTTTATACCTATCAGTGGAGAAAAGCCAGTAAAGATTTCTTAAGAAGACATCCACTGTGTATCCACTGCGAAAGAGCTGGTAGAATTACTCCTGCAACAGAAGTGGACCACATTAAACCCCATGGAGGAGATCAGAAACTCTTCTGGGACAAAAGAAACTGGCAGCCTCTTTGTAAGAGTTGTCATTCAAAGAAGACTGCCAAGGAAGATGGTGGTTTTGGTAACAGCCCAGGAAACAGACGGGGGTAGGGGGTGTAAATCTCTACAGCCTTGTGTTTCCAACAACGTGCGGGGGTCTTCTGTGAAAAATCGCAAAAATCACAAGGGGGGTATATCAGGGATTTCAGCCTGAGTAATGGCTGAGGGCGTTTCCCATGAAATAGGCATGGTTACAAGCTTTAAGAGTAATACGCAATAGATGAACTAGATCATAAATTTAAGTTAATATAACACTGAAAAATGACTATATTGATAGCATTTTCAGTAGTTTTTAGCCTGATGACAGTGGTCACGGGCTTTTTTAATGCAAAGAAACGGAGGGATAAAAGTGAATCAAGACATGAATATAAGAAAAGTGGCGGTATCTAAAATTAACCCGGCTAAATACAATCCAAGAAAAGATTTAAAGCCAGGGGATCCAGCCTATGAAAAATTAAAGCGGTCCATGACAGAGTTTGGTTATGTGGAACCGATTATCTGGAATGAGGAAACGGGAAACATTGTAGGTGGTCACCAACGCTATAAGATCCTTTTAGAGGAAGGGCATGATGAAGTGGAATGTGTGGTGGTCAAGCTATCCTCTGAAAGAGAAAAAGCACTTAATGTGGCCCTAAATAAAGTAACAGGCGACTGGGAGTTTGAGGCTTTAGCAGACCTTATAAAAGATTTAGAAGCACAGGACTTTGATGTTACCTTAACTGGATTTGATGCTGCAGAAATTGAAGACCTCTTTAGCCAGGTTCATGATAAGGATGCAAAAGATGATGACTATGATGTGAATAAGGCCTTAGAAGAAGCTGCCTTTGTAAAGCCAGGAGATATTTGGCTTCTTGGAAGACATCGTCTTATGTGTGGAGATGCTACAAAAGCTGAAGATGTTGCTACCCTAATGGATGGGAAGAAGGCAAACCTCGTGGTAACAGACCCGCCATACAATGTAGACTTTGAAAGTGCCAGCGGTCTTAAGATCCAAAACGATAAACAAGACAATGATACTTTTTATGCATTTTTACTATCGGCATTTAAAAATATGGCAGAGCATACAGCGCCTGGAGGTTCTATCTATGTATTTCATGCAGATACAGAAGGGCTTAACTTTAGAAAAGCTTTTATAGAAGCAGGTTTTCATCTTAGTGGTGTGTGTATTTGGAAGAAGAACTCACTGGTTCTTGGCCGTAGCCCATACAACTGGATCCATGAACCGATTCTCTTTGGCTGGCTAAGAGGCGGGAAACATAGATGGTTTACTGGAAGGGCAGAAACAACTGTATGGAATTATGATAAGCCAAAGAAAAATGGCGAACATCCAACAATGAAGCCGATTCCATTACTTTGCTACCCTATAAAGAATTCATCTCAGATTAATGGCATTGTCCTTGATACCTTTGGGGGCAGTGGTTCAACCTTAATTGCCTGTGAGCAGGTGGATAGAATTTGTAACACCCTAGAGCTTGATCCTAAATATGCCACTGTTATCGTTAAAAGATACATTGAGCAGGTGGGGACAGATAAGGATGTATATGTCCTTCGTGATGGTGAAAAGGTTCATATTAGTGATGTTGAGAAACCTTCTGAGAAAGAAGATGTATAAATAAAATACAGTATTTTCCTCAAATATAACTTGCTATTTAAGTTGGTGTGAGTGATATATGTACATGACCAAAGAAACACACCAAAAAAAGGAAGGGGAAAATACCATGGAAAATAAAGATTTTTTAAAGAGCAACCTAGGAATTGAAATTGAAATGACAGGAATCACTAGAAGAAAAGCCGCCAAAGTTGTAGCAGAGCATTTAGGGGGAATCATTGAAGAGCTTAATGACTACTACAAAACTTTTAGAATAACAGCACCAGATGGACGCAAATGGAAAATCATGTATGACGGAAGCATCAACACCCAAAAGAAAGTAGGGGGCGAGAAGGTTTCCGCTTCAAAAGAATACAGCGTAGAGCTTGTAAGCCCGATCTTAACCTACGAAAACGACATAGAAAGCCTTCAAGAGATGATAAGAAAGCTTAGAAAAGCAGGGGCCTTTTCAGGTCAGCAAAATTGCACCGGAATTCATTATCTAAAGTAGAATATTATGCAAAGCAGAGTTATAAAACCCTTATGATATAAGCAAAATGATAGAAAACACTTTGCATAATATTTTGATATCTACTTACAAGTATTTCTTAGCCAAGACATTAAACTGCTATCATCGTTCCAATTATTTTGGAAACAGGTGTCATCTATGGCTCCTGAAATACTATTATAGGCACTCTCAAGAGCTTTTCTTTTTGCCATTCCATCAACTTTAGCATAAATTTCTGTAGTTTTTAGGTTTTCATGACCTAAAAAATCACGAATATATATTAAATCTATGCCAGATTGTAGCAAATGCATTGCCTTTGAATGTCTAAAACAGTGTGGAGATAAATTATTAGGTATCAATGCAGGATTGATTGCTCTTGCCGTTTCAGCATACTTTTTTAATATATACGTAACTCCTGCCCCAGTTAGTTGATTTCGTGACCGATTAACAAAGAGTAGTCTTGAATTAGCTTCGAATGAATTAAGGCCCTCCTTTTTTAAATAGTTGCCTATTAAAGATGCCATCTCTTGTGATATAGGTACAATGCGTGATTTATTGCCTTTGCCATGCAACAAAATAGTAGCAGGGTTATCTAACCTAATATCACTAACTTTAATATTAATTAATTCATCTACTCTAGCACCAGTTTCATATAGAACTGACAAGAGTAGTAGGTCCCTGTATCCAGCTTTAGTATTCGGCTCAGGTTGTTTTAATAACAATTTTATTCCATCGATCGTAAGATAACTTATAGTTGGTTTCTTAGCTTTTTTATGTTTAATAGACAGCAATTGTTGCATTAAATAGATATATTTTGGCTCTACTAACTGTAAATATCTAAAAAAAGAACGTAAAACAGTAAGCCTATGATTTCTTGTAGAAATGCTATTACCTTCATCTTCTATGTGTTGTAAAAAATCAGTCAATAAATTTAGGTTGAGCATATCAAGAGTTAATTTTTCTGGTGTAATATTTTTTTCTATTTTACAATATCGTAAAAATATATAAAAAGCATCTTGATATGAACTTATTGTTTTAGGGCTAAGGCCTAAAACCCCGGGCATATAGGTACTAAAATATTTTGATAAATGATATGCAAAATCAGTTGGTTTCATAAGTTATTACCTCCGGAATGATTTCTCCACAAGTATCTTTTACTTTTTCAAGAATGTTTGGATACATTTCAGAGGTTAAACGCAAATATTTTTCAGTAGCATAAATGTTTTTATGACCTAAATATACAGAAAGAATAGGTAACAAAATATAGGTATCTTTCTCTTGAATTATCCAGTTTTGAAGGGAATGAACAGCAAATGTATGTCTTAGATCATGTAATCTAGGTCCTTTACCACGCCCACCATGGGAAATACCTGATTGCCAGAGTATTTTTCTAAAATAACTATAAATGCACCTAGGATTATATTGTTCCTTAACGGGGTTAGGGAACATAAAATCTTCATCTTTAGATGTAAGATGAATTTTATTAAAGTAGTCAATCATATAATTTTTCAAACTATCAGATATAGGGACTATTCTGTTGTTATCATTCTTGCTATCGCGAATGGTTATAGTTCCACGCTTAAAATCAAAGTCAAAAATACGTAAAGAAGTTGCTTCTGAAACTCTAAGACCGCAACCGTACAACAATCTCAAAATAGCTGGAAATATTATATTTATTTTTGACCGTCTTCCAACTTCAGGCATATTATCAGCATTATCAATTAGGATAGTTATTTGTTCATGAGTAAATATATAAGGAGTAAAAGATTTAGAAAATGCACTTCTTGAAGTTTGTTGTGGAAGCGCAGCTGAAATACCATTTTTATTTAAATAAACTCCAAACTGTCTCATAATACTTACTCTTGTAAAATGTGTTTTTTGACTTTCAGTTTCACGTTTTAATGACCATTTTAATACAATATCTTCAGATAATACTAATTTATCAAGTTCCTCTGAAACAAAAAAATCATCTATACGTTGCAGCATATGAGCCTCACTTTGATATTTGTAGCCGAGAGAACGCTTTAATTTTAAAAAATCATATAGGTTACTTGAAAGAATACTGTTAAATTTAGGATTATAATTACTTTGTTTCATGAGGCACCTCCAAAGCACAAAGAGATAGTTGATGTAAGTCTACTTTTGTATATATAGTGGTGCTCTTAATTTCTGAATGACCCAGTGTTTCAGAAATAATATGCAATGGAGTACCTTGCTCCAAAAGGTGACTTGCTAAGCTATGTCTTAATGTATGGAGACCATGTTTTTTTCCTTTTGGAACATCGATATCTGCTAAAGAAATATACTTATTCATAATACTGGAAAGATTATTATTTTCACCAAAAGCATCAAATGGAGAATTATGTCTAACAAAAACATGAGTACTATTTGTTTTAGGCCTTGCATTTTTAAGATAATCAATAAGTGCCCAGCCTAAAGATTCAAACATATCCAAAATTATTGGATTACCTGTTTTGTTTTGAGTATATCTTATTTTTTGCGATTCAAAGTCTAAATTATTTAGTTGTAGACTTGTAATTTCACTTACACGCATTCCAAATCTTACAGCCAAAAGCAGAATGGCATAATCCCTTTTGCCTATTGGACTACCTCTATCTACTGCTTTTAGAAGCTTTTCGATTTCATCTATAGTAAATACAGATGGAATTGTTGATTTGGAATTAAATTTTATTGATGGTATGCTTACTGAGAAGTCTATTATTGTATAGTTTGCTTCATATGCAAATCTAAAAAAACACCTAAGAATATATAAAGCATAGGCGATTGTTGATTTGGCGTAGCCAGTATAAGTAGAAATATACCCTTCGATTATACTAGAGGAAACATCGGCAATAGAATTAATATTATTTTGCTCTAGATATGCGGTTAGTTTCTCCAATTGCATTCTAAACTGTCGGGCTGTTCTAGATGATAGCCTATTATTGACATAGTTATCTAGAAATGTTTCACAAATTTCCCTATAATTATCTGACCATATATGCAATTTTGTAGGTTGTCTTTTAAAGATAATACCATGTTGTTGAAAATCACTAAGAACCGTTACTGAACGCCTAACTGTTCTAGGATAAGTTTTTAATGCTTTGTCAAATGGACCAATATTGTACTTAGTTTTTAAAAATTTTACGCCAAAATCTGTTGAAAAATATGTTGTATTTTCTTCTTTAGCATAGTTTTTTAAGGTTTTCCAAGCATTTTCATAATGACGCAATGTTTCTTTTGAATAATTCAGTGATTTTAAATGTTCTCTTGTTTGATTGATGAGTTCTTCTAACGTAAAATCCATTACTGTTTGTTCCATAATAACGCCTCCAATATTATTTTTTAAGGCTAATGCCTTAACTAACATTGTCGGATATTATCAAAAGTATTGAAAGAACTAGTTGTTTGTTTCTAAAGTTTTTATTTATTTACTTTGCATAATATTCTACTTTAGATAATGAATACCTGTACAATTTTGCTTTTCTGAAAAACCTCCAGCCTTTCTTATCTTTCTAACAAGCTCCTGTAAGTCTTTAATATCTTTATTGTAGTTTAGAATTGGGCTTACTATCTCAACGCTGTACTCTTTTGAAGCTTCAACCCTCTGTCCGTTTACTTTCTTTTGAGTTCTTATGCTGCCGTCATAAACCACCTTCCAGACCCTAGAGTCTGGGGTTTTAATATTGTAGGAGATATTAGAATCATATTTCTTTTCTACGGTTCCTTGAAAATGCTCCGCTATAACTTTTGCTGCTTTGTTTCTAGTAATCCCAGTTAGTTCAATTTCAATACCTATACTTCTTTCTAAAAAATACTTGCTAGACATTGGTAATGCTCCCTTCTATGTGTTTTTTGTTACATACATACATCACTCTAAAAGGGATTAATAGCAAGTTAATTCTGTTATATATACAGTATTCTTTTAAATCTTCTTATTCTACGTCTACATATTCCATAATTATTCTAATAGCTTGATCGTAGCTTTTAGAGTTCATTATTTTATCCTTCATTTCTTTAGCTTCTTCTTTAAGTCCAGCTTTTTTAAGTGCATTTGAAGCAATGCCCATAAGATTAAATATATTTCCATCTTTTCCAACCAAATTACATTTAGGCTTCAACATTTTCACCTTCCTTATTTGAAATTCTGAAAGCTCCGTTCCCTGATAAATTCCCAAGAAGGACCTTTCTAGTTTTTTTGTACTCGTCTCCGATCATTCCAAGCCTTAAGAGCCAAGTTCTAAAAGTGTATTTTTCATTGGATGTAGGTTTTGCTTTAAAAGAAGCGTTGTTCTGAGAAAGTGCATTTTTGTTGATTAAGGCTAGTAGACTAATGGCCGCTTCAACTTTATCAGGCTCTAAATCAAGATTGAAAGTGAATGTCTTTTCTTCAAAATCAATCTGTAGGCCCTCAAGACGAGATGTTTCTATTTGGGCCAAAGCAGCTTCAAAATCAGAGATTGTTTCCATATCTGTTTCATTAATGGCCTGGACAAAGGATTCAGTTAGAAGTGCATCATTTACAGCAAGGGCCTTTAAAATAAGGGGCTGTTTAGCATAAATCATATTTATAAGGTTTCTAAGGGTTTTACCACTATGTCCTTCCATTGGGAGCTTGATTTCATAGCTCATGATTTCTAAAGTGGTATCTTCCTGAGTTTCATTAGGATCTGATGCTATTTCTTCTGATTCAGCTATAACTTTAGCTCTTTCATTAAGAAGGTCTTCAGGATCAATTACTTGTCCGTTAGGGGTCACAATTTTTCCCTCCTTGTCTACTGTGTAGGTGATGCCTCTAAGAGTAATTTCATAAGCGCAGCTTGGCACACCAAGGTATTTAGCTTTTGTTTCATACTTCAGCTGTAAATCTTTGATTAATTGCTTTCTATCCATATCAATCCCTCCTGTGTTTTAGATACTCTATATATCACTCTAAAACACAGTAATAGCAAGTCTTTTATAAGTTTTCAGGCAAGCTTTTAGCTATTGCAAACGCTACATTTACAGTGACTGCATTTCCTGCCTGCTTATATAGCTGGGCATCTGAATTTACGGCTCTAGCTTTTTCAAATAACTCATCTGGAAATCCCTGGAGTCTAAAGCACTCCTTTGGTGTAAGCCTTCTAATCCGATAGTGTTTGTCTAGGGTAGCCATTTGACATCCTGTATCTAGTGTATTTGAAATGCCTTTTCCAACTCTACCCCTTCTGGTTTTAGAGTTAGGAACTGAAATATTTATACTGTCACCAATTTCAGCTTCAGCATAACCTTTTTTAGTAGCTTCTTTTATTGATATTTTAGGGGATAATACTAAATTATCTTTTTGAACCGAGGTTAGTGTGTTTGAAATGTCATCTTCTCTAGGTTTTAGTTCTGTCATATTGTGTCTGCTTTCTTTTATTTCTCCAGACTCATACTGCTTTCGTATTTCTTTTCCATACGCAGTTCTAGTGGCTCTTAGAATCGCCACCCCATGTCTATCTTGCGAGGTCAATGTAAACATTGGTTCTTCAGATTCCTTCATTCTTCTACCATTCTGCCTTTTATCATCTCGGTCGGGTGTGATTACTGCTCTTGCTTCTAAAACAGCACTGTTCATAGCCGTTCTATTGACAATGCCTCCTGTATACCTAGAATTTATACATCTTGAAGTGTCAGTAATCTGCGTTTTTGTATTGAATTGATCTATAAAATATAAACCCGTCTTTGCTCCTAATCCTCCGCCATTCGCTGTTAATGTAGGGGAAACACCCTCAGCATCATAAACATTACCACTGGCGCCTTTGCCACTTGGGTTGATATTCCCAACTCTATAAAGTCCTGTTTTTGCCCCAACACCCCCAGCGTTACCGACAAGGGTAGCTGAAATGCCATCTGTATCATAGACTCTATAGCCTTGCATGCCACCTATAATTTGCTTAAGAGCTGCTGCGTTTTCTCCTCCGAGAGGTAGTATTTCTCTTCTACCTCTGCTTCTAAGATTTGCGATAATGAACACTCGCTCTCTATTTTGGGGAACTCCGAAGTCTTTAGAATTAAGCACCTGCCACATTGCATCATACCCTGCTTGGTCCAGTTCAGCGAGAACTTCGGAAAAATCAAATCCTCCATTAATTGATAGCAGGTTCTTAACGTTCTCAATAAGAAGGTATGTGGGTTTATCTTTTTCTTCTTTGCCTTTGACGAGGTCAATAATGCTGAAATAGATTCCACTTCTCTCTCCACTAAGTCCTCTTTGTTTTCCTGCAACTGAGATATCTTGGCATGGGAATCCAAAGCACCAAATGTCTGCATAGGGAATTTCTTCTGATTTAAGTTTTGTAACGTCATCCGCATACCACTCTCCTTTCGTATCAAACATAGCTCTATAGCTTTTTACTGCAAATTTATCTTTTTCACAAAAACCTATGCATTTATATCCTGCAAGTTCAAGCCCTAACCTAAATCCACCGATACCTGAACAAATATCAATAAAGTTCAATGTGCACCCCCTAACGAAGAAAAGAGCACATAGCCAAAAAAATAGACTACTGCTCTTTTTCTAGATTACTATATAGGATTTTCTTGCCATCTCTTATTAGAAAGACATCTTCGTCTTTTCCCACATAATCAATGTATCTTTTGGCTATAACATCCACATATTTCTCATCAAGTTCAATGGCATAGCAAATCCTACCCGTTTGCTCGCTGGCAATTAAAGTTGAGCCACTTCCACCAAAAGGCTCAAGCACAATGCAGTTTGACATTGAACTATTCTGTATAGGGTATGCCACAAGTGGTACTGGCTTCATTGTTGGGTGGAGTTCAGATTTTGTGGGCCTATCGAAATTCCAAACAGTGGTCTGCTTTCTATCCCCATACCATCTGTGTTTTCCTGTGGGTTTCCATCCATAAAGCACTGGCTCATGCTGCCACTGGTAATCGGATCTGCCTAGCACAAGTGACTGCTTTACCCATTGACATACGCCTGAGAGTTTAAAGCCTGCGTCTTTAAATGCTTTTCTAAAATTAAGGCCTTCAGTATCCGCATGGAAAATATAAGTAGCTCCACCATCATCTAGATGGTTATATATGTTTTTAAAAGCTGCTAGAAGAAACTCATAAAAATTTTGATCATCCATATTGTCATTTTTTATAACCCGCTCATTATCCTTACCTGCTGTGTAATTCACATTGTAGGGTGGATCGGTCACGCATATATTTGCTTTTTTACCTTCCATAAGTTTTTCATATGTTTCAGCTAAAGTACTATCACCACAAATAAGACGGTGTCTTCCTAGAACCCAAACATCTCCTAGCTTTGATATAGGTTCTTCTGCTAAAGCAGCATCTACATCAAAATCATCGTCAGCTACATCCTTATCGTGAATATTAGAAAATAGCTCATCAATTTCTGCAGCTTCAAATCCTGTAAGATTCAAATCAAAGTTAAGACCTTTTAAGGATTCAAATTCTATGGCTAGTAACTCGTTGTCCCAGCCGGCATCCATAGCTAATCTATTATCTGCTAGAATATATGCTTTTTTCTGTGCTTCCGTTAGATGTTCTACCATCACGCAGGGAATTTCTTTTATTCCTTCTGCTTTTGCAGCCGCGACTCTGCCATGACCTGCTATGATATTGTAGTCTTTGTCTATTAAAACGGGATTGACAAACCCAAATTCCCTAAGACTACTTCTTAGTTTTAGAAGTTGCTCCTTGCTATGGGTTCTTGCATTATTTTGATAGGGGATGAGTTTGTCTGTTTCAATAATTTTCATTTCTTCCGTTCTTTTCACTGTTTCACCTCCAAATTTAGGTAATAAAAAAACACCTTGAAAGCTTGTATTTTCAACAAGTTTTTATAGGTGTTTGATTTTGCTTGTTTTCAGCGTTTTCAATGCTTTTGATTGTTTTTCTTCTGGTTAACCCCCGCCCTGCAATTTTGCGATTTTTCACACGAGAGGGGGTGGCGGTCTTGGAAACACAATGTTGTAGAGATTTGATACCCCCTTAGACCTTTAATAACTTATTCCCTAAGAACATCATTAGGACACCCATAAAAAACATCCCACCAAATATCCCTAAAATTATGTCCATCGTATTTTCACTTTGATATTCCACGCTTATCATTAAAACAAATAATAATAGAAACATTATAGAATGAAATATCCAATCCTTCTTATTAAATTTATAAACAGTATTAATTATAAATTTTTTTGGCATAGAAGACTCTACGTCATAAGTTCCAAACCAAAGCCAACCTCCTGCTAATATGATTATCCATAATACAGCTACTTCAACATTCACAAACAACATGGGGATTATCAATCCAAGGCAAGCGAAAGAATATGATTTTTTCATCATATTAGACAATTTTTCTTTTTCACTTATATATTTTTTTTGATCCTTCCATTTTGATTGCTCAGAAATTGGTTTTATTAAATTGGCTTTTTTAATAAAATATTTAATTCCGTAGCTTGATAAACCCATAATAATTAATATTACAACTCCACCATTTATTAGCAATATTATAACATTCCATTTATTGCTAATGAATGGAATATTATTCTTAAAATACAAATCTCCAAATCCTGCCAAAACGACGCATAGATATGTAAATATCTTCAATGTATAAAGTTTCAATTCATTAAGATTTAGTTTAGATCCTAATTGATTATTTTTAATTTTCTTAATACAAATGATACCCAAAAAAGCTATGACTATAATCGTTACGCACAACGATGTAAATATATAC
>Ga0194137_10002280_pt1 | contig 11369 bp, 11 predicted proteins | sample TARM_MetaG_T3_14_FD_134025 | JGI IMG/M metagenome (GOLD analysis project Ga0194137, IMG submission 134025) | Freshwater microbial communities from Pennsylvania, USA, analyzing microbe dynamics in response to fracking - TARM_MetaG_T3_14 (version 2) | ecosystem: Environmental > Aquatic >...
GCCTATGCCAACGACATCATGCTCGCCAAGATGATGGAAGCTCTGGTCGAGATCTATCCGAACATCCCGATCTGCATCCATCAGGACCACGGCAACAACGAGGGCACCTGCCTGACGGCCATCCAGCACGGCTTCACCTCCGTGATGATGGACGGCTCGCTCGAAGCCGACGGCAAGACCATCGCCAGCTACGAATACAACGTGGAGGTCACGCGCAAGGTGGTGGACCTGGCCCATGCCACGGGCGTCACGGTGGAGGGTGAACTGGGCTGCCTGGGCTCGCTGGAGACCATGAAGGGCGACAAGGAAGACGGCCACGGCGCGGAAGGCACCATGACCCGCGAACAGCTGCTGACCGACGTCAACCAGGCAGCCGACTTCGTCAAGCTGACCCAGTGCGACGCGCTCGCCATTGCCATCGGCACCTCGCACGGCGCCTACAAGTTCTCGCGCAAGCCGACCGGCGACATCCTCGCCATCGACCGCATCAAGGAAATCCATGCCCGCATCCCCAACACCCACCTGGTGATGCACGGCTCGTCGTCGGTGCCGCAGGAACTGCTGGCCGAAATCCGCCAGTTCGGCGGCGACATGAAGGAAACCTACGGCGTGCCGGTGGAAGAGATCCAGGAAGGCATCAAGCACGGCGTGCGCAAGATCAACATCGACACCGACATCCGCCTGGCGATGACCGGCGCGATCCGCCGTTTCTTCATTGAAAATCCGTCCAAGTTCGACCCGCGCGAATACCTGAAGCCGGCCCGCGAAGCCGCGAAGAAGGTCGTCAAGTCGCGCATGATCGCCTTCGGCTGCGAAGGACAGGCTGCGAAGATCCAGCCGATCCCGCTCGAAAAGATTGCAGAAAAATACAAAAAAGGCGAGTTGGCGCAGATCGTGCAGTAAAATTCGACTCTGGCAATAAACCAACCGGCGGTGTGCAGCGAGCACCCGCCGGTTTAGCTTTTTGAGAACCTTATGAACAGTCTCTACCAATCCACCATCTCGTCGTTGCCTCTCCTGGGCCGCGGCAAAGTACGCGACAACTACGCGGTCGGCGACGACAAGATCCTGATCGTGACCACCGACCGCCTGTCAGCCTTCGATGTCGTGATGAACGAGCCCATCCCCGGCAAGGGCAAGGTGCTGAACCAGATGTCGGACTTCTGGTTCCAGAAACTCGGCGGCATCGTGCCCAATCACCTGACGGGCATCGCGCCGGAATCGGTGGTGCGGGAAGACGAAGCGGACCAGGTGCGCGGCCGCGCCGTGGTCGCCAAGCGCCTCAAGCCCATCCTGGTGGAGGCGGTGGTGCGCGGCTACATCATCGGTTCCGGCTGGAAGGATTACCAGGCCACCGGCGCCATCTGCGGCATTGCACTTCCGTCCGGCCTGAAGCAGGCCGAGAAGCTGGCTGCGCCCATCTTCACGCCGGCGGCCAAGGCCGACATCGGCGAGCATGACGAAAACATCAGCTTCGAGGAAATGGAAAAGCGCATCGGCAAGGAGCTGGCCGGGAAGATCCGCGACGTCAGCATCCAGCTGTACCAGACCGCTGCCGACTATGCGGCCACGCGCGGCATCATCATCGCCGACACCAAGTTCGAATTCGGCCTCGACGACAATGGCACGCTGCATCTGATGGACGAGGTGCTCACCGCCGATTCCTCCCGTTTCTGGCCGGCCGACTCCTACGCGACCGGCATTTCGCCGCCGTCGTTCGACAAGCAGTTCGTGCGCGACTACCTGGAAACCCTCAAGGACTGGAACAAGACCGCGCCGGCGCCCGCCTTGCCGGCCGACGTGATCGAGAAAACCGGCGCGAAATACCGCGAGGCGCTGGAGCGCCTGACCGGCTCCACACTGAAGAACTGAAGGATGGAGGACTGAGATGAGCGCAGCTTCCGCAGCGACGCCGGTGGTCGGCGTCATCATGGGTTCGTCCTCCGACTGGGACGTGATGCAGCACGCGGTCGCGATGCTGAAGGAATTCGGCATCCCGCATGAAGCCAAGGTGATTTCCGCGCACCGCATGCCGGACCAGATGTTCGCCTATGCCGAGGCGGCGCGTTCTCGCGGCCTGCGGGCGATCATCGCCGGCGCCGGCGGCGCGGCCCACCTGCCGGGCATGGTGGCCGCCAAGACCATCGTGCCGGTGCTCGGCGTGCCGGTGCCGTCGAAGTACCTGCGCGGCGAAGATTCGCTGCTGTCCATCGTGCAGATGCCCAAGGGCATTCCCGTCTCGACCTTCGCCATCGGCGAGGCAGGGGCGGCCAACGCGGCGCTGACCGCGATCGCGATACTCGCAGCCTCCGATGATCAACTGGCCGAGCGCCTGCAGGCATTCCGTGCCCGCCAGACGCAGGCCGCACTCGATATGACTTTGCCGGCATGAGCGACAAGTTTCAACCTTTGCTGCCCTCGGCGACCCCGGCCACCTGGCTGGGCGTGATGGGCGGCGGCCAGCTCGGACGCATGTTCGTGCACGCGGCGCAGATGATGGGTTTCAAGGTGGCGGTGCTGGAGCCGGCGCGCGATTGCCCGGCAGGCCATGCCGCCGACCATCTGCTGTGCGCCGGCTATGACGACGAAGCCGCGCTGGCCGAACTGGCGCTGCAATGCAAGGCCGTCACCACGGAATTCGAGAACGTGCCGGCCAGGAGCCTGGCCTTTCTCGCCGACCGCACCTTCGTCGCGCCATTGGCCTCCTGCGTGTCAATTGCCCAGGACCGCATCGAGGAAAAGCGCTTCTTCACCCAGTGCAGCCAGGCTTCCGGCGTATTGCCCGCGCCTTACCAGGTCGTCGCCGACGAGCAGGACATCGATGTCATTCCGGATGCGCTGTTCCCCGGCATCCTGAAGACCGTGCGCATGGGCTACGACGGCAAGGGCCAGGTCAGGGTCAGGAGCAAGGACGAGGTGCGCCAGGCGTTCGCCGCGATGAAGGGCGTGACCTGCGTGCTGGAAAAGATGCTGCCCCTGGCCTACGAGGTGTCGGTGCTGACGGCGCGCGGCGCCGACGGCGAATCGGTGGTCTATCCGATCGCGGAAAACGTGCATCGCGACGGCATCCTGTTCACCACCACCGTGCCCGGCCCGAACGTGTCGCAGGACTCAGCCGCCAGGGCCCAGCGTGCGGCGCTCGAAATCATTGCCGCGCTCGGCTATGTCGGCGTGCTGTGCATCGAGTTCTTCGTGCTGCAGGACGGCTCGCTGGTCGTCAATGAAATGGCGCCGCGTCCGCACAACAGCGGCCACTACACCATCGATGCCTGCGTCACCAGCCAGTTCGCGCAGCAGGCGCGCGCCATGGCGATGCTGCCGCTGGGCGACGTGCGCCAGCATTCGCCGGCGGTCATGCTCAACATCCTCGGCGATCTCTGGTTCGAGAACGGCAGCGACCAGCCGCGCGAGCCGGCCTGGGATAGGGTCCTGGCACTGTCGGGTGCGAACCTGCACCTGTACGGCAAGGACGACCCGCGCCCCGGCCGCAAGATGGGCCACGTCACCTTCGTCGCTCCCACGCTGGAAGCCGCGCAGGACAGCTTCAATGCGGCTTGCCGGATTCTCGGCATTGCGCTTTGAATTTTGATATAGCGATATAGCGATATGGCGCACCGGCACGCCAACGCAGCGCGCTGACACAGACTTCGTTTTTCTCATGTCCGAACCCGACCAGAACGCCATCGATGCAGCCGCCCGTCTTCTCGAAGCGGGCAGGCTGGTCGCCTTTCCCACCGAAACCGTGTACGGCCTGGGCGCCGATGCGGAAAATCCGGCGGCGGTGGCCAGCATCTATGCCGCCAAGGGGCGGCCGTCCAATCATCCGGTGATCGTGCATGTCGCGCCGGGAGCCGACATCGGCCATTGGGCAGAGGAGATTCCCGAGGAGGCGCACAAGCTGATCGCGGCCTTCTGGCCGGGACCGCTGACGCTCATTCTCAAGCGCGCCGGCCATATACCGGATGCGGTGTCCGGAGGACAGGATTCGATCGGCCTGCGCTGTCCTTCCCATCCCGTGGCGCAGGCGCTGCTGCGCTCGTTCAAGGGCGGCAGGGGAGGTGTTGCTGCGCCGTCTGCGAACCGCTTCGGCCACGTCAGCCCGACCACCGCCCAGCATGTTCGGGATGAATTCGGCACTGCGGACGACGGCCCGCTCGCCTGCGTGCTGGACGGCGGGCAGAGCGGCGTCGGCATCGAATCCACGATCGTCGATCTTTCGCGCATGGCCACGCATGGCCCGGTGCTGCTGCGCCCGGGGCATATCGGCACGGCGCAGATTGGCGAAGTCATCGGCGTCGAACCGAGGCAGCCCGATGCGGCCGCGCCGCGCGCCTCCGGGACGCTGGAAGCCCACTATGCGCCGCGTACGCCGGTGGCGCTGATCGAATCGCCGGAACTTGACTCGGCTGTCGAGCAGCTCAATGCAAAGGGCAACCGGGTCGCCCTCATCGCCCATGGCGAATCTCCCGGGGCCGCTGTCGCGAAGACCTTGGCCTTGCCGGCTTCGGCCGACGGTTATGCCCATGGCCTGTATGCCGCATTGCGCAGCGCCGATCTGGTCGGCGCCGACATCATCCTGGTGCAGGCGCCGCCGCGCGACGCGGCATGGCAGGGCGTCAACGACAGGCTGCGCCGCGCCGCCCATGATTCCAGGGGCGTGCTCGAGCGCCTGCTCAACGCCCGGTAAATTATTGCAAACTCACGGCCCGGTGGAAGTGAATTTCCCGCCGTGAAATACCAGTGCCGGCTGCGGCGTCACGTCGCAGCGCTCCACCTCCCCGACGAAGATCACATGGTCGCCTTCCGGATAGCGGCTGCGGTTATGGCATTCGAACCAGGCCGATACGCCCTTCAGGATGGGCAGGCCGGTATAGGACAGCTCGAAATCCACGCCTTCGAAACGGTTGTCGATGCGCATCGCGAAGCGCTCGGCCAGCATGGCCTGCTCGCCGGACAGGATATTGATGACGTAATGCGAATTGCCGCTGAACACCGGCATGCTGCTCGCCCCCTGAGCAAGGCTCCAGAGCACCAGCGGCGGATCGAGGGAAACGGAATTGAAGGAGCTGGCGGTCAGGCCGACGAAGGTGCCGTCGGCCAGATGTGTCGTGATGACGGTGACGCCGGTGGCGAACTGCGACAGCGCCCGGCGGAAATGCGTTGAATTGAATGCCGGCGGCTCCGCGCCGGGGAATGAATTAGACATCGGAAATCCAGGAAATTTTGTTCATTATGCCGAAAAAGCCTCGGTCATGCGGCTGCCCGGACCCGAATCGTGAGCATTACCGGCGGCGTATCGACCTCGCCTCAGGCGCCGGCGGGCGCAGCAGCTCCTGGAACAGCGTCGGCATCCAGGGCCGCGCGGCCAGCAGGAAGCTGAGCGAAAAACGTTCTTCGTAGGGCAGGCGCGCATCTTCCTGATGCTGCTGCGCAAAGTCCCGCGCCAGCTGGTTCATCCGGTCGAGCAGGGCGGCGATCGAGCGCTTGGACAGCATCACGTTCACCAGCCGCAGCGCTTCATTGTCGCCGTCGAATTGCGACGCCAGGAAGTCGCTGTAGGCCTGCTGGCGGAAGAAGGTCTGGATCGGGCCGTTGGGAATCCAGCGGAAGGTGCGCGATACCAGCAGCTTGACCCGGTTGTTGGGCAGCAGTTCAAGAAAGCCGATACGGTCCAGCCGCACCAGGTGCTTGACGACTTCGGCTTCGCTCAGGGTATAGGTCTGGACGATCTGTTCGACCGTCAGCTGGTTCAGTACCGAGACGGCCACCGCGAACAGCCGGGTATCGCCGATGATTTCCTTCTCCTGCGCATGGCTCAGCTCGGAAACCAGCCGTGACTCATCCTGCGCCGCCATGGCCACGTCGCGAAAGTCGATGCCGGTTGCCTGCAGGATCTCGTCCAGGCGCTGCAGCGTAAAGTTCTTTTGCGAAAACATGCGCTTGACGCTGGCTTCCGACATGCCGATGCGCACGGCCAGTTCCGCATAGGTAATGCCGCGCGCCTTCATTTCACGTTTGAGGGAATCAACCAGAGAGACGGCGTGTCGCATGGCAGGAACGGGTAACCTGAAGTCAAAAAAGAATTACACCATGGAATCGCCTGAGCAAGACATTTCACATGCATCCTCTCTTGATATTTTCCGGTCCGGATGGCAAGTTGAGTACAGTCAATGTTCTTGCATAGGCACAGTCATGCATTTGCGCTAAAGTCATGGCATAACACGTGGAGTCCATCATGGCGACGGAAATTGCAACACTCGGCGGCGGCTGCTTCTGGTGTCTGGAAGCGGTCTATCAGGAGCTCAAAGGCGTGCAGCATGTGGAGTCGGGTTACACCGGCGGGCATGTGGCGAACCCGACCTATGAGCAGGTGTGCGACGGCAACACCGGGCATGCGGAAGTGGTGCGCCTGGAATTCGATCCGGAGCAGGTCAGCTACCGCGAGATCCTGGAGATCTTCTTCACGATCCACGATCCGACCACGCTTAACAGGCAGGGCAATGACGTCGGCACGCAGTACCGCTCGGTGATCTACTATCACACGCCCGAGCAGCACGAGATCGCGCGCCAGGTGATCGCCTGCATGGCCAACGTCTGGGATGCGCCCATCGTCACCGAACTCAGCGCCTCGCAGCCGTACTACAAGGCCGAGGAATATCACCAGAATTATTTCCGCCAGCATCCCCTGCAGGGCTACTGCGCCTTCGTGGTCGCGCCCAAGGTGGCGAAATTCCGCAAGATCTTCACCGACAAGCTGAGGGCACCCGCCTGAGAGTTTCCTTGTAGGGCAGCGCAGCAGGCGGGTGCTGCCGGGAATCTTCAGCGCTCGTACATGTAGCGGCGCGACCACGGCAGCGTATCGCCATGCCTGCCGGCCCTGGTGCATACGACCTGATACAGCGACACCCAGTCGTGCGCGAATGCATAGGCGCATCCGGCGAGATAAACGCGCCAGATGCGGAAGCGCCTGTCGTCGACCATGGTGCGCAGGTGCTCCGACCGGCATTCGAAATTGTCGGCCCAGATGCCGCAGGTCCTTGCATAGTGCCGGCGCAGGTTTTCAACGTCGAAGGCCTCCAGGCCGCCTGCCTGCATCGCCTTGAGCACCGTGCTGATGTGTTCGAGTTCGCCGTGCGGGAACACATACTCCTCGATGAATTCGCCGCCGCCGTATGCCGTCTCGCCGTCGTTGGGATCGGTGGTGGTAATGCCGTGGTTCATCGCCACGCCGTCCTCGGCAAGCAGGGAATGCATCTTCCTGAAGTATTCGGGCAGATGCTTGGCGCCCACATGCTCGAACATGCCGACGCTGGTGATGCGGTCGAAGCTGCCGCTGACATCGCGGTAGTCCTGCAACCGTATCTCCACGCGATCGGACAGGCCGGCGCGGGCCACGCGCTCCCTCGCCAGTTCATACTGGTTCTGCGACAGGGTGACGCCCACGCAGCGGGCGCCGAACTTGTCCGCGGCGCGCAGCACCAGCGCGCCCCAGCCGCAGCCGATGTCGAGCAGGGTTTGGCCGGGGCCGAGCCGGATCTTGGTCAGGATGTGGTCGATCTTTTTCAGCTGGGCGCTGCCGAGGTCCTCGTCGCCGTTTTCAAAGTAGGCGCAGGAATACACCATGTTCTCGTCGAGCCAGGCACGGTAGAAGTCGTTGGAGACGTCGTAGTGGTAGCGGATCGCTTCCTCGTCCCGGCGCTTGGTGTGATGGAAGGAGCGGGCGAGGCGTGCGAACTTGCCGGTGGGCTCCAGCGTATGCCGGGCCAGCGCATTGGCGACCGAGATGATTTCGCTGACCTTGCCCTCGACCTCGATCTTGCCTTCGACATAGGCCTTGCCCAGATTGGAGAGCGATGGCGTGAGCAGGTAGCTCAGCGCGGATGCATGCGGCACCTTGACGGTAACGCTCGGCGCGGCCGGCCCGAAGTCCAGCCGCTGGCCGTTCCATAACTCCAGGCGCAGCGGCACTGCCGCCTGGTTGCGGATACTGTCCACCCAACTTCCCAGCTTCTTTTCCCAAAACACGATGCCACCTCCGCCAAAAGGACTGATCGAGTCATGCGATATCGGCGGATGGTCCTTAAGGCCTGAAACCCTCCGGACGATCCGCGCAGTCGGCTGCGAAGTTGAACACCCTACGGCTGCAGCCGTTGCCGTTGCCAGGAACCGTCTTGCTGCAGACGGTAGGCGATGCGGTCGTGAAAGCGCGACGGCCGCCCCTGCCAGAATTCGATGTAATCCGGCTTCAACCGGTAGCCGCCCCAATGCGCGGGGCGAACCGGCTGCTCGCCGTATTGCTGCTGCACCTGCGCGTAATGCCTTTCCAGCGCCTCGCGGTTTTCGATGGGGCGGCTCTGCGCCGATGCGATCGCGGCCAGCCGGCTCTTGAGCGGACGGCTGTTGAAATACGCATCGCTCTCCTCGGCCGAAATGCGCTCGACCCGGCCTTCGATGCGCACCTGCCGTTCCAGCTCTATCCAGTAGAACAGCAATGCCGCGTACTGGTTGTTCTGCAGCTCATTGCCCTTGCGGCTTTCGTAATTGGTAAAGAAGGTGAAGCCGCGCTGGTCGACATCCTTGATCAGCAGTATCCGCGACGAAGGCCTGCCGTTGGCATCGACCGTGGAAACGCTCATGGCGTTGGCTTCGGGCACCTCCGCCGCAAGCGCCTCGGCGAACCATTTCGAAAACTGGTCTACCGGGTTCGGGAAGACATCCTGCTCGGACAGGCTGGCGCGACTGTAATCCTTACGTAAATCCGCTATCGACATTGTTTTTCCTGTGTAGTATCACGCTGCATGGCGCACGAAAACGGCGCACGAAATCAGGCCGGCGCCAGCCGCCATTATCGCAAATCGGTCATGGAGGAATTCAAACGGCTGGTCTGGGCGCGACACCACTCAAACAAGATAATTCGCGCCGCGAAGGATTTCCTTGTCTTGAGTCAATGGTCAAGCGAAACGCGACGGCCTCAGTCAGCCGGGCCGGTCCCGGCCTCAGCCTCGAGCTTGCGCACAGCGAGCGGTATGCCGGCGCCGATCAGTATGCCCATGCTCCAGAATACCGCTTTCATTCCAAGCGCAGCGCCTGCGCCGCCGAAGGCCAGGGGCAGAAGCACCTGGCAGGCATTGCCTATCATGACGCGCACGCCGACGGCTTCCGCAGCGCGTCCGGCCGGCGCGTGCCGATGCAGCAGCGCGAGCATGTTGGGCTGGCTCGATCCCACGGCAATGCCGAGCAGGGCCGCGACCGCCGTCAGCGACAGCGGCTGCGCCATCAGGGGAATCAGCGCATAACAGAAGGCCGCGAGCGGCAGCGCCACGGAAAGCACCTGCCATTCGCCATGGCGGCGCGATATCCAGGGCATGGCAAGGCGCACGGCAAATGTCGCCGCCGAGAAGCAGCCCAGTATCAGGCCGATGGTCGATGCGGAAAAGCCGAGCCTGGTGCCGTGGATGGGCAGGATGAAGGTGAACAGGTCCCATGCGGAAGAGAGCAGGGTGCCGACGATGTAGATGCGCCGCATCTCGCGTCCTGCCAGCAGGTCCAGCATGCTGCTTCGCGCCGTCGCGGCCGTCCTTGCCGGCGCCGCCTTGCCGTCATGCCCGCCGAATCCGCCTGCGGGCCGCGACCCGGTCACGCCCAGGATCAGCGCCGCCGTTGCCGACACGGCAAAGGCGGCAAACGATATCCGGTAGCTGGCATGATCGATCAGAAAGCCGGCGAGCACCGGGCCGCAGAAGCCCGATACCGAAAAGCCGAGGGCCAGCCAGCTGTAGTTGGAGGCGCGGTCTTCGTTGCTGCTGATCGCCCCTACCGTATGCTGCGCCGCCACCTGTATCACCATGAAGCCGGTGCCGACCAGCAGCGTGGCCAGGTACAGGATGGCCAGTCCGCCTATCATCGCGGGCAGGGCGCAGCCGATGACGATGGCAAGCGCCGACGCCATCAGCGGCCGGGCGATGCCGGAACGGTCGAGCATGCGTCCGGCCGCCACCGCAAAGAGCATGGGAAACAATGAAAACAAGGCAACCAGGCTGCCGACCGTGAATTCGGAGGCCTGCAGCGACAAGGCGTAAAGCGAGGTGGTGATGCGCGCACCCGACAGCGCCATATGGGCAGTCAGCGACAGCAGGATCAGCTTAAGGACGTAAGGAGGAGGAAACACTGACAAACAATCAAGGCAGCCGTACTACAGCTCAAGAAAAAACATTCTAGAGAAAAATTTCCGCGCTTGCCTCACGTTAAAATAACGGGATGAACGCCATTATTCCCTTTCCCCAGCAAGCTGGAATGAATGACAACGCCGGCTGCGACATCGATTTCGAGCGCCGCTTCGGCGGCATTGCGCGCCTGTACGGCCAGGCGGCGCTGGCGCGCTTCCGCTCTGCCCACATCTGTGTGATCGGCGTGGGCGGCGTCGGTTCGTGGATCGTCGAAGCGCTCGCGCGCAGCGCCGTCGGCCACATCACCATGATCGACCTGGACAATGTCGCCGAGTCCAACATCAACCGCCAGATCCATGCGCTGACCGACACCATCGGCAAGCCCAAGGTCACGGCGCTGGCCGAGCGCATCGCCCAGATCAATCCCTATTGCAAGGTCACCGAGATCGAGGATTTCATCGATCCGGACAACCTGGACGCCATGGTCGGCGAGCGCAACTACGATTACGTGATCGATGCCATCGACAGCGTGAAGGCGAAGACGGCGCTGATCGCCTATTGCCGCGCCAGGAAGATTCCGCTGATCACCATCGGCGGCGCCGGCGGCCAGATCGATCCGACGCGCATCGAAGTGCGCGACCTCTGCCGGACCGAACAGGAGCCTCTGCTGGCAAAGGTACGCAAGCGCCTGCGCGCCCAATACGGCTTCCCGCGTGGAACGAAGAACAAGTTCGGCATCGATGCCGTATTCTCAACTGAGCCTTTGCGCTTTCCGCAGACGGAAGAGGCCTGCGACATCGATGCCAACGGCAAGCCCGGCGTCACCGGGCTCAATTGCGCCGGCTTCGGTTCTGCCATGGTGGTGACCGCAAGCTTCGGCCTGGTGGCTGCATCGCAGGCGCTGCGCAAGCTGGCGCAGGCTGCGGACCGGAACGCGGCCGACGAATCGACCGGGCGCGAAACCGCAGTGCCGACGGCGGCGCAGGATGTGGAAGACGAGGCTGACATGGCGGCCTGACGTCAGCTGTCACGCCGGCCAACAGGAAAAGAGCGGCATTGCCGCTCTTTTTTATTTCCGCCTCCAATGCGCCTCGCATCGCACGAGGCAGCAAGCTTCTCTAGATCCGCCCTAATCTATTTTCGGGCCGGATCTATAATCAAAAGTCCTTTCCCCCTGCGCAGGTTCGCGCAGCGAGCGCGAGC
>Ga0194137_10002282_pt1 | contig 11368 bp, 13 predicted proteins | sample TARM_MetaG_T3_14_FD_134025 | JGI IMG/M metagenome (GOLD analysis project Ga0194137, IMG submission 134025) | Freshwater microbial communities from Pennsylvania, USA, analyzing microbe dynamics in response to fracking - TARM_MetaG_T3_14 (version 2) | ecosystem: Environmental > Aquatic >...
AAATGTGTTGAGGAAGGGGTGTGAATAATGTTAAAATGTAGGAGTAACTACTTGAATTCTTCGTAGGTTCAGCGAAAATATCGATTTTTAATGGTTTTCGTAAAACGACGTAGAATTTAGGAATAACATATAAAACGAGGAGAAATAGGAGGGAAAAATGAAGTTAAGTAAGACAAAATGGTCAAAGAAGTTATTTTTAATCGTATTACTAGTGGCTTTAGTATTTCAAGTAGGCTGTGCCGCAACTGCTGAGACACAACAAACGACAGTGGCGTCTGAGACAACTGAAAAGAAAGTCTCTCCAATCGTGCTTGCTACGACGACATCTACCGATCAGACGGGATTATTGGATGCCCTTTTACCTGATTTTACAGAGAAAACAGGTATTGAGGTAAAAGTGGTAGCAGTAGGAACAGGACAAGCACTTGAAATGGGTAAAAATGGTGAAGCTGACGTTGTTTTAGTACATGCTAAAGCATCCGAAGAACAGTTTGTTGAAGAAGGTTATGGTGTCGAGCGATTTGACGTTATGTACAATGACTTTGTTCTTTTAGGTGCAGAGCCGCTACCTGAAGCTTTAAAAAATGATATTATCGGTGCTTTTCAGTACTTATCTTCAGAAGAAAAAACATTTGTCTCTAGAGGTGATGATTCAGGTACACATAAGAAAGAGCTAGCAATTTGGAAGGCTGCAGGCATCGAACCAAGTGGCGATTGGTACGTTTCAGCAGGCAAAGGAATGGGAGATGTCATCCAAATGGCAGATGAAATGCAAGCTTACACGTTATCTGATAGAGGTACGTATTTAAGTATGAGAAATAATGTAGAGTTACAAATCGTCGTTGAAAAAGCAACAGATTTATTAAACCAATATGGTGTAATCGCCGTTAATCCTGATAAAAATCCAGGCGTTCACATCGATGAAGCCAACCAATTTGTTCAGTGGATTTTATCAAAAGAGACTCAAGAAAAGATTGCAGAGTTTGGCATAGAAGAGTTTGGTCAGGCATTATTTGTACCAAATGCTAAGGAGTAAACATGAACTATATACTCGATGGCTTTAAAGAAGCGATCTGGTTGCTGTTAAGAGGCGATTCGGAGATCTATAACATCATATGGTTATCAATATGGGTATCTGGGGTTGCCACTTTGCTTGCGACATTGGTTGGTCTGCCACTGGGTATAGTAACGGGTATCAAATCATTTCCACTTAAAAAACTATATGGCAGTATCCTCTTTAGTTTAATGGGGATACCGCCTGTAGTCGTTGGACTTTTGGTAACCATTGTGCTTTCAAGAAAAGGACCGCTTGGGTCTTTTGAGCTATTATTTTCTCCTGAAGCGATGGTGATTGCTCAGTTCTTATTGGTTTTACCCATTGTAACGGGTGTGCTTTACGGTACGGCAAAGGAGAAGGGAAAGCAGGCTTATGAACTTTCCATTTCATTAGGTGCAAATAAACTAGAAAGTCTTAAGCTGTTAATAAAAGAGCTTCATAGCTCCGTTCTACTAGCGGTTATGTATGGCTTAGGGCGTGCCATATCAGAGGTAGGCGCGGTAATGTTAGTCGGTGGTAACATCAAGGGTAGAACACGCGTGATGACCACCTTTATCGCGATGAACAATAGTATGGGCGCATATGAAAAATCCATCGCTATGGCGATTGTCTTACTGACGATTTCACTGATCATCAACGGAATTTCACATCATATGTCAGGAGGGAAGTCAAATGTCGATTAAATGTCATTCTGTAGGGAAGTCTTTTAAGAACAAACTACTTTTTTCAGATGTGACAGCAGAATTTAAAAGTGGCATCTGTAATTGCTTGACTGGCGAAAATGGCACTGGTAAAACAACCCTACTTCGCATCATTGCAGGACTTGAGAAGTCAGATCGAGGGAGTGTGCACAAAATTGGGAAGTGCACCTATTCTGGGAGTAACCCTTATATGTTAAGGGGGACCGTATTTGATAATCTGATCTATCCGTTGACGCTGAAACGTCATGGCGGTCATCCCGACAAGGATAAGGTAAATGAAATGATAGAACAGCTCGGCCTTAGAGGACTTGAGCATAGAGAAGCTGCTACGCTTTCTTCAGGAGAAAAACAAAAGGTCGCCCTTGGGCGCGCCATGATCTGGCAACCGGATATTTTACTTCTGGATGAACCGACGGCGAACATAGATAGAGAGATGGTAAGGGAAATTGAAAATATATTACTTGAGTATGTGAAAAACCCTTCAAGAACGTTACTTCTTGTCAGTCACGATCATCACCAGATTAGTCGTATCGCTGGAGAATCGTGGGTTTTAAAGGAGAATGCACTGCTTAAAGTATAAAGGAGTAGAGAATGGCTTACTTGAATGTCGTAAGAGTCGAAGAAGCTTTAGAACAGCTAAAAGAGCGATTTAAGCCTTTAGCGGGCTATGAAAGACTAGATTTGAACAGATGCTTTGGGAGAAGCCTCTTTGAGCCCATCGTTGCCAATGAAAATTTACCAGACTTTAGACGGTCGATGGTGGATGGCTATGCGGTCATCTGCACAGACGTTTTAGGCGCATCTGAGCAGTCGCCTATTTTACTGACTGTCACAGATCAAGTCGCTATAGGGATGAAAGCGGAACAGCCTTTAATCGAAGGCACCACTCAGTACGTCCCCACAGGTGGTGAAATCCCACAAAATGCTGAAGCGATGGTCATGATAGAGCATACAGAGGCCATCGGTGAGGACATCGCCTTTTACACATCGGCGAGATCTGGTGAGCATATCGTCACAGTTGGTGAGGATGTAAAAAAGGGAAAAACAGTTCTGGCTAAAGGAACCAAATTAGCACCTCAGCATGCGGGGCTACTTGCAAGTTTAGGCTATCATGTGGTCAATGTGAATAGAAAACCCAAAGTGGCTATTTTATCCACAGGCGATGAACTTGTAGAAGTTAATCAGATGCCTGATTACGGTCAAGTGAGAGACTGTAATAGAAGCATCATCGCTTCAATTTTACTGGAAAACAATTGTGAAATCGTCTATTCAGGGCATGTTTCTGATACCTTCGACGGATTAAAAAGTGTGGTTGAAAATGCGCTTGAAAATGCAGACATCTTAATATTATCTGGCGGTAGTTCAGCAGGAACAAAGGATATGACGCAGATGGTAATCGATTCTTTTGAGGGTGCACCGAATGTCTTTATCCATGGTTTGGCGATAAAACCAGGGAAACCTACAATAGTCGGGAAAATTAGAGACAAGGCGATTTTTGGTTTACCAGGACATCCTGCAGCGTGTTTTATCACTATGAAAGCATTGGTTGAACCCTTTATCCATTATGTGTCAGGAGAGAACCCATCTCGTATTCAAAGTGTACCTTGTATCGCTGATTTTCAAATATACGCTTCCAGTGGTAGAGATGTCTACCAACTCGTGAAACTTACTCTGAAAGACGGTGAATTGATTGCATCTGTTCTTTATGGTAAATCGGGAATGGTAAGTGCCATGTCAGAAGCCAATGCCTACGTGGTCATTCCCATGAACCATGAAGGCGTAATGAAAGGCGATCGACTTACGGCTTATCTTTTATAGGGGGAGGGACTATGAAGCGTAATATATACCTTAAAACAGTAACCATAGAAGACGCCATTCGCTGCTTTGAAGAAAAGACAGTTGGGAAGATGGCACAGTTAGATGAAACGATTGGCGTAGAAGCTGCCTTTGGTAGAATCACGAGTGAACCTATATTTGCCAAATACTCTAACCCCAACTTTAACGCTGCTGCAATGGATGGCATAGCAGTTCGATCTGAAGTGACAGCTCTTGCAGATGAGAGAAATCCCCTCAGATTAAAATCGCCAGAGGATTTTATATTTGTCGATACTGGCGATGTAATCGTATCGCCATATGACAGCGTGATTATGATTGAAGATATCGTCATTTTAGAAGATCAAAGTGTAGAAATTAGAAACCCTAGTCATAAATGGGAACACGTGCGAATGGTTGGGGAAGATTTCGTTGTCGGAGAAATGTTATTAACGAGGCATCACAAGATCAGTGCAGTCGATCTTGGCGCACTTGTCAGTGGTGGTACACAGTATTTAAAAGTCTACAAGCAGTTAAAAGTTGGCCTCATACCTACGGGGACTGAAATCGTGGAGATTGGCACTGAGTTAAAGCCAGGTGATATCCTTGAGTCTAACAGTCACATGTTTTCAGGACTCGTCCTTGAGAGTGGGGGCATGCCATTTAGATACCCTATTGTACCAGATGATAAGGAACAGCTACGTGCTGCGCTTAAAAAAGCAGTTCGTGAAAATGACATCGTAATCATCAATGCGGGGTCTTCGGCAGGCAGTGAAGATTATACTTCCTCCTTGATTGCAGAACTAGGTGAGGTTTGGGTGCATGGTATCGATATTAAGCCAGGCAAGCCGACGATATTAGGTGCAATAGAGAATGTACCTGTGATTGGGATACCCGGTTATCCAGTTTCAGCATATATGACGTTCAAACACTTTGTCATGCCATTGCTGGATCCATTAAAAAAACCAACGCAAAAAAACGATGCAATTCTCTCGCAAGCTGTTCCATCTTCACTGAAACATAAAGAGTTTGTTAGAGTACAGCTTGGATTTGTAGATGACAAATTAATTGCGACGCCTTTAAAAAGAGGGGCAGCATCGACTATGTCTTTAGTGAAAGCCAATGGCATCTTGACGATAGATAAGACTTCTGAGGGTTATACCGCGGGAAGTAAAGTATCTGTAGAAATGACGAGAATGCACTTAAAGCCTGAAAATGGACTGGTGTCCATTGGCAGTCATGATATTATTATGGATTGGGTATCCGATTTATTACTAGAGAAGAAAAAAACAACCCATCTTCTATCTGCGCATACGGGTAGTTTAGGCGGCATTATGGCAATTAAAAGAGGCGAGGCGCATATCGCTCCGATTCACTTGCTAGATGAAGCTTCAGGCACTTATAACGTAGAGGCAGTAAAACGGTATTTGCCGAACGAACCTTGCGTGCTTGTAAAGGGCATCAAGAGATGGCAAGGGTTTTATATGAAAAAAGAAGACAAGATGGTTGAAAACTTTGAGGAAATTAAAGATAGAGCACTTACTTTTGTCAATCGACAAAACGGGGCAGGCACAAGACTCTTGACTGATTATCTACTTAAGACCAGTCAGATCAAGAAAACGGAAATTATCGGTTATCAGACCGAAGTTCTGACACATACAGCGGTTGCTTCAGCAGTAATAGCAGGTAATGCGGATGTGGGAATGGGCATCGAATCTGTGGCACGTCTTATGGGATTAAACTATCAACCCGTGGCCATAGAAGAATACGATTTCTTAATTCCATCTAAGTTCATGCAACTCAATTCGGTCAAAGATTTTTTAGAGCTTTTAGAAACGGACGAATTTAAGAAAAAGCTCTTTGAAACTGGTGGCTATACCTTTGATGGCCTTAAATTCATTACTGTGGGAGGGGCTTAATATGAAAGATAATTTTGGAAGAGAGCTTTCTTATCTAAGACTTTCAGTAACCGATCGATGCAATTTAAGATGTCAATATTGTATGCCAGAATCAGGGATTGAAAAACATTCGCATGAGAGTGTTCTAAGAAATGAGGAATACATCATGCTGGTTAAAGCAATGGCTGAATTAGGAATTACCAAGGTTAGATTTACGGGAGGGGAACCTCTAGTAAGAAAAGGTCTACCTGAATTGATCCGTGAGATTAAGCAGATCGAAGGGATTAAGGAAGTGACATTAACTACCAATGGTATCTTGCTTAAGCCTCAGCTAGAAGCATTAAAGCAAGCAGGGGTAAATCGACTTAATATTAGCTTGGATTCACTTGAGGCAGACACTTATCGACAGCTGACACGTGGTGGCGAGCTCTCGGAAGTATTATCCGGGATAGAAGAAGCGATTAAGCTTGGTTTTTCACCAATAAAGATCAATGCTGTTCTCATAAAAGGGGTCAACGATCATGAAATCGATCGCATGATTCATTATTTTGATCCTATGGTAGAAGTGCGTTTTATAGAACTGATGCCTATAGGTGAAGCTGCATCTTGGAGCAAGGACAAATTTATCGACTTGAGTCACTTGTTTTCAACGAGAGAAGGGTATGAAGCAGAACCTAATGAGGTCGAATCTGGTCCTTGTCGATATTTTAGACAGACGACAACAGGACGACGTGTTGGGATTATCAACTCCATCTCTGAGCATTTTTGTGCCAGTTGCAACCGATTGAGAGTGACGTCTGATGGTATGCTGAAAACCTGTCTCCACGATACCTCTGAGGTGAATTTAAGAACGGTATTGACAGATGAAGTAATACTCAAACAAACGATACTTGGGGCAGTAGGGTTAAAGCCAGAATCACATCATTTGGGTAGTGAAAATCATTTGCCGATAGCTCGTAACATGTACACGATAGGAGGTTAGAGGATGCTGACACATATTAACGATCAAGGCTATGCAAAGATGGTATCAGTAGATGAAAAAGAAGATACTATGAGAATTGCCATCGCAATAGGTGAAATCAGTATGTCCGAGGAAACGTTCAGGCGTGTGAAGCAAGGTGGGATTAAAAAGGGTGACGTTCTAACGGTTGCCCAGGTAGCAGGAATTATGGGCGCTAAAAAAACCAGTGATCTCATTCCCATGTGTCACCCACTCAATTTACTTGGTGTAGATTTATCATTTGAACTGATAGAAAAAGAAAACACCATTCGGATCAGCTCCGAGGTAAAAGTGCAAGGAAAGACAGGGGTTGAGATGGAAGCACTTACTTCGGTAAGTGTTGCAGCACTCACGATCTATGATATGTGCAAGGCAATGGATAAGGATATGGTGATTCAGAAAATCTACCTCAGTGAAAAAATTGGCGGTAAAAGCGGTCACTATAAACGTTCTGAGGATTAATTAGAGGTAAACGATTTGGAGGTAATGATATGAACGGTAAGGTGTTGGCGATCAGTATCAGTGAGACGAAGGGTGTTCCTAAAACCTCTATTCCTGAGGCGATAATGATAGAAGACTTCGGAATCGAAGGCGATGCCCATGCGGGAAAATGGCACAGACAAGTGAGTTTGCTCGCGAACGAAAGCGTCGATAAAATGAGAAATCAAGGCGTCGAAGGACTTTGTACAGGAAAGTTCGCAGAGAACATTACGACAGAAGGAATCAATCTATGGAAAATTCCAGTTGGAAGCAAATTATACATCGGTGCCACAGTACATGAGGTAACACAAATCGGTAAAGAATGTCATCAAGGCTGTTCTATTCGGAAGCTAGTGGGCGATTGTGTGATGCCTAGAGAAGGTATTTTCACTAAGGTGCTCGTTGGTGGTAAGGTCTACGTTGGTGATGAAATAAGGGTAGAAGAGGCTGTTCTTCAGGTGAGTCTATGAGAACGGTCGGCATAATCGTTGCAAGTGATCAAGGATCTAAAGGATTACGTGTAGATGAAAGCGGCGAAGTGATAAAAGAAATGGTGGAAGCATTGGGCTACGAAGTCATTCGAAAAGTAGTCGTTTCAGATGATATAGAAAATTTAAAAGAGGAAATTATAAAACAGTCCGATCATCTCAGATGTCATTTGATTTTAACCACAGGTGGCACTGGATTTTCAAAAAGAGATAATACGCCAGAGGCGACGCGATTGGTAATTGAAAGAGAGTGCCCGGGAATTGCTGAGGCAATGCGTTGGATCAGCTTTCAAAAGACACCAAAAGCGATGCTGAGTAGAGCGATTGCTGGGATTCGAGGCGATTCAATTATCGTAAATATGCCGGGAAGCCCGAAGGCGGTAAGAGAATGTATGGAGGTGATTATGAATCCACTGGCACATGGCATCGATATCTTAATTGGCGATGCAAAAGAATGTGCAACCAAGTAAGACCACTAGTATGTGGTGCGTGGACAAAGAAAGACAATTGTGATAGAATCTAAATTGTCAGAATAATCAAACCTATCCGAGTTAACTGATCTAAGGCGTACGCTATGAAGGTTAACCAATGGGTTGAATAGGAAACTAGTCAGCCTCCCGAGATTTGGAAAGGATAGGGTTAACACTGGAGTCCACTGTTATCCTACACGACACTATTTTTTGTCGTACCTATTCTAATTAAAGGGAGGTTTTTTCATGCAAAAATTTATCAGAATCAACATGACTACAAAGGAAACAAGCGTATCAGAAGTACCAGAAAAGTACGTCGGTCTAGGCGGTCGAGCACTAACTTCAAGCTTCGTAAATGACGAAGTAATACCAACCTGTCATGCCCTCGGTAAAAACAACAAAATCATTTTTGCTCCAGGCTTATTAAGTGGTACATCAGCACCTAACTCTGGCCGTATGTCAGTTGGATCAAAAAGTCCATTGACTGGCACTATTAAAGAGTCAAACACAGGTGGTTCATCTTCTCAAATGCTAGCAAAAATGGGCATTAAAGCGTTTGTAATCGAAGGTATGCCTGAGGGCGATGATTTTTACGTGATCAAGTTAGATATGAATGGCGTGAGTATCGATAAAGCACCAGATGAGATCATCGGTGGTTGTGGGAACTATGAAGCGATAAGAATTTTAGGTGAAAAATACGGTTCACATGTTGGCGTTGCAATCATAGGCCCTGCGGGTGAATATCGATTCCCATCTGCAAACATCTCCTTTAAAGATCCTGAGGGCAATATCAGAAGTGCTGGTAGAGGTGGCTTAGGTGCGGTTTTGGGCTCTAAAAAGGTCAAGGCAATCGTCATTGATGAAACCGGCTCAAGTAAGGTTGAAATCGTAAATTTAGAAGCCTTCAATGCAGCTTCTAAAGTGTTTGCAAAAGCATTACTTGACCATCCGGTAGCTGGACAAGGATTGGCACTTTACGGTACGGATGTTTTGGTTAACATATTAAATGAAGCTGGTGGTTTACCTGCTAGAAACTTTACTGCTGGCAGAATCGATTTTAACGATAATATTTCTGGTGAAACATTAAATGCAACCATTACAGAGCGCGGTGGTGATGGAAAAGTATCGCATGGCTGTCATAGAGGTTGTATTATTAGATGTTCTCAGTGGTATCCTGATAAACAAGGTAAGTATATAACAAGTGGCTTTGAATATGAAACCATTTGGGGACTTGGCGCAGATGCAGGCATAGAAGATCTCGATGCCATCGCTTATATCGATAGAGCGATGGATGATATGGGTGTAGACAGTATCGAAACTGCTGTTGCAGTAGCGACTGCAATGGAAGGTGGACTTATTCCTTGGGGAGATGGTAAAGCGGTATTAGAGATTGTTCAAGATATGGCAAAACCAACGCCGCTTGCTAGAATCATCGGTGGTGGTACGGCTATCGTTGGTAAAGTCTGTGGTCTTTACAGAACGCCTACAGTTAAGGATCAAGCGATACCAGCTTATGACCCTAGAGCAGTTAAAGGTATGGGCTTAACCTATGCGACGACGACTATGGGCGCTGACCATACAGCAGGCTATTGTGTATCTGGTAATATCCTTAAAATTGGTGCAGATATTGATCCACTTAAAAAAGACGGTCAAATCGAATATGCAAGAGCAATGCAAATCGGAACAGCTGCAGTAGACAGTACGGGGATGTGCCTCTTTGTCTACTTTGGTGTCGCTGATAATCCAGGTGGCTATCAAGCGCTTATCGATATGATTAATGCACAATACGGCATTAACCTATCTTCTGACGATGTGGACGAACTGGGTAAAACGGTGCTTAGAATTGAAAGAGACTTTAACAAACGTGCAGGCTTCACAAATGCGCACGATCGATTACCTGAGTTTATGGAATATGAACCTATTGCACCTCATAATGTGGTATGGGACTTTACGCCAGAAGAAATCGATGAGGTTATGAAGTTTTAATAGCCTGAAGGTCGCAACATTATAAAGTTTCCATGTCAGTTCAAAAAATAAAAGAGGAAAGGTCGAACTTCGGATTCGACTTTTCCTCAACTATAAATTTTAATGAGGGTTGATCATAAAGGAGCGAATGATGGAAAAAACAGATCACTCCATAGAAATACGGGGTTTCTTACAGCTAGATGCTTTTATAAAAAAGAAATATGGTAAGATGCCAATTTTTCTAGAGATAGATGGCCCCATCAGTGGTCTTGAGCTATCCGTGCAAATGGGCATCAAACGTGAAGATATCGAAGTCATCTTCGTCAATGGTTTCGTACACGAAGTAGAATACATCATTCATCCAGGTGATCGCATTGCTTTTTTACCGCCTGGCTGTCCTGGACCTTATAGAATTGCGCTAGGGTTTTATGGAAAGAACCAAGGCAATGACGCCAGCTTTAAACTAAGTAAAGATGACAATCAGGAAGACAAATAAAATGATGGAGGCAATATGACCATAACGGTGAAGTTGTTTGCAACTCTACGTGAAAATAGAGAAAAAATATTCCCACTTGAAATAGGTGAAAATGCAACCCCAACAGATGTTTGTTCTATTTTGGATATTCCGATAGAGACTGTCGCTATTATCATGGTCAATGGTAGAAGTGTACAGAAAGATTCAGCACTTAATGACAAGGATATCCTCGCACTATTCCCACCTGTAGGTGGTGGTTGATGACTTACGTTACAATCTGCTTTACAATGATTTATTGTGGTCTATTTTTTCCGTAGCGGAAAGGTATGGCCACTTTTTTATTGAAATAGGCGATGATTGGTCCCATGAAAAATGCGGTCACCACGGTGCCTATGCCAACCGTTGCTCCCAGTATAAAGCCAGTCGCAGTACAGATTAAGTCTGTCCCCATTCTACAGTACTGAAATTTGGCAATTTTCTTCTCAGCCATTAACAGCGCTACCGCGTCATAGGTGGATACGCCAAGATTACCAGTGAAATAGAGTGCAGAACCGAAGCTGATCAGTAGGATGCCGATTCCAAGTTGAATTCAGAAGTTCCTGATTTACCTTGTATTGTATTAACGAATTATTGTGAAGAGGGTATTGGTGAAAATTTAGTTGTAGAAAACATGTTCATTGATAGAGATGTTTTTGATGCTGAAATGGGGAAACCTAAGTTTGAAGATTTTATAAAAAAACTAGAGCAATCGGTTGCTGTTTTTGAAAATCGTTTAGTTAAACGTAACGAAGAGTTTCAGATTCTTAAAGAAAAGAAAGATTCAGAAGAAATATCTTCAATGGAAGAGGAACGTTTTATTCACTTGTATAAAATTTTGCGCGCTTATAATGAAGTGGATGATATTCCATCAGAATTATTAACATCATCAGCAAGCAAAAAGATGAGCGATATTTTATTAGCACTCGACAAATTAATAGATCGAACAAACTAGAGGTGGTGGATGAGAGTACATGGTGAGGTAG